>Ga0233413_10000896_pt1 | contig 13625 bp, 6 predicted proteins | sample Na_anoxic_6_MG_FD_189019 | JGI IMG/M metagenome (GOLD analysis project Ga0233413, IMG submission 189019) | Seawater microbial communities from Saanich Inlet, British Columbia, Canada - Na_anoxic_6_MG | ecosystem: Environmental > Aquatic > Marine > Inlet | place: Canada: British Columbia... | reverse complement strand
CAATTCTGAATACGAAGGTGCTGTTGGTTGGTCTAGTTATACGTCTAGTGCTTTTACAGAAGCTAGTGTAGGTGCTTTTTTAACAGGATTATCTCCTGTTGACCAGTCAGGTGCAAATTTAACAAACACAGACATAACAAGAGATGTAAACAATAATCCAGTAATAACAGTATTAGACGCTAATGATTTAGATGTTACAAATCAATTTTCTGCAGCTAGAACTGGAGCTGGAACTTTAGGTGATCCATATCTATATAATTTTTCTAAAGTTGGTGATGACTTTGTATATCAGCAAGATGAAAGTATTAGAAATTATAAAATTACAACATCAATAACTAATTTAGGTGTAACGCCTAATATAGTTTCTAATCCTTTACAGATAGATGTACAACTTCAAAATGTAATTCCTTTAATAAATAATGGAGTTGCTCTTCCAACTATAAACAATAATACTGGTGCTTCAGGTGTAATAGTAACTATAACTGGTGTTAATGGAGCTATAAAAACGAGTTTAAATCAAAACCAATTACAATGGAGCATGACAGGTGGTGGAGTTTATTTCACTATAAATTCTAGTACTGGAGCAATAACACAAACATCAGCGGCTATTGGAACTTATAATTTAATAATAACTTTAAAAGACGCTAATGGTACAGGTCTATCTTCTTTACCGGTAACTCAACAAGTTGTTGTTTCATCAACAGCGGTTGGTTTTCCTTTTTCAGCTAGTCCAACTTTAGGAAATATAACTATTGCATGTCCTTTGGATGGTTCAGTTAATTCTTCTTGTGGAACAGACACATATTATAATACTACTAGAAACTCTGGAACTCCACAAGTTGGAGATGTTATAAGCACCAGCGAGTTTAGCACTACATTTGCAATAAGAGGTTTTTATACTTTTAACTGTGGTAATGGAACTGGAACAAACAGAAGATACTTTTTCATTGATTCAACATTTGACGGTGTAGTTGCAAGCGTAACGACATGTCCTTCGTAGTGTAATAACTACTTAAAATAAGTGATAATAAATTATGGCTATAATAGAAGTTAAATATTTTAATACTTTTTTAATTAAAAAGATGACGAATGTAGTGGCAAACAATCCTACTACTCCCGTAGCCCCATATGAAAATGTGCCCGCTGATTATGATGCTATACCTGCTTCAGACTGGTATGTAGAAGAGTCAAGAGTTAGAGGTGGTTATAATAATTTAACTGTAGATTTTGGTGTTAAAGCTTATTTAGATGAAGAAAAACCATTACAACAAAATAGATTTAATTCATTAATATACTCAGGTATATTTAACTCTAGAACGGGTATTAACAATACTAATCAATTTTCTGTAGGTGAAGATATAACTAAGTCTGCAGATCCAGCTAATGGTTCAATACAAAAACTATATGCTGAAGACACTAATTTAATTATATTTCAAGAAGATAAAGTAAGTAGAGCTTTAATAGATAAAGATGCTATATATTCAGCTGAAGGTAATGCAGCAATTACTTCATCACCTTTAGTTATAGGTCAAATAATAGCTTATGCTGGTGAATATGGTATATCTAGTGATCCATTTAGTTTTGCAGTATATGGTTATAGAAAATATTTTACAGACAAAAAAAGAGGGTGTGTACTTAGACTATCAGCAGATGGTATAACAGAAATATCATCATATGGTATGCATGATTTTTTCAGAGATGAACTAACTAATGCTAATAAAATTGTTGGTGGTTGGGATGCTCATAATAAAAATTATGTATTATCACTTCAGTTTAACAATGCTTTAATACCTTATAAAACAGTTTCATTTGATGAAAGCGTTTTAGGTTGGACTAGCTTTTTTAAATATGAACCAACTTATATTACAAGCTTGGTTAGTGATTTTTATAGTTTTTATAATGGAAAAATTTACAAACAAAACTCTGGAAGTTACGGTAATTTTTATGGAATAACTTATGCGTCAGATGTGACTGTTATTCTAAATGCAAACCCATCTTTAGTTAAAAACTTTAAAACAATTAACTATGAAGGTGGAGCAGGTTGGGAATTAAAAAGTATGACAAGTAGCTCTGGAGACGTTACCTTACCTATAAATAAGTATGAAGCACCTTCTGCAACTACATTAAATAATTTACAAGCGTTACAGACTAATATATTTAGCAATAATTTTAAAAGAAAAGAAAATAAATTTTTTGCTAATTTAATAAATAATTCATCTCCAACTAGTGGGGAGGTTTTATGGGGAGCAAGTTCTTCTGGTATAAAAGGTTTTTATTCAACTGTAAAAATGGAAGTATCTTCTACAACACAGGCGTTTTCAGGAAAAATAGAATTATTTGCAGTGTCATCAGACACAGTAGAATCATCGTATTAAATTAAATTAAATGGAATTAAAAGTAAGATCACTTACTGATAAAGATTTTATTATTTTATCAGAATGGTGGAAAGACTGGGGTTGGCCTGTAATGCCAAAAGACATGCTACCTGACAATGGTACTGGTGGTATTATGGTAGAACATGAGGGTAAGAATATTGTAGCTGGATTTTTATATTGGAGCAATTCAAAACTAGTTTGGTTAGATTGGATAATTTCAGATAAAAATGCTAAAAATAAAAATAGAAAAAAAGCTATTGAAAAACTAATAGAAACAGCTGAGCTTATGGTAAAAAAAGCAGGGTGTAAATACATGATGTCTATAAGTAGAAGTAATAGTTTATTAAAAATACATAAACAAATGGGTTGGAACGTTGACAAAACTCCTTCTCATGAAATGATTAAAGTTATAATTTAAAATAAAGTATATGGCAGCAATATCAGCAGCAACAGCACTAGCAATAGGAGCAGGGACAGCAGCAGTAGGAACAGCTGTAGGCGTAGCTGGTGCAAATAAGCAACGTCGAGCAGCTCAAAGAAATAAAAGCAAAGCTGAAAGAGAAATAGCTTCTATTAAAGCTTCACGACAAAGTATAATCAATCCTTATGCAGGGGCTACAAATTTAAGTGGTTTAGCTACAGATACGAGCGTTGGAATGGGTAATCCATTCGCTAGTTTAGGTGTTGCCACTAGTGCAGCTGAAATACAAATAGAAGAAGCAGATATTGCTCTAGCAAACACACTTGATACATTAAGAGCTACAGGTGCCAGTGCTGGTGGTGCTACAGCTTTAGCCCAAGCAGCTTTACAGAGTAAAAAAGGTGTTGCAGCAAATATAGAACAACAAGAGGCTAGAAATGAAGAATTAAAAGCAAGAGGCCAACAGCAGCTTGATCAAATAAAAATGTCAGAACAGCAACGTTTACAAAACGTATCAATTTCAGAAGGGCAAAGACTTCAAGCAACTGATGCCGCTGGTAAACAATTTGTTTTTGAACAACAAGAGAATAGAACTAATGCAGATTTAGATAGAGCCTCTGGTCAAGAGCGTCAAGCACAACAAAATATAGCTAGTGCAAACGCAGCTAAGTCTTCAGCAATAGCTGGTGGATTTAGTGCTTTAGGAAGCATGGCTGGTGCTGTCGTTGGAGCTGGCGGAATCGAAAAAACTTAACAACACATGTCTTATAGAAATCCTGAAATAATTAAAGATACATCTGGCCAAATCTATGGCCAAGCTGTTGCCAATATTGGTAAGTCACTAGCCCAAGGCGTAGCGACTAATGCAGCTAATAGAGAACGTTTAAGAAAAGAAGCAGAAGCTGAAAGAAAACGAACTCAATCTATTGGTTATAACATACAAAGTCAAGCTTATAAAACTAGAAACGCTAACTATACTCAACTAAAAAAAACCGAACCTGGTTTAGCTGAACAGTTTAAAATACAAACAGAAGCTTTACTTATGGGTAATGATGAAATAGGTATGGGCGCTATTGAAGCTAGAACATTGTTAGCAACGGGTAAGGATTTAAGTGTTGATGAAAAGCAAAATCTTCAAGCAAAAATTAATAGATATGAAGTTTTTCAAAGCGGTTTAATGGGTAATGCTGGTAAAATTATTTCAGAAACAGAACTGTACAATAACACTTCTCCTGGAGATTTTAACAATAAATACCGTTGGGCAGGTTCTAATGAATATGAAAGAACAGCTTCACAATTTGCTGCTGCTGCTTTATCTGATCAAGAAATACCAGGCGCAAGATATGAAAAAAAGTTATATACTCCAACTGAAAATGGTGAACAAATTGTTGGTGTAAAAATATTTGTAGATCCTAATGATTCAGCAAATAAAGGTAAATATGATAATGAAGAATTATTTCCTAGAAATGAAAATGGTGAAATAGAAATTGAATGGAAAAAAGATTTAAACAAATGGGACGAAGGTTTGTTAGAAGAAATAGAAGCTGTACCAGATAGTATTGAAATATTTAAAACAGCAGGTATAACTAATGAGCAAGGTGGTTTCAACGAAGACCAATTTTTAAACATATCAGGTGATTCTCAAAGAATATCTGGATTAGAGCAGTATAGTCAAGTAAATCTTAGAAAAGACATTAATGTTGCTGGATGGGCTAATAATAGAGTTTTACAAGACGAAATTAAATCTAAAGCCGCAGGTTATCAAGGTATGAGAGATGATGAATTATCTTCTTTTCTTGCTGTAAAATTAAACTATCCAATAGATATAGCAGAATTTAGAAAGCTAGATCAACCTGAGCAGTTAAGAATTATTGAAAAAGAATTAAACGAAGAATTTATTATACAGAAAACATCTGGTTTACAATCAAGACCAGCTAAAGAAGGTGATCCTGGTGCTGTTATAGATCCTATAACGCCTGTTAATGGAAATGGTGAACCAAATTATAAAGTATATTTTGAAGGCTCAGAAAGTGTAAAAGGAACTCCTTCTGCACCTGAATTATCAGATAATCCTTCTGTTGCTGCACAAAGTCTTATTGATGATTTCTTTGAAGATCCCGCTCAGTCTTATTCAACTTTTAGAGGTAATGTTGGTGAAACTGCTGTTTATGATGAGGCTCAAGGTGAAATGAGAATAAGTGGATTAACTAACAGTGATGGTTCGCCAATGGAAGATGAAGTGTTTAATTTTAATGATAAAAATGATATTGCTATGTTTGCTCAATTGTTATTAGATTCTTCTGGTTACGTAGGTAAAGACGCTGAAGGTAGAAAAATAAGAAAAGAGTTTACAAAAAATATGAGAAAAAATATAGACAAGTATTTAAAACAGTATAAAAGAGTTGATAATGAAACTGTTGCTCAAAATAAAAAATACGATTTTAGTTAATAATTAAATTATATAAAACATGGAATGGACCGAAGCACAAATGTCTATTTTAAACCAAATTGTTTCGACAGGAGAACAACAAGGTTTATCTACAGAAGAAATACAAGCTCAATTAGACATTAAAAAGTCTGAGTTTAAAACAGCAAAGACATCAACCACACAGCAGGACTCGGGTGTGGATGCAGACAAAAACGGGTCCATTATGGAGTCAGACTTGGAAAGTGGTTCATCGGTTTCTACAAAACAGAAAAAACCTGATTGGAAACCTGTATTTTCTAAATCAGGAAATATAGTTAATCTAAAAGATCCAGCTTTAAAAACTAGGGAAGATATATATGTAAAAAAAGTTGAGAATGATTTAATGAAGTTAAACTCTGAGATTCCAGAGGAAGATGTTGAACAAGCTAGAGCTAATCAATATTTTAAATTAGATGAAAGACCTACAGAGTATATAACAAGTATGAACAGTAGAGGGGCTGGTGTATATCAACCAATTCCTATAGAGCAATATTTAGGTAAAGAAAAATATGAGCAATATTTAGGTTATTTAGAAAACGGAGAAATAAAACCTTTAAATAGTGATAACGCTGAATATTTACTTTCATTAGGACCTGGATCGGTAGAAACAGCTCAACAATTAGCTACTGAAAAATACTATCGAAATAATGGTGTTGGAGAAGAAATAAGAAATAAAGTTGATTTTTTTGGAAATGACAAAGAATTCACTAGTGAAGAAGAAGCTGATAAATTTTTAGAAAAACAATATGAATTTATTCAAGAAAAAAATAAAGAATTAGTTGATCAATATGATGATTATGATAAGCAAACTGCTGTTTATCAAGATCAATTTAATGTCATAAAGACTAAAATGGATGATATTGAAAACAGGTTTAGCGAAGATTTTTTTGGTAACATATCACCTGATTCACCGGAAGATGCTAGAGCTTATCAAAATTTAATAGCTGAAGCTCAAGTTTTAGAAGATAAATATATTCAAGAAGGTTTTAACGATCTTTATGATTCTTTAGTTAAAACACAAAATGATAACAATTATTTAGTAAACCAATTTAGAAAAAAATCTAAAAAAGTATCTGGTTTAAAAGTTTCTCAGCGAGCAGCTGGTTTAGATTATTCTGTATCAGCTAGAGCGGGTATGGCTTTAGAAGAATTTTTTGCAGGTGGAGCTGTCAATACACTTGGTTTAACTGGACAGCTAATAAATAGAGCGGCTTATGTTTTAGCTAATCCAAACAATAAAGAACAGCTAGAAAAATTAGATGAAAGCTTCGACGCTATAAATGAATACACAACTAATTATAACTTAGACTTAGCTAAAAAAAGAGAAGAAACAATTCCACAAAATTTACGTATTGACGATGTATTAAATGGAGAAATTGGTTTTGGAAATTGGTTTATGGAAGCTTTAGCAAACAATTCTCCTTCTATACTTACAACTTTTATACCTGGAGGTCTATATGCTAAAGGCGCTTTAGGAGTAAAAGCGGCTAAAGGACTAGGTTATTCTACAATGAAAAAAGCATTACAAGCTCAAAAGGCTTATGCAATAATGGGTAGAAGAACAGCTCAAGGTATATTTTTTACAGGAGAAACTGGTAGTAAGTTTGGTGAAATACAAGTTAACGCAGCTAATGCAAAAGAATTTTTACCTAGATTATATGAGTTAAGAAATGATACAACTAACGAAGAAATAAAGTCAGATATTAATGACCAAATAGAAGAGTTAGAATTAATGCAAAACTATAGTTTTACTCAAAAAGCTTTTACATCTTATGGTTACGGTGTTGCAGCTACTGTTGCTGAAACTTTAGGTTCTTTAAAATTTATAGAAGGAGCTAGTAAAATAGCAAGAAATATTGGTGTAAATCAATTTAAAAAAGAAATGTATAGCGTTCCTTTAAATTTTAGAAAAAATATTGTTGGTAAAACATTAAGTGGATTTGGCAAGGTAGCTGGTAAAGGTATATCTATAGAGTTAGCAGAAGAAACTTTAACTCAAATAGCACACAATAGTTTAGATATTCTTGCGTTAAAAGAAAACAAAAGCTTTATAGATGGTATTGATAAAGATTTTTTTGCTAATACAATAGTAACTAGTCTTGCTATAATGTCGCCTAAATTATATGGTAATACAGTAAATCTTTTAAAAAATGAATTTAGAATTAAAAATGATGTAGATAATACACAAAAACTAGTTAAAGAGCTTATTGCTTTAGATAATTCTAAACGTGGATTAAAAGGAAATAAGCAATACAGAGAAAATAGAGCTAGAAGAATTCAAATAATAAAAGAACTAGCTATTCAAGATGGTATGTCTATTAACAAATTAAACTATATGACTAAAGATCAAATAGTTGAAGCTGCTGATTTAAGTAGACGTATGAGAGAAATAAATAAGGAAGCATCAAGCTTAGGTTTGTCGGGTGAAATAGGTTCTGAAACTAACTTAGCAAAAGAAAGGCTTGATAAACAGTATAAAGAATTAGAAAGCGAAAGAGACGGTTTAATTCAATCAAAAGAAAAAGCACTAACAGGAATACAAAAAGAATTACATGATCTTTATCAAAAACCTTCTAATAACCCAAATATACAATACCATTTAGGATTATCTCAATTTTACCAAAACGTTGCAATGACATTACAACCTAAAGATGGTGAATTTATAGTTATTCAAGATTTAAGTGAATTAGATGATGCTTTAAGCAAATATGACCCTGTAACAAGAGAAAATATTAAAAATGGTTTTCAAAATAAATGGGGTGCGAATACTGGTAACGATATTATATTGAATCAAACAAAAATTAATCAAGATATTTATCTTTCTAGCTCAATTAATGAAGGTAAGTATGCTGCCACTGCTGCGTTAGAAGAATTATTTCATATTCAAAATAAAGGTAAAAGCATTGTCAATAAAGAAGGTGATTTAATTCCTGAAGCAGAAAAAGCTGTAGGTGAGGCTCTTCAGATGCTAGAAACAAAAAGAGCTTTAGATCAAATAAGTGAAAAAGATTATAATACTTTACTGGAACGATTTGAAAAATATAATCAAAATGGTCAATACGATGCTGAAGAGTTATTAGCTCAAATGAACAACGCGGTTGCTTTAGGTGCACTTAGTCAAGAAGATGTTAGTAGCATGGGATCATTAAAAAGTTTTATAAATTATCTTTCAAGAGATACTTTTGGAGACTCTAGTTGGTTATTTAATTTACAAACTGGTAAAGATGTTTTTGAATATATTAAAAACTATAATGAAAACATACAAGCTAAAACAACTTTAGCTCTTCCTGATGAAAAAGAAACTAATAAAATAGTTAAAGATTCTGTAGGTATGGCTCAAGACTTTGATCAATATACTACTGGCCAAAACTTTAAAACAAACGAAGAATTTAAAAATAGTAGTGCTGCTGTTGGTGTTTTTAATGAAATAGAAAATAATCAACAATTTGATAGCTATATAAAACAATTAATAAGAATAGACAAGAATTTAGGATCATTACCTGATAACGTTAAAAGCAAAGCTAAAGATCAAATAAAGGAAAGAATACAAGAAAGAGTATTAAAAAACTATAATCCTCTTTTAAATGGTCAACCACGTAGTGTATTCAGCTATATATTCGGTGCTGCCGCGCAAAGAGGTTTAGGCGGTATAGCTCAAAAATCTTTATTAGACGTAAAGAAAGATTATGCTACGGCTCCTAGCACGGTTTCTACAACAACATCAGAAGGTAAAACTATAGATGTTGCAGATGAAACTACTACAGTTGAAGAATCAATAGATGAATCAGCTACTATTCCTGAATCTAAACTAAAACAAGAAAGTCCTGAATTAGTTGATCAAAACATAGAGGATGCTGTTGAAACAGCTGTAAGAGAAATTGCTGCAGGAGTTTATCCAGATATTGATAGCAAAGATTTTTTACCATTTATACAAGAAGTTTTAGAAGGTAAATTAACACAAAAATTTAAAAATAAATTTGGTACAAGAGAGCAGTACGACGAGTTTATTAAAAAACTAGCTCCTGTATTAAAAAGAGTAATGCCTGTTTCTTTCTTTGTTAAACTTGAATCTAATATAAAACCTGAGAAAAGACAATTTACTGAACCACCAGTTAGATTAACAAAACAAAAAGATATTGACAAAGCACGAGAAAATGAACAGATTAACTATTTAGAAAATGATGCTCAAGGTGTTAACCTATATAAGCTTAAAAAATTTACAGATGCTGAATTAAGCAGTTTTTTAAATCCTTCAACTATAAACCCTAAAACAGGTAAAAAAAGTGGTTTAAAAGGAAACAGAAAAACAACAGTTGCTAAATCTGCTTTATTAGAATTAGGTAGAGATATGATACCATCTATATTTCAAGGTAAAGTGTCGGATGCTGATTTAGCTAAGATAGGTTTAAAAATATCAAGAGATCCAAGAACTAAATTTAGTCAAGGTATAACACAGGAAGAATTAAATGTTTTCATGATGAATGAAATGCTTAAAACTTCTGATGATTTTGCTAATAATTCTAAAAACATATCGTTAATAGGTGATAAACTAGGTATTACAAACCAGTTTGATATGGCTACTGAAGATGGTAGAAAAGATTGGAGAGATTGGGCGGCTAGTATTACTAATAAAAATGGTGAAATAATTTTACCTAAAGAAGTCTTACAGACTTTAATGGGTAGTTCAGAGTCTGTAGGTAGTTTAGATTTGCCAGGTGCAATCCCAGGAACTATAACAGATGATAACACAACTAGTAAAGCCAAGGAACCTGTAGAAATTAGAGACTATACTAGAAATCTACCTTTTTTAAATAATAATGACTTTAATAAGTGGGCAAAAGATAAAAAATTTATTAAATTAAATACTGTATGGAAAGACATGTTGTTTAGTGTTAATCCTAAAACTAAAGATCGTGGAGAAAAAATGTTTACAAAAGCTTTTAATAAATCCCAGGATAATTCAATAGAAGGTTTAAAACAGTTGGCATATATTTTTCAGGACTTAATGAGTACTAAAAAAGTTATTGATGAAAAAACTGGAAAAGAAACAACTATTGACGGTTTAAAAGTTAATGGAGCTGGGATACTAGCTATGATGGCAACTACTAGTGCTAATCAAAACCAATTAATAAGAAGAGCAGCACCATGGAGATTTTTTCAAAAAGGTTTTCTTACGGAAGAAATGGTTGAAGAACATACGTTACCAGCCTCGATTGTATCTAAATATATATTGATTCAAGCAGCGTTAGGCAAGTTAGATCAATCTTGGAAAAATCTTGAAAGAAACTTTTTTCAAGGAGCTTTACTTAAAGTAAGCGATAATATGTTAGCTGGAATAGGTGTAAATGGTAAAAAGTTTTCTTATAAAAGTAAAACTCCAGATGGTTGGTTGTTATCTGACAATATATGGGCTAGATATTTTAATATAAATGTAGCTAGTAATAATTTAGGTGGTATTTCACCAACTCAAATTGTACAATATAACGGTAAAACTATTTTTGAAGAGTATGGAGTAAACTCTGCTGGTTATAAAATATCTAAAATTGCTCAAAAACAAAGTAATCAAGCTGCTGCTAAAAACAATGGTTTACTACCTAATGTAATTAAAGAAGCTAAAAACTCACCTAACGAAGTTGTTTTAAATAAAATGAAAACAATTGATGAGGCCCAGACAGAAGCTATTATTAAAAACAGTCAAGGTATAGATTTAAATAAAGAGTTTAATGACATTATAGCTAGTAAAACAGGTATTGCATCTGAAAAAGTGTATGGAGCTGCTAAAGCTGCTGTGTCTGGTAGAAAAAAAGGTAAATTTGATTTTGTAGGTATACCACCTTCTGCTCAAGATTTTGTTGGTTTGTTGTACTATACTTTAGGTAAAGGTAAAGAAGGTGATAAACAAGCTGCTTGGTATAAAGAAAACTTATTAGATCCATTTGCTAGGGCTATGGTAAATATATCTAACGATAGAGTTGCTTTAACTAATGATTTTAAAGCTCTTAAAGAAGTTCTTAAAATATCCCCTAAAAACTTAAAAAAAGATATACCTGGAGAACCTTTTACGGTTCAAGATGCTGTTAGAGTTTATATATGGACACAACAAGGAATGGCTGTTCCTGATTTGTCCAAAACTGATCTAAAAGAATTAAATGAATTTGTTGCTAAAGATGAAAATCTTTCTAACTTTGCTAATCAATTAATAGCTATAAACAAAGGTGATGGATACGTAAAGCCAGATAATGGTTGGCTTGCTGGAAGTATAGATACAGATTTACTTAAAGGTTTGACTACTATTAAAAGAGCTAAATATTTAGAACAATGGCAGAACAATGTTGATACTGTATTTTCTGAAGCAAATTTAAATAAACTAGAGGCTGCATTTGGAAAAGGGTATAGAAAAGCCTTAGAAAACATGCTTCAACGTATGAAAACTGGTAGTAATAGAGGCGCGGACTTTGATAGTTTAACCGGTAGATTTATAGACTGGATTAATGGATCTGTTGGAGCTATTATGTTTTTTAACACTAGATCAGCTGTGCTGCAAACTATTTCAGCGGTTAACTTTGTTAACTGGTCTGATAACAATATGCTTGCCGCTGCTAAAGCTTTTGCAAATCAACCTCAATACTGGAAAGATGTTATTCAACTTATGAATTCAGATTTTTTAGTTGAAAGACGTAATGGTTTAAAAATAAATGTAAATGAAGCTGATATTGCTCAAATAGCTGCAGAATCAAATAATAAAGCTAAAGCTTTTATAAGTAAATTATTAAAACTAGGATTTTTACCTACACAAATTGCTGATAGTTTTGCTATTGCTTCAGGTGGTGCTACATTTTTTAGAAATAGAGTTAAAACATATACTAAAGATGGTATGACTCAAAAAGAAGCTGAAGCACAAGCATTTTTAGATTTTAGAGAAATTGCTGAAGAATCACAACAATCAAGTAGACCTGATAGAATTAGCCAACAACAAGCTGGGCCTTTAGGGCGTATTATATTAGCTTTTGCAAACACGCCAGCTCAGTATGCGAGATTAATACAAAAAGCTTCTAGCGATCTCTATAACAGACGAGGAGATGATAAAACAAATATATCTAAAATAATTTATTACGGAGCTATACAAAATATAATATTTAATGCTTTACAGCAAGCCTTATTTGCATTAGCTTTTGGAGCTGATCCTGAAGATGAAAAAGAACAAAAGAAAATGATAGGAATTGCTAACGGTATGGCTGATTCGTTGTTAAGAGGTTTAGGTTTTGCAGGAGCAGCTGTTGCAACTTTTAAAAATGTTATATTAAAGTTAGCTGAAGGAGCTGAAGCTCAAGATGCTGCGTTAGAAATATTAGATATTTCACCGCCTATATCTTCTAAAATAGGTAAACTAAAATCTGCAGGTAGAACTTGGGATTGGAATAAAAAAGAAATATATGAAAAAGGTTGGTCATTAGATAACCCTGCTTATTTAGCAGCTGGTCAAGTTGTTAGCGCAGCTACAAATATACCGCTTGATAGAGTTATAAGAAAAGTTAATAATGTTAAAGACGCGGCTGATAATAATAATGAAGAATGGAAAAGAGTTGCTAACGCATTAGGCTGGGGCAAATGGGAATTAGAATGGGCTGACAAAAAAAAGCAAACGTATTTTAAAAAAAGAAAATCATCTAGATCGTCTAGATCAAGAACATCAAGAAGTAAAAGAAGATAATTATGTTAAAATCACCATTATTAAAAAAGTACTGCAGTGGAGCTGCAAAAGTAAGTCAAGGACCTGCAGCTTGTTGGGATGGATATTCTGCAAAAGGAAAAACTAAACCTTCCCCTAGTGGTAAAAAAACCGCAAGTGGAGAAATAAAACAAGTCCCAGACTGTAAACCAAGCTAAAATAAACTAAAAATGAAATTATGGAAAATTGTCCTTATTGCTCTAGTTGCTACTGTAGCTAGTTGTGGAATACAAAGAACACCGCCACCGCCTTTATCAGGTCCTTGGTTAGATGTTCCTTCTACCGTTAAAATAGATACATTGTCTTATACGAGATTAAATTGGAAAATGAGAAAAAGCTTTACGTTTAGGTGGAACTATGCTAAGTTTGCGTCTAATCAACCGTTTTCGTTCTATTCATCTGCATCGTTTGCTAGGTTTTGGAATCCATTTAATTCATTTGAAATGTACTGGAATAGACATAACTTTTGGTATGACTGGGCTTTTGGTTATCCTTATTTTAACCATTATTATCCAATGCCAAGATATTATATGTATGAACAGCCTCATCATATAGCTGTAATGAAAGGAAGAAGAATTAGTCAAAGAAATAAAGAAGGTCAGGCTGCTATGATGCAAGCTTATAAAGAAAAAA
>Ga0233413_10000895_pt1 | contig 13636 bp, 17 predicted proteins | sample Na_anoxic_6_MG_FD_189019 | JGI IMG/M metagenome (GOLD analysis project Ga0233413, IMG submission 189019) | Seawater microbial communities from Saanich Inlet, British Columbia, Canada - Na_anoxic_6_MG | ecosystem: Environmental > Aquatic > Marine > Inlet | place: Canada: British Columbia... | reverse complement strand
ACTAATCCTGTACCAATATTGTCGTCTTTTGAATTAAAAGAGCCTACATTTCTGGGATTTTCATAATGATCTATAACTTTTGTATGATAAAAACGACATTGATATAAGAGTTTAATATTTCTTGTTATTCGAAACATATATATTTATAATACATATTTTTCTATATTATTTATCATCGCACATATTTACCCACCTTTGCAAAAGAATCGACAACAAAGATTACGAACACACCTAAAAATGTATAATTTATTAAACAAAATCTCTTGTATTGTATGAGCCACATGGTGGACCAATTAGAACACCATGATCTGTTAACCTGACAAAATGTTTGATTTTACATGTATCATCAGCTGCAGCACCAAGAGGAAGTATCTTTATCATAACCTCCTCTTCGATTCCCTGGATGACTTCGTATAACCGCAAATATAAAGTACCATCCTTTACATGAAGCATTTGATCATAAATATCCTCGAATAAATCGAAATTACTATTTAAAATTGAATATACAACACTTTTTGCCTTTGTTTTATTATTGATAATATATAAACCTGGTCCGTTCGGACCGTTATTTGTAAAAAAAGTACTAAACTCTCCGGTAGGTGAAGTAAGTATGTTTGTAAAACCACCTTCTTGCAATTCACTTGCTGCAAAAGGAACTGATTCTCCTAACTCCTGTTCACCAGAACTTGGTTCTTGTGGAACAGTAGGTGATTCGTCGCCACATGTATTAACTAACCCTAAAGCCTTAAACACTCTACAACTGGACATTTATAATATAACGCAATATAATATATTATTAACGCACATACTTTCCAACCTTTGCAAAAGAATCGACTACAAAGATTACGAACACGCCTAAAAAGGTGTATAATACAAGCTCTTCCATAATGTTGTCCGTTTTTTCATTTTTCTGTTCTTCTAACATGTAAATAATGTAATTCATTTTGCGCATCAATTCGTCTTGATCCATGCCGTGGGCATAAGAGTTTTGTCCAGCATAAGAATTTTGTCCGGCTCCATTATACATGACACCTTGTTGGGTTGCGTGAAACATGTTGTTTTCATTCGAGTCATCACCATATGATCCCATATTGCTATTGTCATTGCTCATCTCTTGTTTCATAACGGCATCATAATCATAATGTTCTCTTTGATCCGGATTCATTCCTCTGTCGGAATTGATCATACTTGCAGATTCGGGAGCTCCTAAAGGTTGAAAATCGCTCATAGCCCCAGAATCAGAATTCTCTTCCTCGTCTTCATTATATATTTGCTTCATCATAGCATCAACCTTTGGATTTGCTGGCTTGTGATCACGTCGTTTCAAGGTTTTATTGCGATGACGTCGTTTTTCATCAATCGCACCATTACTATTTATATTATCAGATTCATTATATGGGGCGGCATAAGTTGCTAAAGACATACTTAATAAATTAACAGATATTATTTTAAAGTCATAAAATTATAAATTCATTTAAATTCATTATGACTACACTAAAATATTTTTATCACATATTATTATAGATGTTTTTTGCTAATATAGGTATCGGATTAGTCCTTTTATTTATATTAAATTGGTTTCTCTCTATGATGTCATTTGATGGTTATTTAGGGAAGCTCATTAGTCTTATACTTCTCGTTCTCATTGCCGGTAGGAATACCTTTTTGGGAATTGCGGGTGTAGCCTTAATAATAAAAAAACACGGATTGTCGGTCGAAAGTATGACCAACTCCGAGACAAAGATTCATCAGGATACAAAGATTCATCAGGAGACAAAGATTAAGCAAGAATCTCGTAAAGCAGATTTCAAAAATGCTCATTGTAAAAAGGGGAAATTAATGAAAGAGGTATCTAACATTTCCATGGAAGATTTAGCATCTGCATTTCCCGAAATTGAGTTTCCTGATCAGAAATGCAATCCGTGCGATGAGGGGTGTAATTTTCAGATTAAACCCAGTAATGAAAAAATAAGCGATGAGGAAAAACTTCGCCCACGAAATTCGAAGGAATCCTTTGTCTCTCGATAAATCTTTGTCTCTCGATAAATCTTTGTATCCAGATAAATCTTTGTATCCCGCGATAAATAAAAATAGGACTCTATTTTAACAATAACAATAATAATGATCAATGATAAAAATTTATTATTATTAATTCTTTTAGCAGCATTAATCTGTGGACATATGTATATGCAATTAAGTCGAAAGAGAGAAGGGTTTATTCGTTCAATTAAAAAAAACTTACGTCCATCTATGCGCAACTTTCGCAGTTCAAAAGAAAATTTTAAGAAGCGAATTGGCAATTCTTTTATCCGAGCAAAAAGAAGTATTTTTGGCATAAAATTGTAATTATTATTATCTCTATTTTTATATAATGATAGAGATTTTGCATAACAAGGTTTTGGCATTAAATAATAGCACCTATTTTTTAGCACTAATGATATTAATCCTTAATATTGGATCAAAATACTTGGACTTAAATATTGGGTATACCATGCAAAAATTATTAACCACAGTTACAATGAAAGTTATTATTATATTTACCATGATTTACACCGCCACACGCGATTTTTATATTTCACTTGGATTATCGTTGGTGTTTTTATTTATAGTGGAATATATTTTGCACGAAGAAAGCGACTTATGCTTGATACCCTATAATTATAGATGCTATAAACCTGTAGATAAAAAAATTAATAAAAGATCACCCTATGATATTAGCGAAAAGGAAGTAAACGAAGCAATACAGGTATTGACAAAGGCAAAAATGAATGGTGATTGTGTAAGGCGCGACGATTTATATGAAAAATTTAGATATTTTAGTAGTATATAAGTTATTCATGAATAACAAGGCAATATTGAATATTACATTTGACGCAAGAATAAAAGACGGTCTTATTAAACGTGGGGCTGAGTATAAACCTATTATGAGTGCACCGAATGCTTATAAAATTTATAATAATATAAAATGGTTTCAATCTGGTCTGATTAATAATAAAGACTTGGATGAAGCCATGGGAACAAAACTGAATAAACCGGGACGACAGATGGTCTTTTTGAATATACAGCAATTCAATTCGTATGTAAAGTTTATGAGTGGAAAAGACGAATTATCTAAAGATATTTCTAAATCCGGTGGTATTATTGAAAAAAACATTAGCTACTTGTTGGAAATATTCTTTGGTAATAAATCGAGTCTATATTTAGGTGATAAAGAATATACAATTCAGGGGTATGAATGGGATCGGACTTTTACTCCAGTGGGCGATGGTACACCTAAGAACATTAAATTGCGATTTTTATTAAGCGAAGGAAAAGAGAAGGGGTTTATGAAATCTGTGGAAGTATCATGTGCGCAAAAATGGGATTCCATTAAGAATGATTTTGCATTTTTGACTGGATTCAAGAGTGATCCATTAGAATTGAAAGAATATAAAGAAGACCCAGATATTTCAAAGGAAGAAAATGCGGCTGCAAAGAAACAGTGGGATGAAGATAATAAGGTGGAAAATGATGCCATAACCAAGGCTTGGGAAGTAAAAAATGAACAAGCCAAAGCCGACTGGAAAAAGAAACGTGCGACGAATGAAAAAGATGCTCCGTATACAAAACTACCACGAAATATTGATCCTTCATTATTGCCTATTGCCCAACCAGTGCCTATACAGGCTACAAATGTACAAGGACAAGGACAAGGCATACAAGGCTATGCACCAGGACATGGCTATGCACAGGGACAAGGCTATGCACAGGGACAAGGCTATGCACAGGGACAAGGCCAAGGCTATGCACCAGGCCAAGGCTATGCACCAGGCCAAGGCTATGCACAGGTCCAAGCAGCACAGATACGGGCACAATCTGCAATGAATGTGGAGAAAATTCGCGCAAGAGAAGCCAAAAAAGAACGTGATGCAAAAGCCGAAGAACGTGATGCAAAAGCCGAAGAAGCTGAAAAACAACGCAAAGCTGATGCTGATGCTGCTGCGGTTGCTGTTGCTGCTGCTGCTGCTGCTGCTGAAAAACAACGTATTGCTCAAGAAAATAGAGAGAAAATAAATAAAAAAAAACGTGACGAGACCGAAAAACACCGAAAGCATGCAAAAGATGTTCGCGAAGGGAAAGCTGTTCCACTCCGACGTTCAGTTAGAAATATGCGTAAACCTGAAAAAGGAGGTAATAAACGCACAAGAAAAAGAAAAGTAAAGTAAACGTAGATCTATTCATCTTTCGCGTATGTAACGTGAATATCGCACCCAATGCCGTCGCGCAAAATTGGTTTCAAAAATAAATTTATAGGTTTTATAAAAGTATGTTGTTCAATATCCAACATGCATTTTTTTATATTGAATTTATCTTTTAATTCTCTAAATATATCCGCTATTGTGCAATTTCCATCCATTGCATGCCACACAACATTATGACTATTAAAAATAAATATTATTGTTAATTCTTCATTTTGTATCATAGTTAATTAATCGTGATACAAAATAAGTATATATAGAATAAGTATAATAAAATAAGTATAATAAAATAAGTATATATAATAGCATATTATGGCATATATTATTGGTATTATTGAACGTAAATGTAAATTTCCTAAAACGATTGTTTATTGCAGTGTAAAAGAGATAGGGTTATCCTTGATAAAAAACGTAAAAAAGAGTACTACTGAAGTGCATCCTATTGTTGAACAATACAGTGCAAAACAACAAGCTATTAATTATTTGAATGTGAAAGGACATAGTACATGTTGTGATATTGAATCGGATAAGAATTTTTGGTGGGTGAAAATAAAATAAAATATTGCGTTATATTATAGAATATGAGCAGTTGTCGTTTAGTTCGCGTTTTCTGTAAACAAGAAACTAACCAAAACGTGGAAGAAGCTTTAAGAAAAGAGTTAGAACTTAAGGAAAAAGATATTGAGGAAAAAGATACTAAACTAAACACATTACTACAAGACCCTTTTGGTGTCATTAAACTTCTTGCTACGCAGTATTTTAATTTAAGAAGAAGTATTAAAGAATCATCAAATGTTAGAACTCGTCAATTTGACGATCAATTAGAACAATTATCAGAAGAACAATTAGAACAATTATCAGAAATAAAAACATTATTAATAGATTTAGGTTATGATATAAATATTGAAACATGTTATGAAAAAAATCCAGAAAGTTCAGATGCTTTTGTAGACTGTTGCGTTAACACATATATTGCCAATAACACAGAAGAAGTTGAATTCATCACAACGAATGAAAATGATACTTTAACTAACTCTATTGTTAATAAAAAAATACCAAAAGCATCAAAAGATAACACTAAATTTTATTCAGTTTCAATTGAAGGTTATAAAACTATTGAGAAAAATGCTTTTTATGAGTATAAAAATTTAATAGCATTAGATATTAGAAAATCAGTTAAAATTATTGGATATCTTGCTTTCGGTAAGTGCTATGAATTAAAAAAATTAGTTATTGGAAATTCAGTTGAAACTATTGATGAATATGCTTTCTATAAGTGCACTGGATTAAAAGAAAAATTAGTTATTCCTAATTCAGTTGAAAGTATTGGTAAATATGCTTTCGCTTATTGTGCGGCATTAAAAGAATTAGTTATTGGAAATTCAGTTGAAACTATTGGATATCGTACTTTCTATGAATGCACTGGATTAAGAGAAACATTAGTTATTCCTAATTCAGTTGTAAGTATTGGTTATGTAGAGAGAGAAATAGAAGAAGAATATGATTCAGACGAAGAAGAAGAAGAAGGAGAAGTATTTTCTCGTTGCATTGGATTAAAAAAAATAGTTATTGGAAATTCACTTGAAAAAATTGGTAAATTAACTTTCAGTTTTTGCTCTGAAATTAACCCAGTGGTAATTTCAGATGCAACCGCAAAAAAATTGAATCGAAAATGGAGTTCGCCTGGCACTGTTTCCAGTTTCTATGGATCATCTAAACCGGTTGAATTCATATTACCATAAGTATAAAATAAAAAAAATAATTTTCATATAGAATTTACATAAATTATATATGAAATAAATAAAACATTGCGTTATATTATAGAATATGAGCATAAAATCATTGGACAAGACCTTTGATTTATTACAAAAAAGTTCCGCATGTGCTTCTGGTGTAAGTACAATTATGGCAGCTTTAGACATATTTCAAGGAAAACCATCAACGCCTCCCACAAACCAGATTGAATTAGGTTCGGATAATTTGGCATTAGGTTCAGATAGATTGGATCCAAATGTTGATGTTAGTATTAATGGCAACACAATAACATTTAAAGGTAATGGTGATACTATTTTTAACAAATATTTAATCCAGAAACACATCCTCACTAAAACTATAACAAAGGTTGTTATTAATAATTTTAAAGGTATTGAAGCAAAAGCTTTCCAGAACTCGAGCATAAGAACGTTAAACCTTGATTCAGTTGAAAATATTGGCCATTCTGCTTTCATTAGTTGCGTTACCTTAAAAACGATAAACCTTGCTTCAGTTGAAAATATTGGCAATTATGCTTTCTATGGTTGCATTGACTTAACAACGATAAACCTTGATTTAGTTAAAAATATTGGCAATAATGCATTCACTTATTGCTCTGCCTTAACAACGATAAACCTTGGTTCACTTAAAATTATTGGAACTAACCTTTTCTATGGTTGCTCTGCCTTAACAACGATACAAATTGGTACTTCAGTTGAAACTATTGGTGATTCTGCTTTCTCCCAATGCTATGCCTTAACAACGATAAACATTGCTTCAGTTGAAACTATTGGTGATTCTGCTTTCAATGGTTGCTCTGCCTTAACAACGATAAACCTTGGTTTAGTTAAAAATATTGGTGATTCTGCTTTCTCTCAGTGCAATGCATTAACAACGATAAACCTTGGTTCAGTTAAAAATATTGGCAATAATGCTTTCTATAATTGCTCTGCCCTAACGTTAATTCCGATAAAACTTGATTCAATTATAACTATTGGTAAGAGTGCTTTCAATGGTTGCTCTGCCTTAACAGATATAACCCTTGGTAATTTACTTGAAACTATTAGTGATGATGCTTTCAGTACTTGCTATGCCTTAACAACTGTAAACTTTGGTAATTCAATTACCAAAATTGGTAATTCTGCGTTCTATTCATGTTCCTTAACAAAACTACCCCTTATTAAGAACCTTAAAACTATTGGCGATTATGCTTTCGCTGGTTGCTATAACTTAACAAAAATATTCATTGGTAATTCACTTAAAATTATTGGCAATTATGCGTTCAATAATTGCGATTCTTTAAAAGAAATACCACTTAGTGATTCACTTGAAATTATTGGCGATTATGCTTTCGCCGGTTGCTCTAACTTAACAAAAATATCCATTGGTAGTTCACTTAAAACTATACGTAATTATGCGTTCAATAATTGCATTTCTTTAGAAGAAATAATAATTTATTATTATTTATATAAAGATGTTATTGTATACGGTAATAATTCTTTTGTAGGTTGCACCGCATTAACAAAAGTAATTATTTCGGACATAATGGCAAAAAAATTAAATAGGGCATTGAATTCGCCGTCGAAAGTAAATTTCTTTGGATCACCTAACAAAGTTAATTTAAAATTACCAAAAATTAACTTTTAATAATACAACTATATATTTTTAATGGAAGACGATTTATTTATGTTTTAGGTTGCTGTTCTGCCTGTTGCACTTGCTCTGCCTGTTGCACTTGCTCTGCCTGTTGCACTTGCTCTGCCTGTTGCACTTGCTCTGCCTGTTGCACTTGCTCTGCCTGTTGCTCTTGCTCTGCCTGTTGCACTTGCTCTGCCTTTCTTTGTTTTTTTTTCTGATGTTTCATGAATCGTTCTTGCTGTCTCTTGTTCCTTTTTACTTCTTGACTGCGAAGGTCGTTTCTGCGTTGTTCTTCCTCCATCTGTTTTAGTAGAGTCTCCCGTTCCCTCTTTTGTGCGGCATGATCTGTAAACACGCATTGTCTACACATGGGACAAGTTGGTCGGTTAGAGGTTCCGATATGTCGGAAGATGCACGAAGAGCAAAAGCTGTGCCCACACATCAACGTCGTGACCGGATCCTTGCCATCCAACTTGTGTTCATCAATACATATGGCACACTCGATGGCAAGACATCGGTCTTGCGCATTTTGTAGTCTAATACGCTCCCATGTTTTTCTCAAGTTATCATAGAATGCGCAGTCATGAATGTTCTTGTAATTTGTACGAGACATTTTACAAAGTTCGTGTTTAATTTGGTTGGGAAGGCTCGACCAGCTTGGTTCGATGATGCTACAGTAGAGTAGTTGTGTAGCGACTTCTCTATACACTTGTACTCCGCGTTTTACTGACATGATTGTCTACTTGTTTGCTTTCAATTGATACATATCCTGTATTGATAAACCATTCGTCATTTTTTTTTACACTGGAATATTTATTATTAAAAATTTAAAATCACAAACTAAAAAAGGGCGTCCCCTTATCTTCTTTTTTTTATCTGCTTCCATCCAAGCACCGCGGTCATAGGTTTTATTAACAAACTCTACGACACCCATTTATAATTTAATTCAATCAGAGTAGAAGACTTAACCTCTGACTAATAGCATCTACATAAACATGGTTTCCAAGTGGTTTTATCAAAATTAACGTGATCAGCGCAATCAATCATCAAACACACCCGTTCATATATTCACGTTTCCCCACTGTATTAACAGGCTTTACCTTAACCTGGATACGCAGCGAGACTTACTTTACTTTACTTTTTTGCAAAAGTAATTTGTGCCAAGTAAGAAGCACATATTCCTCTCTCACCCAACCTCTACACTACCGAGTTACCAGCTTACTCCTTCGTGGAAATGGCTCTCTTAGTCATAGTATAAAGATACTGGAATACTTCTGGGCCATGAGCTTTCCGGCCCCATCCCTTGGGGGAATTTACCCTTAGGATGGTATGGGAATGCTACATAAGTATGCACGGCCGGTTAAGGATATGCATACCCCCTGCTTGGATTTTTAAGCAGGATTCAGGACAGTTTAATGACCTATCCAGGTCAAGTCATCGTGTAATATCACGTATCACCCGATGTCGGGCTTGAACCGACGACCACACGCTTACTTTAACAGATGTAAAAGGCGTGCGCTCTACCAACTGAGCTAACCGGGTTTTGAAACTTTTTATGTGGTTTCATCACGAATGCACGAAGCTCTTGTAAAACTGTCCTACTTGACCGTGTTTACGACGTACATATATACCATAACATCGTGTGTCATTTTTTTTTTGGCCTGGGTATGTGTTTTGTTAAAAACTGGATTTCACAAACATTAGTCGTATTTTCTGTAAAAACTGAAACTAAGATCATCTGGAATCAATTGCATATCTATTAATTGGCAATTCAATTTATAAGCTTCTGTTGCTCCTTCGCAATTATCCAATGCCTTTGAAAACAATTCTCTGTCATTGTAATATTTCTCCACTGTTTTAATGCCAACCTTTTTATTTTTGAAAACCTGTGAAATATTATCGCTTTTGTCTCCTAACACAATCTTGCAAAACAGGTTCTTCGCAGCATCGTCGTAAGCAGTTTTACTGGTGGATACATCCTTATATTTGAGATCATATAGTTTCACCTTGTCCGAAATTAATTGCAAATAATCATGATCACTTGCAATAATAAAACACTTAATTTGTGGTTCTACTTCCATATGCTTCTTGATTGCCAAGTAAATACAATCGTCTGCTTCGAGATACTCGTGTTCGTAAATTAATTCCACACCCGCCTTTTCGAATAAATTTTGCTCATATGCAATGCGGAAAAATGCTGAAATATGCACTTCTTTATTTTTGGTCTGATCGCGACCTTGTTTATATTCAGGAAACAATTTCATGCGCCATATTGTACTTTGCTTGCAATCTCGTGCCACGAAAATTTTATATGGTTTCTTCTTAATACCTAATTTCTTGGGAATTTCTTTAATCTTATCTATAAATGTGGAACAAAACTTTTCTAAAAATTCGTCGTTCAATGATGGTTCAATTAGGGGATCGTCTTTCTTCGCATTGCGCCACCATACACATAGTGCAAAAACACGATAAAATATAAAGTAGCTCGCGTCAATATATATGTGGTTCATTACAGGAGTTGTCATTACGGGAGTTGTCATTACGGGAGTTGTCATTCTTCTATTTCAATTCATTCAATGTAAAAATCTAAATCATTTTTAATTATAAGTGAATTATTATAATTAAAAATTGAGAATATATTAGAATCTATTAACATTTAAACAATTGAACACTAATACACTACTATGAATAAATTCATTAATAAAACTCGATTCTTTACGAAATATTGTTATTTACGTGCAGCATATGTAAAAGACGGTGCATGCAATTGCAAAGATGCATGTAAAATGGCAATCCATTGTGGAATGACAAATAAACCTCGAAAATTCGATGATTGCAGTTGTATGCATCATTGTAGTGCTGAAAAAAATGACTTGCAGCACTACTTTGAATCTTTTAAAAAATTGTGATTTATTAATTTTTCTTCATTACCAAGGGTGTAAAACGTTTATTCGATATACAACTAAGTTTCATAATATATTATCATGATTATATATTATCATGATTATATATTATCATGTTATAATGATATAATAATTATTCATATTATTATTATATATATGCCATACCCAGTATTTTATAAACTTACGTTTCAAGACACCAGTAATTTTTATAAACTTCCTATTGAAACAATACACCATGGTGTATGGGAGAAAGAGTATACTTTCGACGAAAAAAGATGTTTACCCATGCTTGACTGTACACAAGATAATATTATCTCCAAAAAGGTGTTTCGTTTTTTTGATACACCACCTTATAGAGAAGTTCGTGATGAAGAAGAAGAGTATAATTCTATTATGAGTCGCCATTACATTGTTTTGAGTGATGATTGTCATCATATTGAATCGCTTTATTATGATAATAAATTATTGACTTCATTGGAAGAAGATGATATTGATGTAGATATGCGATTGTTGATTACAATATTGATAAAATAAAAAATTGAATCCATTTTTTATCGATGTAGAATCATTATACTATACACGCGAATATGGATCCTCAAGTGCAAAATATGATGAACTCGATTCACAAGTTAGGTCTTGTGAATTATGTGAAACATTTCGATGATGAGAATGGGTTTATGTGGACAAGTGATTCGCGTACATATGATATCGGAAATGATGTATTAAGCGATGGACATAGTGGATGTTCTTTTGCTTGTTGTCTGAGAGAGTGTCAATACTTTCTGAACAATCCGAATGAAATTCCAAGTGAGAAAAACGATGATGTTCACCATAATGAACCGGACACTATTTCTGTATCGGTTATTCAGAATGAAGTGAATCACATAGTTCAGGAACTTGCACCGGAACTTGCACCTGAACAGGAACTTGCACCTGAACAGGAACTTGCACCTGAACAGGAACTTGCACCTGAACAGGAACTTGCATCGGAATCTCCATTTAGCCCTCCGAATCCACATGAAAATGAACATTCATGCACAGCTTCTCTAAAGGGTTCTGGGAGCGAATATATGTTTTATGAATCAATGGATCAAAATAATAAAAATGCAGTTGATGTCATGGCTTCACAAGGAATGGACAAGGCTGTGGAATTTATGACAAAGGGTATGACCAATGGAACAATGTCCTATGGAGAAATGCGTCATATGTTTGGTTAAACGATGTAAAATATTATATATATATATCTATAATGAATGAAAAAATTATTAAATTTATAAGGGGACCTTTTCCAAAAAAATATACAGCATTTATTAAAAATAGAAAAACAAAAAAAATAAGAAAAATTCATTTTGGAGATAAAAGATATCAACAATATAGAGATCGTACACCGTTAAAATTATATAAAAATAAAGATCATGGTACAAGAAAACGCATGCAAAACTATTATTCCAGACATTCGGGAACAAAAAGTCGTAATAAAGCTATTAAACAAGAAAAGGGAAAAAGTAAAGGGCTATATAATGCCAAAATTTTGAGTCATGAATATTTATGGTAAATTGTATAAGTCCCATATTAAATATTCGATTATGTAAACTGAGAGTAAATCATCCAAAATATATAATAAAAATTCCACATTTTTTATTATACACAGATGAAGAGTTGAATCACCAATATTCTTAAATATCTAAACTAACAGTGTTCTTCTCAGATCGAGGTCTGCGTTTACTCTTTGTAGGCATTTTTTCATTCTGCATCTCTTTTAATTCGGAAATGCTGATTGTACTACTTTTATCTTCCGGTGCCGATTTTTGAATATTTACGCTTTTGGATTTGATTCCGGACAAAATTCCTGAAATATCACTTGGAGCCTTCATTTCCGGACGAAGATTGCGAGTTGTTTGGGGTGCTGGCTCATCTATATCGAGTTCTTCGACGCGAGCACGTTGAATATCGGGTCTCAATGGAATATTTCCAGCTCGGCGGGGTGGTGGAACTGAATTGGGACCCTGTGTAGCCATTGGGGTTGGTGGGGAACCAAAGTTCATAGATGGGGAGGGCATTGGTCTTTGCTGTTGTTGCTGTTGCTGCTGTTGCCCTTGCCCTTGCCCTTGCCCTCTCTGCTGCTGTTGTTGTCCCATCATATCTCCCATGAAATTACCGAAAGGAGCGCTATCATTTCCCATAGTGTTAACCGCTGCTTGAGTAAATTGTTGCATTAAATCAGGATTTTGGCGCATAATGTCATCCATACCAGGTAATGCGGACTTGAACATTGTATTCGTCATATGCACCATTAACGCACTTCCACCTAATTGAAACAATAATTTTAGCTCAGGAGCCATTGTCGCCTTGGATTTATATTTTTCATGCAACTCTGAAAAAATATCATCATAATCATTAATATTCTCATTTAATTGTTCTGACCAACCATCCAATTTTACATCGAATGGATCGAACTTGTTATTTAAAAATTCCATACCTGTAATACATGCCATGAGCATTTTCCCCTGAAACTTCACACTGTTCTTCTTCTCTCTTTCAGACACATGTGTCTCATATTCTCCCTTCATTTCAAGTATAGACGATTCCATAGTATATTTCTTACTAAGGTTAATGCCCTTACTTTCCAACTCTTCCAACATATGTAGGTACTTGAATTTTTCACGCAACATATCTTCTTTGCTTAATTGAGGCTCAGTAGGAACTTGCTTATCTGGTTGAATGGGAATGTCGTTAAATTTACCATAGCCATCCCATGTTTTTTTACCCGATTCACTATCAGCCATACTCTTACCAACCTTTGCTTCATTAATCAGAATATCATCGTCGTTATCATCAACTGATTTATTATTATCACCACTTATGTCGTCGGTATTTAGTCGAATTGGCTTTGAAAATAGATCAGATTGTAATTCTTTCTTAGATGTATTCGATCGTGAATTATAGGAATGTGAATTATGAGATGATTCAGAGGGATCATCCACTAAATCATTTAGTTCATTTTCTAAATTATTCAAGTCATCTATATTTATATCACCACTATCGGATCGCTTTTTTGAGCCTTCTCTGTGCTTATCATTCATAAGAAGTTCTATGCCGCCCCCG
>Ga0233413_10000894_pt1 | contig 13637 bp, 14 predicted proteins | sample Na_anoxic_6_MG_FD_189019 | JGI IMG/M metagenome (GOLD analysis project Ga0233413, IMG submission 189019) | Seawater microbial communities from Saanich Inlet, British Columbia, Canada - Na_anoxic_6_MG | ecosystem: Environmental > Aquatic > Marine > Inlet | place: Canada: British Columbia... | reverse complement strand
GACGGCCCGCGAGGCCAGGCTTGCGGCAGCCGAATCGTGCACCGGCGGCTGGATTGCAAAATCACTGACAGATTTGCCCGGCAGTTCGGCGTGGTTCGAGTATGGCGTCGTGACCTACAGTAACGAGGCCAAGGAAACGCTACTGGCACTGGATCCAGGGCTGCTGGAAGCGCATGGCGCTGTCAGCGAGGAAGTGGCCATTCACATGGCCGCCGCGGTGCGTGCCATCAGTGATGCGGATATCTCGGTTGCCGTCACTGGTATCGCCGGCCCGGACGGTGGTACGTCTGATAAACCAGTTGGTACGGTCTGGCTGGCCTGGGAGGGCCCGGGTATGCGGGCTGCGAGCCGCTGCGATGTATTTACCGGTGACCGTGATTCGATTCGTCGTCAGACCGTCGTGGCGGCGTTGAACGGCATCCTGCGGCAATTGGCTGACGGGTGATTCGGGCTACACGGCGGCTATTTTTTGCCCTGTGGCCGAGCGATGAGATACGTGCGGCACTCACAGAGACTTGCCGGCCTGCGCTGGATGCTTGCGCCGGTCGGGTGGTTCCGGCACGGCATTACCATGTAACACTGGCATTTCTGGGGGACCAGCCAGCGCATCAGGTTGAGCGTCTCGCCACCATGGCAGCTGTTACATCACCCGAATTTGAACTGATCCTTAATCGTTTTAGCCACTGGCGTGGTCCGCAGGTGTTGTGGATTGGTCCGCAGCAATGTCCCGCTGGGCTGGCGACGCTCGTCATGCAGATTCGAGTTGCTTTGGATGAGCTTGCGGTCAGCTATGATGGACATGACTTTAAGGCACACCTGACGTTAGCCCGGAAAGTTCGGGTATTGCCTGAACTTGAGAGGCCGACACCGGTGCATTGGCCGGTGCGCTCGTTTGCACTGGTTGAATCAGTGGCGACACCCGACGGGCCTGTTTATCAGGTTGTGCGGGAGTTTGCCTGATCCATTTTTTAAGGAGCCTAATATTTTTTGGGCTTTTTCCCATGGCTCACGTCATGACCCTAATCAGGGTTAATTTACCGCTTAGTTGAGGCTGTTACGCCACCGGATCTGTGGAATAATCAGCGTAGCAATCAGCACTAAGATTTAATTATTTTTGGTTTGGCTCTCTATATGGTCTGACCTTTTTTGGTATTTAACTTTTTGGCAAGAAGGTAATCATGGACGACAACAGAAAGAAGGCGCTGGCCGCCGCTTTAGGTCAGATCGAAAAGCAGTTTGGTAAGGGTTCGGTCATGCGCCTCGGCGATGGCGGTGTGCGGCGTGATATCGAAGTTATCTCGACCGGTTCGCTCGGTCTGGACATCGCGCTCGGCGTTGGTGGCTTGCCCAAGGGTCGCGTCGTTGAAATCTACGGTCCGGAAGCATCGGGCAAGACGACGATGACGCTGCAGGCAATTGCCGAATGTCAGAGAGCCGGCGGCACGGCTGCATTTATCGATGCCGAACATGCGCTCGATCCGATCTATGCGGGGAATGTAGGCGTCAACGTCGATGACCTGCTGATTTCCCAGCCTGATACGGGTGAGCAGGCGCTTGAAATTACCGATCTGCTGGTACGTTCCGGCGCAGTCGATATGGTTGTTATCGATTCGGTTGCGGCGCTGACACCCAAAGCCGAGATCGAGGGCGAGATGGGTGATCATCACGTCGGGCTGCAGGCCCGCCTGATGTCGCAGGCGCTGCGCAAGCTGACGGGTAACATCAACCGGTCCAACACGATCGTGGTTTTCATTAACCAGATTCGCATGAAGATCGGCGTCATGTTCGGCAGTCCGGAGACAACGAGCGGTGGTAATGCGCTGAAGTTTTATTCGTCAGTCCGGCTTGATATTCGTCGCATCGGTGCGATCAAGAAGGGTGATGAAATTGTTGGAAACCAGACCCGCGTTAAGGTGGTTAAAAATAAAGTCTCACCACCATTCAAGTCGGTAGAGTTTGAGATCCTGTATGGGCTGGGTATCTCCCACGAAGGTGAGGTTATCGATCTGGGTGTCCAGCAGGGGCTGATCAATAAATCAGGATCATGGTACAGCTACGGTGATGAACGCATCGGCCAGGGCAAGGACAATGTTCGCGAATACCTGAAAAGCAATCCGGAGATTGCACAGGTAATCGAGGCGAAGATTCGAGAACAGTTAATGCCAAAACCAACAACCGGCGATGCGAATGATGAGGGTAATGTGGTGGAGCAGGCGAAGGTTGAGCCAATAGCTAAACGAGCCTGACAAAGAAATGGTGTCAGACACCATTCCTTCGCCGCGCAACAAGGGGCTGGATCTTCTGTCGCGACGAGAGCATTCGGTTGCCGAATTGCGCGCAAAACTCATCGTGCGCGAATTTGATCTGGATGCAATCGATGTTGCGATCGATACATTGGTTAATGATGGCCTGCTGAGTGATGATCGGTTTGCCGCAGCTTTTGTTTCTTCACGCATTCGCAAAGGTCAGGGACCGATCAGAATTCGTGGTGAGTTAAAGCAACGCGGCGTCGCGGATGATCTGATTGATAAGCACCTCGAGCAGGTAGATGTAGATTGGGTTCAGTTGGCGTGCACTGTTCGGCATAAGAAATATGGATCAGTTCACTCGACTGAGTATCGTGAACAGGCACGCCAAAGTCGCTTCCTGCAGTATCGTGGTTTTTCGGGTGAACAGATCAGGGCAGCCATGGGCAGTGAATGATCACGCGGCCATCGATAGCACATAACAGAATCCGGAAGAACCCGACTCGAAAGAGTCAGACCCGGTAGAATCAAAAAATATGAATACTTCAGAATTAAGAAGCCTGTTTCTCGACTATTTTGCTGAGAAGGAGCACCGGGTTGTGCCGAGTTCGCCGCTCGTGCCTGGCAATGACCCGACGTTGTTGTTCACCAATGCCGGCATGGTTCAGTTCAAGGATGTATTTCTTGGCAAAGAGCAATGTGATTACGTTCGCGCGACCAGTTCACAGCGTTGCGTACGTGCCGGAGGCAAACACAATGATCTTGAAAATGTCGGCTACACAGCGCGACACCATACATTTTTCGAGATGCTCGGTAATTTCAGTTTCGGAGATTACTTTAAGCGTGAGGCTATTGGATACGCCTGGGAATTTATTACTCAGCGACTCGGGATTCCAGCTGAGTTACTTTGGGTGACAGTTTTTCATGACGACGACGAAGCGGCCGATATCTGGCTCAATGAAATCGGTATTGATCCCGCACGGTTCAGCCGGCTGGGTGAAAAGGATAACTTCTGGTCAATGGGGGATACCGGCCCCTGTGGTCCCTGTTCAGAGATTTTTTACGATCATGGTGCAACTGTGCCGGGTGGCCCGCCGGGCTCACCGCAAGAGGATGGTGATCGTTATGTCGAGATATGGAATCTCGTCTTCATGCAGTTTAATCGTGATGCCGAGGGTACGCTGAACCCACTGCCCAAACCATCAGTCGATACGGGCATGGGGCTTGAGCGCCTTGCGGCAGTCATGCAGGGAGTACACAGTAATTACGAAATCGATCTGTTTGCGAGCCTGATTAGAGATGTGGCGGCAATTACCGGTACACCCGATCTTGAGTCGAGTTCGTTGCGTGTCATCGCTGATCACATTCGCGCTTGTGCGTTCCTGATTGTCGACGGCGTGATACCAGGGAATGAAGGTCGTGGTTATGTGTTACGCCGGATTATTCGCCGTGCGTTGCGCCATGGCTATGAACTGGGCGTGACTGAACCGTTCTTCTATAAGCTGGTTGCGCCACTCGAGCAGGAGATGGGCAATGCTTACCCGGAACTCACTGAAGTGCGCGGGCACGTTGAAAAGATTTTATTGAATGAAGAGACTCGTTTTGCCGAGACGCTTAGCCATGGCATGGGTCTGCTCGAAGCGGCACTCGATGAAGTCGGTGACGCACCACTTGGCGGCGAGGTTATTTTCAAGCTTTACGATACATATGGGTTCCCGGTGGACCTGACTGCTGATGTCGCACGGGCCAGGTCGATCGAGATTGACCGTGATGGCTTTGATGCAGCGATGCAGACACAAAAAAATCGTGCCCGTGCCGCGCAACGTTTCAACATCGCTCATGATTCGGCTTTCAAAACAGATCTTGAATCAGAGTTCTCCGGTTACGACAGCCTGACGGATACGGGTCGCATCATCGGGATTATCCGGAATGGGGAGTTGGTTGAGCGGATTGGCAATAGTGAGACAGCCATTTTGGTGCTGGATCGAACACCATTTTATGCCGAGAGTGGCGGGCAGGTTGGTGACCAGGGTCTTATTGAAGGTCCGCACGGGTTTCACTTTCGCGTCAGTGATACGCAGAAAAGTGCTTCAGCCTTTTTGCACATAGGTTTGGTCGAAGCGGGGGAGGTCAAGACCGGCGCAACTGTGGATGCTCAAGTCGATGCACCTGCGCGCACTGCGATAGCGCTGAATCATTCAGCGACACACCTGTTGCACGCCGCATTACGCGAGATTCTTGGTGATCATGTCAGCCAGAAAGGTTCGCTAGTCAGCGCCGACAGACTGCGGTTCGATTTTTCGCATTATGAGGCGTTAACTGCCGAACAGCTTGGTCAGGTTGAAATGCTGGTCAATGAGAAAATTCGCGACAACGCTGCGGCGATGACAACATTAATGTCTTACGACGAAGCGTTAGATGCCGGTGCGATGGCATTGTTCGGTGAGAAGTATGGTGATGAGGTGCGAGTCATACGCATTGGTGATTTCTCAACGGAACTGTGCGGTGGCATTCATGTGGCACATGCCGGTGATATTGGCTTGTTCAAAATCCTGATCGAAGCCGGTATAGCATCGGGTGTCCGGCGTATCGAGGCCGTGACGGGTGCGACAGCGATGGCACGAGTTGCCGAAGTTGAACGTACGCTCGGCAGTGTTGCTGCGCTACTAAAAGTCAGCGGTACGGAAATCGAGGCAAAGGTGCAGCAATTATTAAGCCGCGGTCGAACGCTTGAACGCGACAATGAGCAATTGATGACCCGACTTGCTGACGGTGCCGGCCGTGATCCGGCTGACGATGCAACCGAGATTGAAGGTATACGGGTGCTGGTCAATCGTCTTGATGATGGGGTTGGTCCGAAGGTATTGCGTGAAGCTGTTGATCGTATAAAAAACAAGCTTGGCACTGCGGTCGTTGTGCTTGGTTCGGCAACCGAAGATGGCAAAGTTAGGCTGGCCGCCGGCGTCACCAAAGATGTCATGAGCCGGATCAAGGCCGGTGACCTGGTTAATTCCGTTGCACATCAGGTCGGCGGCAAGGGTGGTGGCCGGCCCGATTTTGCACAGGCTGGCGGCAGCGATGCGGCAGCGCTCAACGATGCATTGGCTTCAGTTCCTGGCTGGGTTCAGCAGCAACTCGGCTGACGACTGGAAATTTGCCCCAAGATCAGGTTAGAATGGCTTTCTAAACAGTGGCTTAGGAGTGTCTGCTAATAATAAAAAATGCTAGGGATCAGCAAGCCGATACTAACCGGCACAAAAACCGATACCCCGGCAGCCGACGCAACCCCTATATTTCGAGCAACAACCGCACGGCAATTTCCCGTGCATACCTGATATTTATCTTAGTTGCCAAAAGGGAAGTCGGAAACTCCCTGTATAGCCCAATGGATGGGCTGGTTGTTTAAAAAGCAAGAATAAGCTGGGGGCTTAACTATGTTGATTTTGACCAGAAGAATCGGTGAAACCGTAGTGATAGGTGACGATGTCGATATCACGGTGCTGGGCGTTAAGGGCAATCAGGTACGCTTGGGCGTCAAAGCGCCGAAGGAAGTATCTGTACACCGCGAAGAGATCTACGAACGTATCAGCCGTGAGCAGGACCAGCAGGCCAATGGCCAGATGAAGGTTGCCGAGATCGGCGGCAAGTAAAAACTCTGTTACAAACGGAAAAATTGGTGTCAGACACCAAATTTACAGGTTGAGTTGAAATTGGTGTCTGACACCAATTTTCTCCCTTTATTTGCCGTGAAAATCATGTAAGGTATGCGCCCTTGTTCGATCAGACCAGAACAAACGGAGAGATGGCTGAGTGGTCGAAAGCGCTCCCCTGCTAAGGGAGTAAGGGTTAAAAGCCCTTCGAGGGTTCGAATCCCTCTCTCTCCGCCAAGTTAATTTGCTGCTGCAAACATTCAACTCTAAGTTTGTGGGAGTGTTTAAACAAAGCCCTGATTTTCGGGGCTTTGTTGTATCTGATCGGACGAAACCCACACTGGAAACACCGTTCGTAGACAGTTATAGGCTTCATTCACAAGAGAGTGCCTGGGCCACATTATTCTGGGTGAGTGCTGTCTTGGACGTATTGTGTCGAGCTACGGTAAGTACTCATACCCTCTGGGATAGCTCGATGTCAAAGTAAAATTATAGTGGTGTATTCTGAGAAAAGTATTTTATGAGTAGTGTAAAAACAGAAATTAAAATTAATAAAAATCAAGAAAAGCCAGCAAAAATCAAAAATAACCTTTTAGGTCGTGTTAACAAGTTTTTCGAGGCGAATAATAAAAGAGCATCTCTGGAGCTTTTATTTACTCTCGGTGCTTTTTTTGTGCTGTTTGCCCTGATGATATACAGCTTGGGAATCAGTTATTGGCTGACATTTATTTTACTTGTCCCAACAGCAGCTATGCTGACACGCGCATTCACCATTCAGCATGATTGCGGACATAGCTCCTATTTCTCATCACTGAAAGCAAATAACCGTATAGGTAGTTTGCTGGGGGTCCTGACGTTGACCCCATATTATTATTGGCGAAAAACTCACGGGTTTCATCATAAAGTCGCTGGCAATCTGGACAAACGGGGGATTGGTGATCTTGATACTTTCACTGTCAATGAATATAAATCGTTACCGTTTTACCAGAAGCTTTGGTATCGAATATATCGTAATCCGGCGTTTATGCTTGTTGTTGGGCCTATAGCCGTATTCGGCCTGAAGCACAGGTTACCGCTGGATAATCCATTTCATTCGGTTAAAACCTGGAAAAATATCATGGCCACCAACCTGGGAATTGGTGCGATTATGGCTTTGCTGGGGTACTTTTTTGGTTGGGAAGCTTTGTTATTTGTTTACGTCCCGGTTTGCTTTCTTGCAAGCTCTATAGGGATAGCGCTTTTTTTCATTCATCATCAATATGAAGATACATACTGGGCTGTAGAAGGTGAATGGAGTCATTCTAATGCGGCCTTGCAGGGTAGTTCCTACTTTGAGTTTTCAAAATTTCCCAGCTGGATAATCGGGAATATTAATCTGCACCATGTGCATCATCTGAGTAGCCGCATCCCATTCTATCGGATGCGTGAATGCCTTGAAGCCACTCCAGAATTGCAGAATGTGCCGAAACGAACGTTCAAGGATATTGGTAACTGTTTCAAGCTTGCGCTGTGGGATGAAGACTGTAAGAGGATGGTTAGTTTTTCCGCTGCCTAGAATTTTATATATCTTTCCGTTGATATTATCCGGGACTCGGCAGGTGGCATAATCAATGCCTCCGGAGAGTAAGCTCTGGCTCTTCACCGGACCAGATCCAAAGAATGAACTCAGCTACCATTTTGCTGATTTGATTAAAGCTGGCTCTGTACCCACCGTACTATGTCTGCCGCTCCCATAGCGCCTGGTTGACGGGCAAGTTCCCTGCCATTCTGAAACAATGCCAGAGTCGGAATGCTGCGGATATTGTATTGAGCGCCGATGGCTTGCTCAGCTTCGGTGTTAAGTTTTGCCAGGCGAATTTTTGGTTCAAGTTGGGCTGCTGCTTGTTCAAAGGCCGGGGCCATCATTTTGCAAGGGCCGCACCAAGGCGCCCAAAAATCTACCAGTACCGGGATATCATTGCGCGCGATATGTTGCTGGAAGTTTGCTGTGGTTAATTCCAGCGGATGCGCATTGAACAGTTGCTTGTGACATTTTCCACAATTTGGTCCATCAGCGATACGTGCCGAAGGTATCCGGTTAATTGCTGTGCAATGAGGACAAACGATATGAGAAGAGTTACTCACTGGAATGTATCTCCATAAATACTGAAAGCCTAAATCGGCATCCGACCTTCTTTACATAGGGCCACATTTTCTAAATTCAAGAATTAACTGTTCAATAGATTCAAAGTCTGGCCAGATTGTTGTGTAGCGGGGCTAGGATATTTGTTCATTAAAGAATGAAATAACTTCTTCCCAGACAGGTTCAATTGGCCCGGGTTTGAGGAATCCAACGTGCCCGATTTTGGTGAGCCCAATTTCAGCCGGAGTTAGATCCTTCCTGATAATTTTTGCGCATGACAATAGTTCCAATAGTGCGGTGACTGCTCGCGGTGGTGCGAGAGCATCGTCCTCGATGGCATAGGCAAGAATGGGCTTATCAATAGCAGCAAAGGTTTCAGCCGCATCAGGCTCCCATGAGAGGAACCACTCGGGACTCCGTCCCCATTTTGCCCATTCTCGGGCAACGCCTCTGGGCAGACGGGCCCCAAACCCGATCCAGGCCGGCAATAATTTAAATAGTGAGCAAGCCAGAGGCAATGCCACGTACCAATAGAGTTCCACTTTCAATCGGCTCACCCCATTCCAGTAGCGGCCAAGCGGAATTTGCGAACCAAAAAAAACGACTGCATGGACCTGCCGGAATTGCTCTGCGAGACCGATGAGTTGCCCTCCAAAGCTGTGGGATAACAGTACGACCGGTTCAGTCCATTGCTGCTGTGCATGTTGCAGTGCTGTGACAGCATCAAGGCGTGCCCAGGTTAGTAGCGAGGCTGTGGTTACAGTCTCAGGTTTACTGGTGGACTCACCGATACCACGGTAATCCAGCGTCAGGCAGCGAGCGCCTCGTTCAGCCATCCAGGTTGCCAGGTGTCTGAATGCCCGTTGCGGAACGCCTATACCCGGAAGCATCAGAACCGTCATATGCGCCGGCTCGTTAGATTCAAACAAGCGTGCAGTTATCGGTACACCGTCGGGGGTGGTCAGTTCTATTGACCTTGATTGAAGATGCTTGCTTCTCATGGTCATGAAAGAATTCTGGGCACGGGCTTATCTTATAGCATCCTATAAAGTGAGTAATAAAGATCTGTTTAACTGGAACAACACGCCTGAAATGGCGGATGTCACTGTGGGGCCGGTTTGACGGATAAATTAAGAGCCAAGCAAACGAATATTGATCCGCCCGTGTAATGACTTACAGCTGATTTACTCTGCCTTGCAGGCTTTATGCAGGCCGATCATGCCGCCAAGAATATCCTTCTTGGAGATATCGGTATAACCAATCGTTGCGAGTAGTTCAGAAAGTTCATCCGACGAGTAGAACATGCGTATGGCATCAATAAAATATTCTCTGCAGCCCAGAGCAGCGGGGCCGCTGCGGAAAAGAAATGCCACGATGGGAACGCTGATGCTCAGGTATGTGTAATAAAGCTCTGCCACAAACTTTTTCTTTGGTCGCAACATGTCGCAATGATAAAAGTAACCACCTGGTTTTAAGACCCGGTTGATCTCCGAGAACACATCTACAATCTGCAGGTGTCGTGAGGCCCACTGTAAAGTGACGATATCGAAATGGTTATCCGGAAACGGTAGACGATGTACATCACCGATCTCACTTTTTATTGTAAATCCTTGTTCTTTTGCGAGGCGTTGACCGACTTCCTGCATGGCAGCACTTTTATCCATAGCCTGAACATCAAGGCTCGGTTCCTTGCTTAACAGTGCCCTGCCAACCACATTGGTGCCGGCACAAACATCCAGCACCTTTTGGTTGGGGCTGGTATCAATGGTGGAGACAAAGCTGCGGAGCCACTGGTTTAAAAAGCCAAGACTGGCAATGATATTGACCCGTTCGTAATAGGCCGCTACATCAGCAAATACGTCATCGAGTTCATTATCCCAGACACCTGCAAACTCTTGTTTGCGAAGGAGTTCTTTGTCTAAAAACTGCTGCATATTGTTCTCTTATTGCTTTGTCAGGTTGTCTTGGAGCCGGTCGAATGCAGAATTAATCTAACCGGTGGCTGTTCCCACATTTAAGCAAAGGGCATCTTATCCGGGAAAGACAATTCAAGCCAACGCGTTAGCGAGGCTCTTGTGCAGAGTAGGGTAGCAAAGCCACTTCTGAAGGCAATAGGTAGAAATAGGTAGTGGAATTGCGCAGATTTCCTGATTATTCCCCCTCTTACTATGCTTGACGGGGCATGATCAGATAATGGAATATTCCGTCATGCCCATTCTTATTAAGGAGTCCCGATGAAACTGCTCGGTGCAATTGCTTCGCCCTATGTGGCGCGTGTATTGATGTTTGCCCGTATCAAGGGTGTAGATTTGCCCTCGGAGTCGATACCTGGTGGTTCCATGCAGTCGGATGAGTACCGGGCATTGACCCCGATTGGCAAGATTCCATCGTTGCTCGTTGGCGATCAATGTATTGCCGAGTCTGAAGTAATTTGTGAGTACATCGAGGACATACATCCCGAACCATCCGGCTTGCCGGCTGATCCAATGGGGCGTGCCACGTCACGATTGATTTCTCGTATCACTGATTTCTACGTTTCCCCACACACAGGCCCATTATTCCGGCATATGAATCCGGCCAAACGCGACCAGAAAGTCGTTGATGAAAAAGCGGCAGAGATGGCCAAGGCTTTTGGCTATGTCGAGCATTTTATGGGTGACGGCCCATTTTGCGCCGGCGCTGAACCGACACTTGGTGATTGCGCTCTGGCACCCTATGTTGTGTTGCTGAAAAATTCAGTTTTTCCGGTATTTGCCGAAATTGATGATCCAACAGAAGGTGACGGTCGCATCGCAACCTGGTGGCAGGCTATCCAGGGAAATGAGGCTTGTATGGTGACCCTTGACGAATACAGTGAAGCGGTTGAAAAATTCATGAAAATGATCAATGCGAGTTTAAGTAGCAAGAAAACCTGATCATCGAGCCTTCACCGGTTATCATTAGTAATCTCTAAAACAAAGCGCCCGTAGCTCAGCTGGATAGAGTACCTGGCTTCGAACCAGGTGGTCGGGAGTTCGAATCTCTCCGGGCGCGCCATTTAATCCAAATTTATCAAGCTGTTGCTTTGTCAGCGGCAGCCGCTCTTCGTTTCAGCACAACCAGTGCCGGAGTTTTGCCGGACTTGCTCTCGCAAACCCTGTTTGCCGCCTCCAGGAGTTCCTCCAGTTCGGGGGCGGAGTAGTGTGTTGTGATATCGCCATTCCGATGGCCGAGAAGTACTTTGCGGGTTTCAACCGGAACGCCGGCGGCTCGTAGTCTGCGCCCGAAGGTATGTTTCAGGTCATGTACTCTCACGAGTGGTAACCCAACCTTCTGACGAACACGTTTCCACGAACTATTGTTGATCTTGCCCACCGCATGGTCTTTGTAGGTGAAGACGTAATCCGGATGGTTACCCCGCACGTTTTCTACTACTGACATTGCGATTCGATTCAACACGACCAGCCGGTCTTCCCGGTTTTTTACAATCTCCCCGGGAATAATGAACACCGAAGTGTTCAGTTCCGGTACCTGTACTTCATAGTCCCAACGAAGCTGGCATACCTCCTGTTCCCGGCAACCCGTATTTACCTTGAAAAGGCACATGCGGGCCAGATGATCCGGGAGCACCTGAAACAACTTGCGTTGTTCCGCCCACGACAGCGGGTATGGCCTGCGGGCATCGGTGACGCGGAGCATCTGGATCAGCGGGGGAGTTTCCAGCCAGGTCAGGCCATTCTCATCCCGCCACAACCTTGCCGCGAGGTTAAGAATCCGTCTTACCACTCCCAACGCGAGGTTGATGCTCTTCGTCTTGATGCCCTGTTGCCTTCGCGCCTCAATAAAGGGTTGAAGGGTTCCCAGATGCACACTTTTCAAAGGCAGATCGCCGATGAACGGATCCAGTTGCTTCAGGTGCATGGCGTAGTTGCCGATGCTTGCCAGTTGCACGTTCTCCTCGAGATACTTTGTCGCTGCGTCCCGAAAAGTCCGTTGGGGCCGGATACCGAATATCTTGGCCTGCCGCACTTCCTCGATGCGGCGTGCCAGGATCAGTTCCGCTGCTTCGAGGTCGCTTGTTCCAGTGCTTTCGCAAATCGTTTGGCCGAGGATCTGTTTTTCAATGTGCCAGATCCCGCCACGATTCCGAAGCCCTGGACTTCGTTTGCGTCCCATAATCGCTCTCCTTTTGAATGGGAGGCGGGACGCCCGTTGCGGGACTTATATTGGTCCACCCAAGCGTCCAGATCAAGCCGGTCGAAGGCGATGCCTTGCTCACCGATGGGAATCTCGATGAGCCGGGGCCTCACTTCTTTGTTGAAACGGTTGCGGTCCATGCCAAGATACGATGGCGCATCTCGAAACCGGATCAGCCGTGGTAACAACATGTTGGTTGCCAACCGGTCGCTCACCGACCCAGATAGACCGCCGTTATAGCTTCCCGGACATGGCCGAGTTCGCTGCTGATTCGCAGTCGTGCTTTCGTATCGATCGCTCGCTGCTCAGGGGAGAGATCCCTGGTCGCAGCGCCACCCTGTGCCGGGCAGGGTTGTCCGGTGAGTTCCTGATAGCGCCGTTGCGCGTAGCCATGTCGTAGTCCGTGCAGTTTCATCAGACCAGCCCTTGCAGTCTGGTGCTCGTAACGACGGAGTTGCTGCACATAGTTCTTGTCCGCCGGGATCAGCGAGCCGCCGCGAGCCAGCGCCTTCGCTTCTTCCAGCAACCGGCGTTGCTCGTCATTGGTGATCGGGACGGTCCGCGCCCGGCCACCCTTGGTCCAGCTTGCCTTGAGCGTGATATGACCATCACGGATTGCATACGCCGGCCGGAACTTGATCGCCTCTTCCCGGCGCAGCCCGAAGGCCGCCTGCAGACGAACGCTCATCCGCACGTACTCATCGGCAATCGCGCCGACCCTGGTCTCGTCCAGGGTCTGGGCTCTGGAATGTTCGGCCACATAGGTTCGGCTGCCGATGCCATACGCCGTGTTATCGCGGGCGATCACATTCTGCTTGTGGATCTTTGCCGCCCACCAGCGCAGTGCCGCGAGGCGATTCTTCAGTGTGCCGATACTGATGCCCTGCTCGCGCCAATGCGCGACCAGGGCTTCAGCATGTTTCGGTTTCAACGATTTTGACTGCATGTGCCGGTAACCCAGCTCGTGCAGCTGATTGGCGAGCAGGTCCAGTATCCGGGACCGGGTCGCCTGTGTAGAAAAGCCGCCGTCACGGTTCTGACGACAGAGCTCTCTTAACTGGTAGTTCAGGTCTTTCATGGTGCATTCGTTCTCGTCGGTGAGTTTGGATGACCACCTCGCACCCTTGAGAGGGATACGAAGTCCGATCAACGATCGGAAAACGGTCGCGGGACACCTGTCCCATAGGCCTGAAGCCTCGATCAGGTTCGCCGGTGATCTTGGTGAAGATCGGCCGGAGACCACCAGTTGGCCCCGCAGAGCCGGGTTCATAACGAGTTGACGATTACCTCCTTTTGGAAAAGTTGAAGAAGCGCCCAAGGCGCACGAAAAGATGCTGAACACGAGATTCAACTAATAGGAAGACGCCGAACACAGAGGATCAGCGAAGTCGAAAATGCCAGACACAGAAGTCCAGCCGAGTGGAAGATGCCGAACACGGAGGT
>Ga0233413_10000892_pt1 | contig 13684 bp, 12 predicted proteins | sample Na_anoxic_6_MG_FD_189019 | JGI IMG/M metagenome (GOLD analysis project Ga0233413, IMG submission 189019) | Seawater microbial communities from Saanich Inlet, British Columbia, Canada - Na_anoxic_6_MG | ecosystem: Environmental > Aquatic > Marine > Inlet | place: Canada: British Columbia... | reverse complement strand
TAAAAAAGTCCAGAAGGAAGCTGTTCGTGTATATGGTATTTTATACTGTCCTCCTAATTTCTTAAGAATGAATATGTACTTAGAATTATCTAGACCTGCCGGTGATATAAGCAGGTGGGAAAAAGTATTAAAAAGACTATTATTACTTAATAAAAATTATCCTCTTAAAGGTAAACACTGCGATCCTAAAAATTTTCAACGTGAATTTGAAAAAAAGGATAATAAACAGGAACAAGATTTGTATTACGCAGTTAGAGATGCATTTATAGACCAAGGATTGATATTTTTTGGAGGGTATGCAAGCTATCTATATTCTAACTATATGCCAAAAAAATTAAAAAGCATATTTCACAAAACACCTGATTTTGATGTACTTGCCGAAAATCCGGATCAAGCTGCAGTTATATTAAAAGAACGTCTTGAAGATCTTAATTATAGTAAAGTAAATATAGTAAAACACGAAGGCATTGGTGAATTAATTGCACCTCATTATGAAATAAAAGTTAAAATCAACGATATTGAAGAAACCGTTGCATTTATATATCAACCAATTGCCTGTCATAGTTATAATGTTATTAAATTAGGAAAAAAATCAGTCCGCGTTGCAACAATAGATACAATGTTGAGTTTTTATTTTGCGTTTTTTTATAGTGGACGCAATTATTATGACGAAAATAGAATTTTATGTATGGCACAATATTTATTCGACGTTCAGCAAAAAAATCGGTTGGAACAAAAAGGGCTGTTAAGACGCTTTAGTATTAACTGTTATGGTAAACAAGAAACATTAGAGGAAATGCGTAATACGAAATCCGAAAAATACAAAGAACTCAAAAATAAACGCAACACAAAAGAATATGAATCGTGGTTCTTACGGTATGTTCCATTTGAAGAAAATGAAAGTAAGAAGGAAAACAAAAACAGAAAAGAAAACAAAAACAGAAAAGAAAACAAAAACAGAAAAGAAAACAAAAACAGGAAAGAAAACGAATCAAAGAGAGAAAGTAAAAAGATAACACAAAAACGCAAATCATCTAATAAACGTAAAACTAAAAAAAATTTCTTTGGATTTTAGATGATTGTATTTTAGATGATTGTATTTTAGATGATTGTATTTTACAATTATATTGTTAAATACATGATAATATCTCTCCATATATTCTTGAATATTGATATATTTTGCTTAACAAAAGAATCGTTCTTTATATTCTGTGGCAACAACTCATCTATTTTTAATCCGAGTCGTAAAATATACATAATTGTCGTGTATATAATTTCTCTCACTCTAAAAAATAATATATCTAATAAATTCCAATCATTTACATAACTACACATATTATTTGCTTTATTTTTTTCGAAAAAATTATGCACGTCAAATAGTCCCTCCATTATTCTAGGATATATATTTTTTTCATTTTTAATAAAGATTATTTTTTTAAGTTTGTCGATGCTCTGTAAATTTAAAAAAAGTATTTTTCTTTTATTATTACTTCTTTTAAACATATAAGGAAATGCGCCATCTACACAGCCATCTTTATCTGTTATTTTTCTATCTATTAAATATGGTACATACATTGATTTTATAATACTATCAATGACATCATGCTTATTCTTATATTTTTTTTTAATAATTTGCTTTCCCTTTCTCGTATCAAAATAAGTTAAATAAAATCTATTATTTATTTCTTTCACACTATCCTCTGTAAGTATTTCGTTTAATTTCCTTCGAAATAATTCTGGTATTTTTTTAAGATCTTGATGTTTTCGCAAATATTTATAACTATAATTACATATTTCTATAGATATTTCCATTCTATTTAATAAAAATAATAAACCTAATATAGAACCTATACTACAGCCCGATACGCGGCGTATTTTTAATTTATTTTTGTTTTGCATTTCTTTCATATAAAATAAACCCCCTAACATGTATATTCCATTAAAAGCACCCCCGTCTAGCACTAGATCTATTTCGGATGGTATATTTTTTTCATCTATATTTTCTATTAATGTATTTATGAATGTATTCAAAGCCATAAATTAGTTACATTTTCACTAGAATAGTTTTTTTCTATATAAACTTAAATATTTTTTCAATATACAAACTATACACAATGGATCCTATTGATGGTAGTTTATCTATAACATCTAGACCATCATGGCAAGATTATTTTAAAGAAATTTGTTTATGTACTGCTAAACGTTCTCCTTGTGAAAGATTGAAAGTTGGTTGTATACTAGTGAAAGACAACAGAATCATAGCTCAAGGGTATAATGGATTTTTACCAGGCGCTCCACATGAATCTAGAGTTATACACCTTTGAAGATTTAAAATGGCACGGTTGATATATTTTTATACAACAATTATATGAAGCATAAAAGTCCAGACTATAAATTATCTGCTGTTAAATATTATTTGAATAATAATGCTCCAAATGTGATGGAGGAGTATGTGAGAAGTTTATGGTAAGGAAAAATCCCAGACCAAATAAAGATGATATGCGGTTGGTTCACGGGCTACTACATTGTAAGAATGGTTGTGGCGAGTGGAACAGAGACCGCAATGGTTCATCTAATATCTACAAGATAGCGTATCAAGCAATATATGGAATGGAAAGACCAGGTTATCTATGTAGAACAAGTAATCAAGCAGTTTTAACGAATTGCTATAAACAAAATATACACAAGGTATGAAAAGACCTAAACTTTGAATGTATTTTTTTTGGTGCTAACCGTGCCATTTTAAATCTTCAAAGGTGTATAAATGATTACAAAAATGATCCACTTGTTGAATATTTTCATAGCATATCTAATATTCAACAAATTAATAAAATTTAAATTTTCACATACCTACATTACATATTTTGCAATTGTTGCAATGATTTGGATATTACATAATAAGATACTCCAAAAGATAAACTATTTACTATATATCCTGACAAATTTGGGTTGCCATCTAATTTATACAATGATGGTAACATAGATAAAAATTTACTTTTCACAACCGGTAATTGATATATGAAATATAGAATACCTATAATAATAGGTATCTGAAACTCATCGTATAATATTTCTAAAGAATCACGTGAGCTTTGGCTATTCATACGTCTATTCATTATTTCTTGTTCGGTATCAGTATCTTGAATGTAATCCATTTGCTCCGTTTGTTCGATTTGTGGTACAAAATTCGGCTTGGTTTCTTCATCTGCAAAGTGAACTGTATTTGTAGGTATATCTCTTGACGGTAATGTGGTAGCACCATTTGCACTTGCTTGCTGAATACCAGATACTAATTCATTCATAATTTTTTGTTCGTCTATTTGTGTGGACTGTTGTGTGGACTGTTGTGTTGACTGTTGTGTGGACTGTTGCCGCCCTTCCACATTTGGATTGTAATTAGTTTTCTCATTTGTTTGTAGAACTACATTTTGGTTTGAAAACCCCGAATTTGATTCAGAAGGTAAATCATCTAAATTGGTAGTATCATCCATATTTACTATACTATTAGATACATTCAAACTATTATTTACGCAAAATCAACATATTTTTTTTTGTTGTCACATATCACTGTATCTACTTCATAGTTAAAACATTTATTTCCGTATTTATACTTTTTTTTTTCTATGTCTTCTAAACTAGGTCCCTTAAATATCATACAATTTTTACCTTGGCAGCTTTTTCTAAATAATGTTGCTAGTCCCAATCCTAATAATACTGACATAATTATTCTCCCAGTTTCTGTCTTAAATACTTTACTCAATTCCATTATATATATTATTGTAATATTATTGTAATATTATTGTAATATTATTGTAATATTATTGTAATATTATTGTAATATTGTTGTAATATTATTGTAATTTGCATTTACTTATTACAATAATAGTTGAACTATTCGTTCGCGGTTATTTACTAATTACCAGATATTAGCACATATTAGTACGTACTACATTACAACTGCATCGGTATTTCTTCTGCATCGTTAGAACATTGAACTACTGTTTGCTTTAAGTGAAAACAATTATTTATTTTATCACGAAATTGAAATAAATCGCGGTTGTCATCTGTCGGATATACTATTATTTCTTGTGGGGAAGGTGTTGACATATAAACGTATATCATACCAAATAAAAAACTCAATAAAAATGCTTTTATATTAATCAATGGCATATGGGATATATATTTTGACAATATTATAAATATTATTCCCTTAAATATCCCTGCTGATTATCTAAACAATTACTCTATACATAGCTCCTGTATCTCCATCAACTGCGATTAACTCCGGTTTATTTTCTGCAATATAGATCATTTCCAATTTGTAATGTAAATTATTTGCAATAGTTACACCAATAGTATCTATATTTCCATATAGTTCCTTATTTTTATCGTAATCTAATTTATTTGCTATTACTTTATCTCCAATCATTAGTTTATTGTTTATCATTCTAACTTGTTTATCATTGGAAGAAGGAGGAGATGGTATATGTGTAGTTTCTCCACTACTTACACTAAGTGTTTCTAATTCTTCTATTTCTCCTATTTCTCCTATTTCTCCTATTTCTTCTACACTAATGTCATCATTTACACCGTCCAATACTTTTGAACTACTAAAAGACGTTTCAAATCGTTCTACTACCGGATTGCTAAATGGTTCTATTAAATCACTAAATGTGTAAACATTTCTTACTAATTTATAATTATTATCACTTGCATTATATTCTACATTTAAATATTTATATTTTAGGGCTTGCATTTCAATTAATAATGGTTTTAATTCATTTACATACATTTCTACTGTGTCTTTGACTAATTGAGTTTGACCGGTTTCACTAAACTCACTTATTGTTGCTTTAATAAGTGATATTTTGTTATAAAATATATCTAATTTCGCTTTTAATTCTGGTTTATTTCCCAAGTTTTTTACATTGTTTATTAATTTTGTTTTATACTCCATTACTGCTTCTAAATCTTCTTCTAACTGTGATTTTAATGATGCAAATTCGTTTAATACGTCAGTTTCTTTTTTATAATTAAATAATAAATCTAATTTTATCTTGATTATATTTTCTTTTGTTTCTTCCACACCATCTTGGAATGCATCTAATAATTCCTCCAATAATAAGAATTTACCTCTGTTAATTTTAATATCTAATGGACATGGTTTTACTTTGTCACCACAAATTGCTGTTAAAATACCATCGTTATTTTCAAATATACTACCTACATTTCTATTGCAATTAACACATCTCAATTTATATTTACCAAATTTTTCTTGCTTCTGTTTCATAGTTAATGTATCGTCTTTTAAAATATTATTTTTCACAACCTGTTTTTTTGTTTCATACTCATTTTTTAATTTATAATACTCGTTTAATTTTTCTAAAAAGTCGTCGCTTTCCGCTTGTAAATTATCATTTTCCACACTCATTTCATTTGATATTTCACTAGACATATACTATAAGTTAAGCTAATATTTTTCTATTGTAGAACTGAACTTCTGGATTGTTTTGCCATGTTGGTAAATCAGTTAATAAAGTATTTTGTTGGTGTTTTTTATAATCTTGCATGAACCTCAATTTATTCATAATATATTGCTGTTCTTGACGCTTTTTTTCCTCTTGCAATTGTATGTTATTTTTATGACGATATTTAAAATATAATGTTATTCCTACAATTAATACAAATGCTATAAATAATCCTAAATTGTATAAAAAATTATAATACTTATGCTTTATTATATGACATTTCTCTAATGTCGCATTCAAAAAATATTTTACACCTGGTTCAATCAATCTAGGTCGCATATTTTGAAAAGTTTCCATTTAAATTATTACTTTATATTTTGAAAATAAATTATACTTATTTAGTATATGAGTATGGTTGGACCATCGTCTTCTATTACGATATTTCTAATATTAACATTAGCTTATTCAATCTTTAAATATTACTCTAAATCTACCGAAAGTGTTAAAATATGGACGCTTATTTATTTTTTAGTTTTAATTATCGTACAATTCTTTATTAATTTAGGATTAACAAATGAAATTTGCGGGTTTACACAATATACTATTGCATTACAAACCACACTAATTCCATGGGTATTAATTTTCGGTACATTATATGTATTACTTCTCGTATTTCCTAGTTGGTTATCACCGTTTTCAAATACAATTGGTTATTTTTTTGCATATATATCAGGCGTTAATGGATTCTTAAAAAGTATATTAAAAGATCGTGATTCATTCAAATTGAATAAGGGTGAAACGAATATGATACATGCTATTAATAATGTATATGACGACAAATCACTATTAATCAATTCAATGACTACATCTAACTTACCTAATTGGTGGCAAAGTATGAAACAAGGAGGTTTATTAAAATCTGGTGTTGGGGAATCACATTATAATGAACTTATGGGATATGTTAAGATGAAAACAAATATTGCTGAATTTATATGGTATGCTTTAACAGGTGCATTAACGTCATCCATTAGTTACAATTATATATTAAATTCAGGATGTACACAATCTGCAAAAGAAATGGAAAAGCGCCATGAAAAATATTTGGAACAAGAGAAGAAAATAGCTAAATCAAAAGAAGAAAAACAAAAAGGACAAATTATTTATAAAACATATGAATAAATATGTTAAGATGTGTAAAATACATAATTACATAAACTATGTATTTTATTTTATCTAAATTTAGGAATACTTATGTAATATAATACCGCTAGATAAGATAATATTCCTAATATTATACTCAATAACCATATCGGCAATATTGTTTTTCTGCGTTGTCCTAAACCAAATTCCCTTAATGAACCGTCATTATTATATAGAAACCCTGGCTCAACATAATTTAATAATACAAATGATATTAAAAATATTATTATTGCAAAACTATTTATATTTTTTCTTATAAATCCATAATTCATAGTATATAATATATTGTTACAAATTTTATTTTATAATTATAATTTATAATGGATCACGAACAAGGATTTTTTTCAACGCCATTTGCTCCTTTAGATAAAACCTACTGCGATTATTTCTTTTGGTTATCGGTGATTAATTTCATTCTAGTTGTTTATATTATTTTATCTGCAGTATACGTATTCCTTTTCGAAAAGAAAAAGGAGAATGTTATGCAAATTTTATTAGTAGCTTTACCTACATTTTTGGGTTATTTTACTAACCGATTATTATACTCTATATGTATAGGTTCTACACAAAAATAAATGCTGACTACACCCATCTAATATAACAATACTACTATTTGTATTGTTCTTTTACTTCATTACTCAAGTACGTGTTCTTACTAATTGCGCGTATTATTTTTCCGACTTCTTTATCATTATTTTCAATATCCTCCATCGTATGAAATACCAAAGAAGACAATCTTGTTTGCAGATTTGAATTTGTTTCCCATCCTTCATTTGCATCATGCCATTTACTTATATTTACACGTTGTTTTATAGATAGGTCCTTGATACCATCTAGTAATCGTTTCATTTCATTGTCTTTTTCCCATGTATCATTGTCTTTTACATATAAAGTTTTTCGATTTACATCCGTACAATGAATAGGACGCTCTAGTACATCCATATTATTCAGACCATTGGTAATCATAGTTGTAATGCTTTTAGTTAATCCATTTTCAATAGTATTATCAAATGTTTCTGCGGTTACAGGTAATGATTGAATAAACTCTGTTAAGTTCATAGCATTTTTGCATTTTTCATTCAAAAACATATTAATATTAAACTGGTTGTTGTTTGTTGTGTTATTGGTAATATTATTATGACTATTTGTATTTCCAATGTTTGGCATCATCTCAATCATTTTCTCCATAACATCTTGGTTTTTCAAAAGCATCTTTATTAGTAATTCTTTATCTATTGATTTATCATTTTCTATTGTTATATTGTTTTGTGCTCCTTGAATAATGAAGCAAGATTTTTTATGAGTATATAAACTTTGTCTATGTTTGTAATTTTTTCCACACGTGCTACATTCATATGAAATGGCATTTTTTGGCATTTTTTCATTTGTAATTGTAAGTAATTTATAAGCATTCGTATGTTTTCGTGTTGATATATGTGTATTCCAATTACTTAATTTACTACATGAAAAGTTACATTTTTCACAAACGAATTTGTTGGCATTTTTAATAATGCATTTGTCAGTCATTGTAAGTATAAAATATACTTACATAATAAATGCCTAAATATTCCTTATTAAAAATAAATTTTTTCAATAACAAATTTAAAATAAAAAAATCTGTATTTACACCATTAAGGTGACATTCACTTTTTTCGTGTTTTTTCAATTCTATTTTGGATTTTCAAAAAAACACACAATAATTCTTGTGTATTTTTTGATTTCTGAAAATGAATTTGGAAAAATGAAAAAAAACGATTTTCCTTCTTCTCTCTAGTGACAACTAGTTTTTTTGCGTCCAAAACACTCCCTTCATATGTAGTATAATACCTTCATCATACTACATAGCATATACGTCATATTATAACAATTTCTCACCATGAAAGTAAAAAGCACCTACATAGAAAACATGATGTTTGATGTCCGAAATTCCGAAAATGCATTTTTGATCTAGTATAATCCCTATTTTAGGGCATCAAACATCAATAATATGGGTGTTATACTGCCATTGTCTAATTTCATATCCAGTTTTTATCAATTATATGTAAAATGTGTCTATTATCATTCTAATAATGTAAGCAGTTATATATTTACATTATTATTTTATCATATTGTTATTTTATCATATTGTTATTTATCATATTATTGTTTTATCATATTGTTATTTATCATATTATTGTTTTATCATATTATTGTTTTATTCTTCGTAATCATCAAACTGTAATCTGTAATTATCATCAACATCTTCTCCGACATCATCATCATCTGGTAACTCATTCAAATTAAATACATCTTCGTTGATTCTTTCGCCAACAATCTGGTTTTCTTGCTCTTCTAATGAGGAGATTTCCCTGTCTGCAGTAAATGCTTCGCCCAATAATTCTCTATTTTGAAGTTGCTGTTCTAGTATTTGTTCCCTTTCACGTTCCATCCGTTCTTCATCGTATGTTTTTGCAACATATTGTGTTAAGCCTTTTTGAAGACCTTTGTTCCATCTTTCCAGCCGATGATTTTTAAAGAGATTCTCGATTTCACGCTGTTCCTTCGTCATATCACGTAACGTGGATGTAATTTTATGTCTTTCCTTGTCTTTAGCTCTATTTATCTTCTCTTTTACCATTTGTGAATTCATATTGATGGTAGATTTCTCTTTTCGTAATATTAACATTATTTGTGATATTAAATCTGCTATTTTTTCTCTATTATCTCTCTGTTCGCCTTTTACAATATCTAGTTCGGTTATCTCTGCCATATTGTCTTCTTCTAATTCAACGGAAGTAGTGATTATATTATCTTCATTTTCACCGTCTTCGTTCATATTCGATTCATCCACACGTAAATATTGTTTGTCGTCTGTTAGTTGAATTAATTGTTGCATTGCAAATAGGAAATAATATTGGAACAATTGATGACACAATTTATTATCTAAAATGGAGTGTTTTTCATTGCCATTTAATTCTATAATAGTAGCATGTAAGTTAGTATAATCGACTAATTTAATAAAATCTCTCATATTTCTCTCGTTTGCTAATAAATAATTGTTGATTTGGCTATCCTTGTAAAACTTCTTCAAATCTTTATAATAATTTTCTAATACATTCTTAACATCATTATTGTGTGCTTGTGATAATTTCCAATGAGAAGGGATTTTAATTTCGTCATAATTTACATTATTCATGATAATAGTGGGAAATACAACAATAAATTTAAAAATACTGTTTTTCATATACTGTATGGATCTATATAATGTTTCGTCTTCACTATTATGTATAAATTCATTTCCATTAATATTAAATTCCATGATTGATTTAATAAAATCATATATGTTATTTTTCTCTCTACTAGACAAGTTAGCATAGCTATTCAAATAGTCAATAACATTTGTTTCCATGATTTCTATTTTATCAGCCAAGTAATTTTTGAATTCACGTACATCACTATTATTTTCAATATTTTCAATATCATAAGAATCAAGTACATTTTTATACATAGTTAAGAAGTCGGATTCTAATATACTATTGCTATCTAACATATAATTCAATAGATCGCGTATATGTGCGACACATGAAGGGTAGCTATGTACGATATCCAGAGGAATAATATTCATTTTAGATACAGTATTAATTAGCTCATTAAAAGATTCTATAGAATATATTTTTCCTTCTTTTTCCAAGTTAGCAATATTTTCCTTTAAGGAAGAATTTCTATCATAGTCATCTGGTTTATTAATACATACGCGCAACAGTTTATCATTAACCGGTATATCATTATGAAAGTTGCAAAATTCGATGAATGCGCGATAGATCGTTTCTTTTGAAAAATCATCACCAATCGGTGGGAAAATAACCCTAGTATCCTTTGGGTCAACTAGAATAGTAGGATCACTCATATTTCTCACATCATACATAATATTACTTAAATAATTGACAATATCATTGTCAGTTTTAATAGATTTGTCACGATTGGCAAAATAGTCGATTGTTCTATATTCGCCAGTATTGCAACACGCATTTTGTAAAAATGGTACTTTTGCCGCATTTGTCAACAATAAATTTTCTTTTGCAACAATTTTCTGTATAGATTGAATAATATGCATTGAAAAATACAGCTGTTTGGACTTAATTACATTCATTTGCAAATATTGATCTTTAGTGCCTTTTTTTAAGTTATCTAAAAAGTTACTGCGAAAATCAGCATTTAAATTACTAGGAGTTTTGTTTGTAATATCTTGTAAAGGAGGTAAGAAATTAATCCATCGTTTAATATCATGATCAACTGGTATCATATTGTCTTCATTTTGCAATAAATAATTGCGTTTTTCATCAACCAGTGATTTATTTTTCCCTTGTTTTAAAATGTATGCATCCATAGTGTTTTTAATAGCTGTGGTAATTTTATCACTGGATTTAGGAATTGCTTTCCAAGGATAAATATTTGTTTTTATTCCTGCAGCAACGCATGCAACATATGATATATTTGTTAAGTCTTCATCGCCCGAAATGGGATACCCAATTAATGATTTTTTACAACCGGGAAATGTTTTTTTAGATTGTAAAGAAGGGATGGAAACAGACATGTAGAGAGAAACATAGGATAATGTGAAAATTAATAAGGATTTATTAAACACGTCTTTAAATGATGGTATTTTTTTACCTTCTTTTAATTTGTGCTGACGTTTCTCTTCATAAATATCTTCGTCGTCTACCGTTTCATCTAATGCTAATAAAACGTCTTGAATAATGCTTTCGCGATAATTATCTAAAACAACGCCCATATAATTTGATAATGTGGAAATAAGATTGTTAATAATTTTACCCTTTGGATTATTAATAAGTTCCTTTTTTATGTCTTTTTTGTCGCTACTTCCTTGTACTAACGCGGTACCCAAATCCATCTCCATCAATTCGCGTGTTTGCATTTTATATCCAGTTGCTTCATACCCTTCGTCTGCATTTAAAGCAATATTTTCAATAACATAACCACTATACTTATCAATCGTTTTATCATCGACATCAACGCCTTGTGTGTTTTTAATAGTAGTAATTGCTCCCAAATAATCACCATCTTCTACAAAAACACTAGCTAATTTGGATATAAATGTAGGTAATATTTGTACTCCACTTTCAGTACAATATAACCAATATACATTTTCACTTTTCATTTCACTAGCAGCGCGTGTATATTTATCTACAAATTTTACAATGTCATGTTGACGTTTGATAAAATCGCTTTGTGCCATGATTTTTTCTAATAGTTTGGCATATGGAGATACAATAACATCTTTTTCTTCGTCCTCGTTACCTGTCAATACTATTTTTAAATTATGAGTTTCATATTTATATTTAATGAAATGATTAATAATGCGTAGTTTTTTAACACGTTCTAACTGATGTTGAAAGGACTTAGTTATTTTATTTTTGTATTTTTCAACATCTTCTATATAATTTTCATCAAATTCATCATACATTTCTTTAATTAGATCTTTCTTGACTAAGTCGCTTCCTAATTCAGGATCAGCGCATTTTTTATCGATTTGAATACATTTGTTTTGAATATTACAAAAAAGTTCATTAGTGCCAAAAAACGAGCTTTCTGGAATATTTTCATCTCTATTCCAGGTATTATTTTCGCGTTTATAATAATAGTACTTAATATCGTCAATATTATCTATTTCCAATACGGCATAATGTCCGTCTTGTACTTCTCTCTTTTTTTCAATCATAGAAGTAGCTTCATATTTTGATTCGGGGCGAGTGAGTCCTACATTTTTGATAAGTTGATCTATTAAAAAGTTTTTGAAACCAGGTGCGTCCATTTGTGATTGTTCGTTTTTATACTCATTTATAATGTCATACATAGTCGGGTCGTATTTTTTGTCAAAATAAACGGAAATATCATTATCTGCATTTAGATCTTCTAAAGATATATAACGTTTTGTTAATACATATTGAGAACACTCATTCGCCTTTTCATTTTTTGCCATTTCCTTTTGATATTCTTCTTTCTTTTCATCAAGTAATTCGTTAAAATCAAAAGGAGTAAATAAATCCATATTCAATGTTGCAATAGATGTATTCATCAATTTTGTATAATCTATTTCGTTCATGTATTTTATTGTTTCACTATTTGTTAATACAACGTCTGTTGGTATAGAACCACGATATAATTTACCTGGTGTATTTAGCCCATAACTTTCGAGAACTAAATCGGATATGTCATGACGTCCCTTTAATAAGTTATAAAACATATTTTCATACATAAAATTTTGCTTCAGTGAAGACAATTTGCTGAAAATCTCTTTATTTGCTGCATATTTTTTTTTGTAATCTAAAATTTTATTTTCTATAAATTGTGTAATTTCTTCGTATTGTTTGAATGTAATATCGTCAATGTATACTAAAAACGGTTGCAAATAACTTACAACAGACACTAGTGATAATTTCCCATGAATATATTTTTTAACCAAATTAAATAATACTTTTGTTTTTGGTATAATAATTTCTAAGTATTTTTGGAACTTATCGTCATCGTTATCATTATCATTATTACCATTGCTATTATTGCTATTCTTGTTTAATAAGTATTCTGTTTTTTTAGATAGATAATTATTTTCGTCGAATTTTAAAGAACTATTTAAATTATCTACGTATTTTGTTGCAATAGATGTGTTCTCTTTAAAAAGTTGCCAATAATTGAGAAAATTAGAGTTAAGTCGTGTTTTATCATATATATTAGTAGATGGTAAATGGATGTTAGAAAATCGAACGACTGGTTCTTCTAGAGTAACAATGGATTTAATAGCTAATTTATCATTGCTAGTCATAGGAATGCTTTTAGATTTCATTCTAATAGATGTTAGTTCAGTCGTTTGTAACTTAGATAGACCTAAATTATATCTAGATATTAAATAACGTTTGCGTTTAATTGAATCATTTTTAGCAATAGAAGAATAAAACTCGTCCATATTTTCTATCACAGTGTCGATATTTTGCATAACTTCTTTTGTTGCAATCGAATTA
>Ga0233413_10000891_pt1 | contig 13692 bp, 13 predicted proteins | sample Na_anoxic_6_MG_FD_189019 | JGI IMG/M metagenome (GOLD analysis project Ga0233413, IMG submission 189019) | Seawater microbial communities from Saanich Inlet, British Columbia, Canada - Na_anoxic_6_MG | ecosystem: Environmental > Aquatic > Marine > Inlet | place: Canada: British Columbia... | reverse complement strand
CCTCTAAGAATTGGAAATAAGAAATAAGTTCTTTATTTTTAGTTCACTTTTTACAGTTCGTAATAAATAAATCTCCATAATATATTTTACTATTTATATAATATATATTATGTCAATACACTATAATTATAGAGGTGGAGGTGGTAATCAATCCACATCTCTTCCACCAGCTGATGATGATTTAGAGTCAATTAAAAGTGATGATTCAGTTGAATCTCCTAGCGTTTTACTTATTACAACACATGGAGGATATCCTAGCAAAAAACTTAAACAATTTACATCTCCTACAAATATTAAAAAAATTAATGCTGTTACTTCCGGTGTGTGTAATTATTTAGATTCCACTAGTGCTGGTAAAATTGCTTCTAATATTTTAACAGCTATAGATGATGGACAAATTACAGATATGGATTATGGTAGTATATTGATTCAAGAAATATTAAAATTTTCTGATACTGAAATTAATGATGGAGCTAGAGAAGCCATTCAACCATCTGTCGATAGATTAGCATATACCCGACAAACTAATAGAGCGTATAAAATTACATCAGTTGATATGGGAGAGTCTATTGTCAATAAAACATATACAGTTTATCCAAGAGAGAGAATTAGCTCACCTTCTCCATTTTATGATTCTATAACATTATTAACGGAACCACCATATAATGATTTAATTCAAGAAATGATCACTAGAACTTCTAGGGAAGAAATACAAGAAGTAACCTTATTAGAAATTTTAAAGTATATTGGTAAAACGAGAGATATTAATAATTTAATTATTGTTGATTTAACATGTTCTGTTACACCATATATAGATGATAGAACTAATAGAATTTTGAATAGACATGACAGTTATAAAATGGGTGGATATAATCGAAAAACAAAAAGAAATAAAAAGAAGAATTATAAAAAAACTAAAAGGAGTAAAAAGAGTAAAAAAAAGACAAAAAAGAATAAAAAGAGTAAAAAAAAGACAAAATAAGGTTCTTTATTTTTAGTTCACTTTTTACAGCTCATAATAATATTTTCATGTAATATTATTATAAAATTGAATTCTGTTAATCATTATATAATGTATTATAACTAATGATATGGACAAGTATATTTTGTTGTTGCTATAGAGAGAAAATACCCGATAATTTAAATCCAAAAGATTTACCTTTATTTATTCCTCCATTAAAAACGGGTAAAGTAATCAAAGTTTATGACGGAGATACGATTACCATAGCATCCAAAGTGCCTGGATTATATAATTCTCCAATTTATAAGTTTTCTGTAAGGTTAAATGGAATAGATACTCCAGAGATGAGAACAAAAGATGAAGATGAAAAAGAAATCGCTACATTGGCAAGAGATGCTTTAAGTGAAAAGATAATGGGTAAGGAAATTAGATTGGAAAATGTTAAAACAGAGAAATATGGAAGAGTATTATGTGATATATATTTGGACCAAATTCATTTAAATAAATGGCTAATAGACGATAAATATGCTTTACCATATGATGGTGGGACAAAAGTCATACCAAAATCGTGGAAAAAATATCATAAAACTGGAGAAATATAAACAATATTTATTTTAAAAATTGATCTATCAAAATACTATATTATTTTATAATATATCAAAATTAAATATGGAAAAACATAGTTCATTAATAAAACATAATAATAAAGGCACTGGAGCAGGAGGTGCTAATACAAATAAAAATGGATTACCTTATGAGTCTATGACAGATTTACAAGATGAATATACAATCATCGAAAAACAACCAAATTGTGATATTATACAGTTCTCTGGAAATGAAAACAAATATAAAGTATCCAAACAATCAAATGTATTCAAAACAATGGATGAATATAGAGATAAAAATATTACTAAAGCCCATGGATGTAAGAATCCTGACGAATGTTTAATAGACTACACGAATAAAAAAATGTTTATCATTGAAAAGAAATTTCAAAATGTAGGAGGTAGTGTATGTGAAAAAATTCAAACACCCGATTTTAAGATTTGGCAATATAATAGAACATTCCCTACATACGAAATAATTTATATATACTGTCTCTCTGATTGGTTCAAGGAAAATTGTAAAGCTGAATTAGAGTATTTGAAATATAAAAAAATTTCTGTATTTTGGGGAAACAGTCCTTCGTATAAAAATGATATTATAGATTTTATAATTAATTATAAATAATTACTTCTGTTGTTACGGATTCAGGATTTTTAGAATTTATTGCTCTTCTAGCAATAATATCGTCCATATTACAATCATCAAAATTTTCTGTTATTAATGTCACCTTAGAATTACTCATCGCAAACTTAATATTTTTGCTTTTTATTTTTTTTATTTCATTTATTAATGCGGTATGACATTCTAAATCAAATCCTTCTTTACTGTATTTTACAAACGATGTTTTAGTTTCAGGAGCATACGGAGGGTCCAGATAAACATAGTCTCCCTTTTTAATATTCAACATTGATTTACGAAAATCACCGCATATAAATTCTACATCCTTAATTAACTCACTAATAGTGTCTAACTCTATTTTTGTTATAATTGTAGGCGTATTTTTATAGTGACCATATGGAACATTAAATCCTTTAGGTCCCTCTCGATACACTCCTCTGAAACATGTTTTATTTAAAAACATAAATACTGCTGAGTATTCAATGGTATTTTTATCCATACTATTAAACATACTCCTAATCCAATAATAATAACTTTCCTTTGATGTTTTTGCTTCTTCAACTGTAGCTGGACTTCTATTTACACTTTCTCCTGTTATATTATCATATTCTGTTATATATTGGGTAATATACTCAAATAATTCATCTTTATTTGATTGAATATTTTTGTATATGTTAATTAATGGCTCGTTTAAATCATAGGCATATACTTTATTTTTTATAACTATCTCACCCGCCTTTTCCAGAGATAATACCGCTAATAAAACGCTCCCACCCCCCAAAAATATTTCATAATAATTATTAATTTTTTTTGGAACTTTTTTAATTATTTCATTAATAATTTGGGATTTACCTCCTAACCATTTCATAAAAGGCTTTTGTAGTTTTACTTCAGTCATTTGGTATATATATATATATAAGCTTATTCTAAGTATTTATAGTTCAATTTTTTATTTTAGTGCTTTATTTTTAGTTCTCTTTTTACAGTTTATGATTATTTTTTTATATAATATTATTATAAATGCTATCTATCAATTCTAGATTTCTTCTCTTTATATTTGGATGTATTGGGTCAAGAGTCCTTTTCACCGTTCTAGCCAAATATATCAATGTTAAATATCTCCCTTATTTAGGTTATCTAGCCTTATTACCTGCTTTTGGCTTTTCTTATATATATATTACTGGCTCTAGACTCATTGGGTTTGAAGCTGGGGGTAAAATCTGGTGGAATTGTCTTCGCCCTCTACATTCTCTATTATATTTCTTATTTGCTTATAATGCTATCTTGAAACATAAAGAGGTTGCGTGGAAATTCTTAGCACTAGATGTCATTATCGGCCTTTTTGCCTTCCTTGGTCATCATTTTTATGATTAAAATATCTTTATATAACTCCAGGTTGTAGGTAATTATATTAGAAACTTTCTTCCTCTTCTTCCTCATCATTTTTTTTATAATAATGTAACCAAAAAGTTACATCAGTCGGTTCTGATTCTAAACTTTTATATACCGGATATATCATATATTTTTGTCCACTTCCTTCTGCATTACTTATTCCAAATCCTCCTCCATTTTTTTTAAATTTTTCATTATAATCATTTTCTATTAACTTTTTATCATAAAATGGATGTCCAGAAGCAAACCTGTTTGAAGAAAGATATCTATGTGTTTCATTTTTATTAAAACTATTTAGTGTTATATCGTGTATACCTTGAAATAAATCCCAATTTGAATTTCTTAAAAATGGAGCTATTCCTTCAACATTAGTAAATGATTCAAAATGAATATCCTTTTTATGAGTAATCGCTTCTTGATTAGCAAAATTTCCATAGCAAGTATTTTTTATTTCTTTTATTTTGTTTCTATCACTTTTTATTCTTATACTATTATAATCTTTTCCATTATAAATAAATTTTTTAGAAAACTCTATATATTCTTTTACTGCTTTTAAATGACAAATAAATAATGGTTTTTCATTATTTATGTAATCTGGTTCGTCCCCATGACCCCAAAACCTAGGTATTAAACCATTACAAGTAGAAGTAGTATTTTGTTTTTTTGATGGTTTTTCTGCTATTATACCTGTATATTTTGTTAATTTTAATCTTTTACTAGCACTATATTTATCTTTGATTAAAATTATAGTATGTCTTACAGGTGCTTCATAAGTCTTTACAACTTTTTTTCCATTATCTATGGCTCGTTTTTCAATTTTGTCGTTTTTAAAAGTTAGATAATAGTTATTTTCCGAATCATCTTCTATTAAAATCCAATTATTTTTTTCTACCATATCTTTAATTGATTTTTGAAATTGTCCTTTTTCAATATTCGTTCTTGCTCTTATATAATGATATTTTGGGGTTTTGTATCTACTCCTAATTGTAGCTTCTATATTTAATGTTTGATCAAAATTTATTATCATGTTCTTATCATAAAAATATTTAAATCCTTTATAATCTATACCAGGTTTTAATTGTATCATTCCATGGAAACCTGATCGTCTTAACAGATTTAAAGTAACATCTGGAGTAGCTGATATTAAAATAATTTTTATATTATATTCTTTCATTCGTTTTTCTGTTAATCCTAATCTTCTAAATTCATTATCAATCGTCATCTCTTCCGAATCAGCAAAATGAGATTCATCAATTACAAAAATATGATCATGTATAGTTTCTTCAAGATTATCCAAGATATATGTTATTCTTTTATGAAAATTAGAACGATGAACTACACAATGATTTATATGTAACCTATTCATATCATTTAATAGGAAATCTCCTGTTGCTAAAGTTAAATTTTCTACTAATTGTTCTAACCAATCTTTATCCGACATACCTGTTAATAATGTGATATTATTCATGCGTATTGAATGTTCCCATGGTAATTTTATTATGTCAAAAATTAAGCTATGGGTAACCATTGTTTTACCAGAGCCTGGTTCTGCAACCAAACTCAAAAAGTTTATATTTTTATTTAATATTCCGTTAATTAAACCAACCGAAGCTTCCTCTGATTCATCGAACCACAATTTGTTTCCCTCCCGTCTCTTATGTTTTTGTAATAATCTATGTCCATCTTCCTGTTCATAAACATAATCTTTCTCATTTATTTCATTTTTATAAGGATTATAAGGAGGCCATAAAGGTAATTCATTCTGGTTTAGTTCTTCCACTACTACTGATAAATTGGTTTCTTCATCTATACTTGAATAATCTAATATAGTCTGTGTTGCCGTTATTACTACATTAACTTCATTTTCCTTACATGGACACTTTGGGTTCCTTGAACTATGTTTTTCAAAATCTTCCCTTGATTTAAAACCAAATCTCTGCCAATTATCATAATTTCTTTCATCTGAACCTTCTCCAAACTTTCCTCTACAATTCTTACACTTTTGAGCTGGACCCATTATATATTCTTATAAGTTGTTCTCTTTAAGTTCTTTTGAAAGTGATACTACTTTAGTTATACTTTTAAAAGTGAAACACTTTAAACTTCAATTTTTTAAATAAACCTTCGTAAATTATATATATAATACACAATTCATTATATATATATCTACATTATATCTAGGAAACTATTTTTTTTATCTCTTTCGCAATCGCTTGAGACAGTCCACAAGGAACCGCATTCCCTAATTGAACTAACATCTTTGTTTTTCTCCCCTTAAACTTGAAATCGTCTGGAAAACTTTGAAGTCTAGCCAATTCTCTAGGTGTCATTACTCTATTCTTCTCATAATGAACAAAAACACCACCGTGATTCTCTTTTACTGTATTTGATGGCTCATCAGGATTACATCTATAAAATGCCTCTGTATATTTGGGATTTACACTCTTTCCTATAGGCGTATTCTTTATCTTTTCAACAAAATCAGAACTATGAACTGTAAATATATGTTGAAGAGTATCCACATCCTCTTTCTTCTCCTTTAAATCATCTATTGCCTCTCTTACACTTACCCATTTATTCTTACCATCACTCCCTTCTTTATTATGTGTAGCTACTGGAAATGATATCTCCTTTTTTATATCTTTCCTTGTCCCAATAAATATTACTCTCTCTCTCTTTTGAGGAACTCCGTAGTCTGCGGAATTTAATAATTTCATATCTACATTATACCCCATCTCTTGAAATGTATTTTTTATTATATCCGTTACTTTCATTCTAAATATATGAACCTCTTTCTCCATTAATTTTATTTTTCTATTTACATCCTTCAAGTCAGTATTATTTGTATTTACTATATCAACATATCCTTCAATATCTTCCTCATTTTTTGACGATAATACCTTTTTCTTGGCTATTATATTTATCTTTTCAGCCTCTAATTCATAATATTTATCAGCTATTTCTCTCTCCTTTTTTGATAATTTCGGTTTATCGTGTAATATTGTCAATATACCTTTCACATTCTCCATAACAAATACCTTTGGTTTCAATTTTTTAACAATTTCTATATATTCTTTGAATAATTGACCTCTAGGATCTCGTGAATTACGATGACCTGACATTGAATATGCCACACATGGGGGACCTCCTAGAATAATATCACACTTCTTATCTTTAAAATTATCATATACTTCCTTTTTTATTGAACCTTTGGTTATATCCCCCACAATAACCTTTGTATTATCAAAATTTTCTTTATATGTTTCAGCTATACTACCATCCAATTCATTACACGCTACTATATTAAAACCTTCCTTATGAAATCCATACCCTAATCCACCACACCCAGCAAACAATTCGAAACAATTCATTAGTATATATCTAATTATTTATTTAATATTATTCAATTATCTATTTAAAATTGAAGTTATAATAATTTATAGTATATTAATTATTATATAATATGGACGAGTTTAAATCAGGTTACATTCGAGTTACAATGGATAATATTAGCTATAAAAATGTATGTGATTATTATAATCAAAATAAACCAGATGATTGGAAACCTATTTATAAACTAGATAGGGTGGAAGGAGGATTTTGTATTGATGTGGAAAAAAATTATCATCTAGACGCAAATGATAATATTAAACAAATTAGATGGAATAATAAAAAACTGTTACCTTATTCAGTATATCAAAAATTTAATAAAGAAGAAACATATCTTTTATATCAAACATTGTGGAATTTATATCCCCAAAATGAAAATGGTCCACAAGTTTTCTTAGAATAATTTATATTTAATTGTTATAAAGTTCTCTTTTTTTAGTGCCCTTTTTAATGTTCTATATTATCACTATATTTTAGTTTAAAAATACCTTTTTTTACTAATTATGATCGATGAAGATATCATTATTCGACAACTTAATCGTATGCCTTATGATATGATTTATACTATTAATAAATTCTTACCTGTTTCTTTGCTTAAAAAATTGAGAAAAATACATAAAAGTGAACTCCCTATCAATTATAAACTTATATTTGACCTCAATGACTATTTATATCTCAAATATATTGGATATGATATTGATATCAAAGCCATAGAATTTAGTATAACATTGATTAAAAATCAGTTACAAGAATCTAAACGGAAAATCGTTAATCCATTCTCCTTAGAATATTGGAATACTAATTCTATTTCCAATGAAAATGTCAGACAAGAAATTAATAAAAGAGAGAAACTCATTAAAGAAAATAAACTCTTGTATGATTATTTTTATGATAAATATGTTAATTCTACAATACATTCTCAAAATCTTAACATTATTGAATTAAATTAAAAATTGAATATGTTAAATATATTAAAACATATTCAATATTATAATTAAGATGAGTTCAAAACCTACAGCTATCAGTTTATTTTCAGGAATGGGAGGTGATTCTCTAGGTATCCAGGAAGCTGGATTTGATATTATTGCGTTTAATGAATTTGATAAAGCTGCTGTCAATTCACATCTAGAAAATTTTCCAGATTCTATCCTTATTCAAGACCCTACACAAAAAAAACCCAAGGACAAGATTAATATTCAGGTTATTCCTGATGAAATATTCTCTGAATATAAAGATAAAATTGATGTGATCTTTGCGGGGCATCCTTGTCAAGGATTTTCAAATGGGGGTAAAAAATTACCTGACGACCCACGCAACACTTTATTCCGTGAATTTGCTCGGGTATGTAGATTAGTTAAACCAAAATACATTATTGGGGAAAATGTTGATGGATTACTCAGTAGAAAAACAGCAACTGGAGAAAATTATATTGATGTTATTGTCAAAGAATTTGATGATATCGGTTATAATGTCACTTATCAAGTGTGCCATACTGTTAAATACGGTGTCCCTCAACTTCGTAAACGATTAGTATATGTTGGAATCAGAAAAGATTTAAATCAAACATACACATTCCCTGAACCTTTGAATAATGGTAAAACTAATTTACCCAATCTTCAAAATATTATTCAATTTGATATGAAAGGAGCTATTAAAATTGAACCAGATGACTTTGATATGACATCTATTCCACCCGAATGTATTCTTAAAAATTTAAATAATAATGATAATGAAATCCCACAAGATGTTCATCCCTACTTACGATTAAAAGCCAAAACCCGAAATCAAGAATATGATGGTAAAGTCCATCCTAATATGCTTTCATTCTCAAAGCGTGATTCAGCTATTCATGCTGAAATTATTGATATTAGAAATCCCAGCAAAACAATTATATGTTCATATGATCATCAACCCAGATTATTTGTTCCTCTTCAAAATAAAAATGGTTACTATATTAGATGTATTTTACCAGACGAACTTAAGCAAATTCAAGGATTCCCCGCAGATTTTAAACTTTATGGGTCTACAAAAGATAAAATTAAACAAATTGGTAATGCTGTTCCTCCACCACTCATTACACAAATTGTTAGCAAACTCATTAATTAAAAATTATATAAATTAATGAATTATGAATAAAAAAACTTTTTTATTTAAAGATTACAAAATTAATTTCCCACTCCTAATCCCAATAAGGCTTCAATAGCCACTTCTTCGTCATTTTTGGTATCGGGTTCTTCCTCTACACTCACTCTCAAAAATCTACTTATATTCCCTTTGAATGTTGGTCTGGGATATACCTCCATAATACCCGCTAACTGCTTCTTCGCCGCTCCTCGCGCATACTTATCCTTCAGTGCCGTAATTTCTTGAATATACTCATCCAACCACGGAGAATCTTTGATAAATTCCTCTCCATTGATGTAAAGAAGCTTTGCGGGTATATTATTCTCTGGCTTTCTCTTATATTCCTTCCCTGTAAAGAATATAATATACCAAATATCCTTATTGGGGCAAGTATCATTGAAATAAACCACTGGATTGTCCGTCTTTTTTATCTCAATATTCAATCCAATTCCTCCAACATTTCTGAAATCTTTCGATTGTTGGCTACCCGCTTCCTCAAAGCTCAACTCCATACCAGTCAAAATCACTCGAATCTTCTCAATTACAACTCTCTCACTTACCTGTGTATTTCCTTTTTCAGTCTTGGTGGACTTGATAAACTCTTCACCAACTTGCTCATCGAGCTCCTTGGTAATCCGGTTAAATAAAGCTTGGTGTTCAAAATTCATTTTTACAACTTGATCTTAAATATGAATCTACTTAGTCGCCAAAAAACACTTCAATTTTATTTTTTTGATTCTTTTTTAATACATTTCTCTCTCCAAATCAACACAGGATTTATCGATTGTATCAACAATCTCAACTGTTATATTCTCTGGCACTTTATTCATATCTAAATATCCAACTACATCTCTCAAAATATGTAGTTTTAATTTAAAATCCATATTATCAACTATACATTTCCCAGTCCATCTCTCTAACGGAAGTATCTCGTTCAATGAACTCACTCTTCCTTTCACACCTTGATATTTACCTTCTCTTTTTCCTGGTCTACCTGATGGACATTTCATTCTCCATTCACATGATAAAGCATTTATATGGTCTGGAAATCCCGATAACATAGCACATATTTCCCAAGCACCACCTTTTCCATGAGTAGCTCTCGCACCTCCCTTAATCTCCTCATTATGTTGTCTTAATCTTCTCATTGGATTATTTGTTGACCCATTATAAGTATTATTTTTAAATTGCTCTAATTTATTTCGTAAAATATAACAATACCACATTATTCTTATATTTTATAATATTATCTCTCCTTTAACTTTAAATTCCAAATAATTGAGCAAATAAAGATTTTCTACTTTTCTTTGGTTTATGTTGTCTGTGACCTCTTCTGTTATAATCTTTATCTCCTTTATGTGTTACAAAATCTTTTCTTCCTTTTCTAGTCTTAGAAGCACTTCCTTTTCTAAAATGCTTCTTTGACTTCTTTCCTCTTCTTCTCTTTCCGCCAACCATTTCATCACCCTTAGGATTATATGTGGACTTTGTTTGTCTAGGTCTAGAAACAGAGTTATAAACAGGGTTAGAAACAGGACTTACAACAGTAGGAGGAGAATGACTTCTTCCCTTTTCCATTGATGAAAGAGCCTCCTCATAAGCTAAACCCATTTCCTCATCACCATCACCACCTCTGCGTGAACGACCCTTTCCTCTTGAACGCGAACGATTAACTCTTTTGGTATATCCCATTTTATATATTATCTAAATAATAAAATATAAAAATTTCTATTTTTTTCGACTATTATTTTTATTCTTTTTTCCTGATACATACACTCTATTTTTTCTCTTTTTTGTTACTTTTCTTCTTTTATTTCCACTACCCCCTCCTAGGTCTTGTGGTGGAAATAAGCGGAGTGCTCTTTGTTGTTCTTGAATCTCATAAAATACAGTCTGTAAGTTATTCATAGTCAATAAATCTTGTTCACCATGATAATTATAAATATCTACGAATAGCTGAATCATATTGCCATAATTGTCATTAAGAGCTCTATACTTAGTAAATATACTTTTCAAAATATTATATACTACATGAATATCTGTGCCATCACTTACTTCTATTGTATAACATGATCCCCAGACTGCTTCTTGTAATTCTATTTCTGGATAAAGTTGACCTTGTTGGCGTGGTCTTTCAATAAAATTTTCCTCATCATTATATTCTGCAAATCTACCATCATTTACTTCGAATAATAAATGATAATCGTCACTCCTTGGCAAGCCGTTACCGAAGCCGCTACCGAAGCCGCCGTAGCGGCGGTCGCGGTCCACCTGGTCCTGTGGTCTGGCTGTATATTTACAAAAATGGATTTTTACTATTGGAAGCCCCAGACGAACAATTTTTCCACACATAAACAATGTATTTAGATGAAGAGTTAATCCTGATGCTTCATCTTCGTTATTATTAAAATTTGGATAAGGTTCATTTTGATTAATCATCGTTTGTGCCTCTTCGATTGCTCTATCTATTGCATATACCCTGTATTCATCATCCCCCAGCTGCTGCTTTTGACGATTTAATTCTTCTATTAACGCCTGCCATTTTCTCCGACTTTCTGCTGCTGCTTCTTCTATTGGTCCTTCTATTGGTCCTTCTACTGCTGCTGCTCTTGCTGCTAATTGTTGTTCCCATTCTAGCATTACAGGTGCCAATCGTTCTTGTTCAATATCATCTCTAGCTTTTATCCTTGTACCATACCCCCAATCCCTGAAGACATAAATATTCCGATCATTTGTTACATATCCTCTATTTTCATGATACCACCCCTCTTCCCCCAGTCGATCTACCAACCAATGATTATTCTGTAATAATTCATTCATTCTATTAACAGGGGATTGTTGGAATCGCTCTATTTGTCCTGGGCGTCCTTCCCGAGGTTCTTCTATAATCTCACCATTTTCCCGTCTAACAATAGGCTCAGTTTCTTGCTGTATTTGAGCAAAACATCTCTTAAAAAATGCGTATTTTCTATTTTTTTCGGCATCTTCAACTTGTCTCCTTCGCACGGCTTGTTGTGCTTGTGCTTCTCTTTGTGCTGCTTCTCTTGGTGCTGCTTCTCTTGGTGCTGCTTCTCTTGGTGCTGCTTCTCTTGGTGCTGCTTCTCTTGGTGCTGCTTCTCTTTGTGCTTGTTCAAAGAATTGTTGTAGTTCTAGCGCATCTTGACGTTCATCTGGATTTAATACAAACTCATCTACAGCATTTATTTCTTCTGGTTCGTTGCCAATCAATCTTTCTCGTCTTACAGGATCTGCTGGTCGAACACCATCAACATCTCCTCGATCAACTATTTCTTGTTGTTCCATCGCCTCTTGAAGTTCTTCTGGATTTATCCCTAAGTCATTCCCTTGGTCAGGACCAACAACAGGACCATCCGCAGGATCATCCGCAGGAACACGATTAGCATCCATCTCTAGTGCTAGTGCTACCAATGGATTAAACTCATCATCCAATGCCTCCATTATTTGTGCCAAATCAGCATCATTCATAGGTGGATTTGCTTCCATTACAACCTCCTGATGCTGTTGAACAGGCGCTTGTATAATCCTTTCTATCATATTTCCTGGAACATTCTGTGCAGCATCCAACATTTGAGCAAGAATACGTGGTACCCCCCCAGGCGGCACCTGATATTGCTGTCCTTGAGCGATTACATCTACTGCTTCTTCAACTCCCTCATTTTGTTGAATTGCTTGAATGTCAACAATTGCTCTACCACCATCATCCTGAGGAGCGTTTTGAATCTGGTTATCTATGGAATTTAATCTTATTTTCAATTTTGCTATTTTATCATTTGGATAAGCAGCTAATACTTTATCAAGTAATTCATTTTGTTCTTTTAATGTCAACGCACTAAATCCTGTCATAGGATCAGAATTATATACCTCTGTTCCAATAACATGATAATTGTCAAGACCTTGAAAATTACCATTGCCTGCCCATGGCGTCGCTATCCCTTGGCACATATTCCGCCACCAATATTCATCTTTATTAATATGTGTAAATTTTCTATATAATACTTGTGTTTTTATCCAATAACCATATATTTTATCATATTCTGTTTGTTCATCGCGCGTTAGTTGCTCTCCATTAGCTTCCTTTGTTGTTTTATTTCTACTTACTTGTTGATATCTCTCATATGTCGATGGAACAATTGGGTTCTGACGGGCATCTCTTTCAGTTTGTGAGCTAAATGAAACAATTTGTTTATAACCATCATCATTTCCAGGTTGACCATTAATATCTTTAATAGTCCAATTAACATTACAACATTGTAATGCATAATATGAACCGAAAGGAGGTTCTAAATTCATTAAAAAATGCGTTGTGTCATGCTGTGTATCCCCAAACAGTATTGTTCCTCTTGTCGCTTCTCCACATATATAACACCACTCCGTACCACAACCAGTTACCTGCGTTCCATTTTCTTTCCGACCACAACTCATCTGAGAACAACCATTTTCATGTATGGCCATAGTTTTACAAATTGGATTTGGACATTGTTTATTTTGACCTTTTAATATAAGCATTTCTTGTTCAGCATCACCTAGTCTTTTCCATTCTCTAGCTAATAAAATACTTCTAAGAGTAGCTCCTTGAATAC
>Ga0233413_10000889_pt1 | contig 13698 bp, 13 predicted proteins | sample Na_anoxic_6_MG_FD_189019 | JGI IMG/M metagenome (GOLD analysis project Ga0233413, IMG submission 189019) | Seawater microbial communities from Saanich Inlet, British Columbia, Canada - Na_anoxic_6_MG | ecosystem: Environmental > Aquatic > Marine > Inlet | place: Canada: British Columbia... | reverse complement strand
TATTAAAATTGAATAATGGTAATGACATCACAAACCTATTATTCTTAAAAAAGGTTGAAGATATTATGAAGATAATTGAACATCTAAAGCCAACTACACAAAGAAGTTATATTATAGCAATATGTAGTATTTTAAATGGTAATAAAGAGTATCAAAAGTTATATGAGAAATATTTTGATATTCTTGCTAATTTAAATAATAGTTTAAAAGTTAATACAGATAAATCTGATACACAGAAAAAGAATTGGATTGAGATTAATGATATTCAAACAATTTATGATACAATGAAAAAAGGAGTTGTGAAAAAAGCAAATAATAAAAAACAGTATGACGACCTTCTAGATTTTGTAATATTAAGTTTATATTTCTTACAAGCACCAAGACGTAATATTGATTATACATTGATGAAAATTAGTAGTAATATGGATAATTCAAAATTTAATTATTTAGACTTGATTAAAAGACAATTTATATTTAATAATTATAAAACTAAAGGAGCTTACAATCAAGTTATTATAGATATTGATGATGACTTGTTTAAAAATATTGTTATGTATTTGAAGAATAAAAATGATTTCAAGAAGATTAAAAATAAATCATATGATTTCTATTTTTTAACTGATTATAATAATGAACCTTTCACTAATTCAAATCACATGACAAAGAAACTAAATAATATTTTTGGTGCAAATGTTTCATCGTCATTACTTCGTAATATTTATTTAAGTAATAAGTATTCAAAGGTTATTAATGAATTAACAGAAGATACAAAAGATATGGGCACTAGTGTAGGTACAGCCATGAATAATTATATTAAAAAGTAATATCTAATTATAATATAATGAATAAATATTTACCAGTAGAATTACAACAAATAATAAATGAATATGCAAAACCATTAACTAGACCAGACTATAAGAAGGGTAGTTATTTTATACGAAATTTAGTGAAAAACAATGATGTTATCTCATTAACTATTTTTAAATTGTTTATTGAATCATGTTCTTATGATTTAACAGATATTAAAACATATTCACATGTTCTAAATCAAGAAACTTATTAAGCACTAGGAGCACATGTTATTAAATCAATGTCATCATCTGAATCTATAAAAATGTCATCATTTAAATCAATATCACTATCATCATCTGACTCATCATTTTGATGTTCTTTTTTCATCTCTACTAATTTTTCAAGAAGTGAAGCATAAAAATAAATAGCATCATTTATATTCATTTCATTTATAGTTTCAAGAATATTATCTAAATTTAACATTATTATATTAATTTAGATATTAATTAAATTTTATTAAACCAGTTTTCATATAATCATTTGTATTAATTACTTTTATTTGTTTAATCTTCTTTGGTTTGATTTTCTTAATAATAATTGGTTTAACATCCATTATTATTAATATTAGATATTATTTTAAATAGCTTTAACACGTTGTCCTACTTGATTAATATTACATCCTAAACACGATATAACTGAATTCTTTTTAATATGACCGATGCTATTACTACGGCGTTCAATTGATGCAAGTTGTTTATTGTAATCTTTATATTGTAAGTCACACGAACAGTAACAACACTTTTTACTTTTTTCTAATAACTCATTTAAATAATTATAATCAATAAATTCTTTTTCATCATATAAATTACTTTTAATATCTCGTCTCTTAGAATTTAACAACATTGTTTTAATTAAAATATGATTTCCATCATTGCAATCTTTACATTGAAATTTTAATTTTAAATGCTCACACCGTTTTGATTCATAGCATGAAGTACATCCTAATTCTCGTCCATTTTTACATTTTTTAATTGGATTTTCTTGATTACATTTTACACAATTCATTTATATTATATTATGCTCTAGAAAATAATATTTCTTAAGGTTTTTTAATATTTCTAAAGGTTTTTTAAATAAATAATTTCTAGTTTAATAATAATATGAAATCTGAAATACTAAAAAAGAAATTAGAAATTCTTGAAAGACAGAAATTTAGATGTGATACATTAAAATCACAAGAAATAAAATGCCCTTATTGCGATGCTTACACGAATTTGTTGATAATTAAAAATCAACATTGGAAAAGTAAAAAGTGTTTGAAAATGAAAGAGTTATATTTAATTAATAAACCCGATGATAAACCGTCTGAATTTGATATTTTATTAAAATTAAATAAGAAAATAAACGATGTATCAATGGGTCAAACGTATGATGATAATATTACAAATGATGATGATAAATAAATATTTAAAAAATCTATGTTATATTATATTATAATGTCAAAGTTTTTAGAACATCCTAAATTTGATAGAAAAAGTGAAAAATATAATGTAGCAGTAAATCCAATAAATGCTATGTTTAAAGCATATCAACTAAAAGATTTAATTCAACAATATGTAAATGAAACAGGTAAGAAGATTAAATTTAAAACATTACCAAAAAAACAATTAATTGAGTTGTATTTATATTATAATATTGGTAATAAAAATTATTATACATTAGAAGCAAACCCAATTAAAAAAATTGATGCAAACGTTCTTAAGAAATACGGATTAGTTAAATATAAACCAAATTCTGAAGCACAAGAAGAATTAATTGAATTTAATCAAAAACAAAATCCATTAAAAAGTATTACTGGTAATATTACATTACAAACACATCAAAGAAAATTTATTGAACAATTTATATTTTCACAATTAAGAGGAGCTGTTGTATTCCACGGGGTCGGGTCTGGAAAAACATTAACAGCAGTTGTAGCCGCATATTTCTATTTACAAATTTATCCAAATAATAAAGTAATAGTAATTTCACCGTCCGCTTTATTATATAATTTTATAAATGGTATGCAACAGTATGGTATTAATTTACAAGATAGCCGTTATGAATTTATGACTTATGATAAATACATTAGAAAACCAATTGTCGCAAAAAATAGTTTATTAATTATAGATGAAGCACATAATTTTAGAACTGAGTTTAATAAGCAGATTATTTTAGACCCTGAAACACAAGAAGTTTTAGATACAACAGTTTCTTCAAATAAACGTGGATATAAAATTTGGCAGTATGGAGCGATGCATGCACATAAGATAATATTGCTTACTGGAACAGCATTCGTTAATAAGATTTATGATATTGAAAATTTATTAGCATTTGTAGACCAACGAGAAACTCTTGATTCAAGTACATTTTATAATATTATAGCATCAAAAGATAATTTAAGTGAATATTTCGGTAATAGAATATCATACGTTCCACCATTGAAGAATGAGTTTTTCCCGGAAGTTAGACCTAAAATAACTCCAATTTATATGACAGATAAAGAACAACAGAAATATAAAAGTTTGAAAAATGAAGGACCACCGTATTCTACGAGTGAAAACCCAAATTCGTTTTTTAGTGCAGAACGTTATGCTACAAACATGATTAATAAACTTGATAACCCTAAAATTAAATTTATTATGAATTTGATAAAAGAAAAGCCTTTACAAAAATTTATTATTTATACAGCGTCCGTTAATGCAGGCTTAAATTTATTACAATCTAAATTAAAAGATATTGGTGTTGATTTTAAGACAATTTCGGGTAATGAATCAACCATTAAAAAAGAAGAAGCTAAAAAATATTACAATGGTTATTTTAATAAAAATATTAAAGCATCTAATGACCCCGCATTAAAATCTTATTTGAATAATAAATATCGTGTATTATTGATTACGAAAGCAGGAGCTGAAGGGGTTGATACAAAAAATAGTCAAAATTTAGTGATGCTTGACCATCAATGGAATGAAGCAACAACTGAACAAATAGTAGCAAGAGCCGTGAGATATAAATCACATGAAGGATTACCATCAAATGATAGATATGTGAATGTATGGACGTTATTATTTGTTTTTAAAGAAAATGAAGATATTATTAAAAAAATACAAAATCCGCAATTTAATGATTGGATAAATGTTAAAAATGAATTGACAGCAAGTAGCGATGAATATAAAGAATTAATGAAAACTAAAAAAGCAATTTATGCAAAAGGTAAAAAGATTTATGATAAATATGAAATGAAAATTCCTAAAAATAAAAATGAGTTTATTAGAAATATAAATTTAGCACTCAATGAATATTATAAATTTATCATTAATAAATTACCACAATATAAAGATAAATTTAAAGAATTAGAATTAGAATTGAACAAATTGACATCTAATGTGTTAATGAATTATGTATTTGAAGGCGATTTTATAAGACGTATTAAAAGTAAAGATAAATATGAAGAGACCATCAAAAATTTTTATCATAAATATTTACAGCAACGATTAATTAGTTCTATAGATGAAGCAAATGATTTTGATAGAATAACAGAGTCTTCTTTTAATGTAGAACATACTATGATGAATAATGTAGTACCAATTGATTTATATCTATTTTTACTAGCTAAAAGTAAATTGAAAAATATTAATGAATTCATTTCAAAATTTAAAGTTGATATTCCATTATTTGAAGAATATCAAGAAGGGTTATTACCAATAATTAAGGCAAATGAAGAAGCCTATGTTAAATCACATGGTAAATTAACAGATAAAGCACAAATAAATATTTATTCCAAGGTTTTAGAATTTGAAAAAGATAATATTAAAAAGCTAGCTCATAATTTTGCACCAGACCTCAAAGATATTATGAAAAAAGCAGGCACGAATGAATCAAGATTACAACAATATTTTACAGGTGAAATTTTAGCAAAAGAAATTATAAAGGCAGGTATTAGTAAATTACAGGCTAAAGATATTTCAATTCTAGAACCAACAGCAGGCATGGGATATTTGGTTGAACCGTTAAAAGATATGGATGGTGAATACGATGTTGATATGATTGAATTAGATGAAAAAAATAGATTGAAATTAAAAGAATTAGTTAATATTGCACCTAATATTTATAGTTTATTACCTCAAAAAAACTTTTTAATATTTGGTTCATCTAAGAAATATGATTTAATATTAATGAATCCACCATTTCATTTAAAAAAGGGTGGAAATGGTTTAATTGAAGATGTATGGGATTATGATTTTATCTATAGAGCATTTACATTCTTAAAAATAGGGGGTCGTATGATGATTATTACATCTACTAGATGGTCATTTGATGCAAAGTTTGATGAGTTTGACATATTTAATATTGATACTAAACGCGATGAAACTAATTTTACAATGAATAAAAATAGGGAAATGTCAGGTAAAAGTAAGTTTTTAGAATATTCTATAAGACGCCAGAGTGAAAAGTTTATCGGAAGTGAAGGGAAAAAATTATCAGCTCGTGATATTGATATTTGGGAAATTGAGAAGTTAGATGATTCAAAAGATAATGAAATATTGAAGAAAGTATTTTATTTAAAACAAAACGATAAGGCAGAAGCATTAGAAAATGTTGAAATTGATTTTAATAAAGAACAAAAGATGAAAGACCCACCGTTACCAGTTCCGGCACCATTTAATGAAATTTTAAAAGAAGTTCAATCAGTTAAAATTGAAAAAAATAAAAAAACGAATGTAAAAGAAATTAATAAAAAATTAGATGAGATTGAAAAGAAAATTAAACAAAATGCATCTAAAAAACCAGAACCAGAAAGCATTGAAAAAGTGTCATCAACATTACAACAATTATTATTTAAAAGTAAATTGGATGATATAAGAAAGGCATTAGTTAATTTAAAATTTAAAGGTAAAATTCAAACTAATCCAATGTTAAGAAACTTACAGATATTACAAAATTTTAATACTATTGATAAAATGAAATCATTGATTAAAGAATTATCCAAATGATTATAAATATTTCATTTGTAAAAAAAAGAACAATATTCTTAATTATACAAATGATTATAAATATTTCATTTGTAAAAAAAAAATCAATGATGTAAAATCAACAAATGATTATCCTATTAACTGTAATAAGATTTTGTTCGGTGAGATTAGGTTATTATAAGATTATAAATCTCAAGTAACAAATTATCCAATTAACTGTAATAAGATTTTGTTCGGTGAGATTAGGTTATTATAAGATTATAAATCTCAAGTAACAAATTATCCTATTAACTGTAATAAGGTTTTGTTACCTGAGATTAGGTTATTATAAGATTATAAATCTCAAGTAACAAATTATCCAATTAACTGTAATAAGGTATTTAAAAGAATAACGCATTAGATTAATAGATGCCAAATTATGCCAACACAATAATTTACAAATTAATCAATTATGATTGTCCAGACTTACTGTATGTAGGTTCAACTACTAATTTTATTAAACGCAAACAACAACATAAACAAACGTGTAAAACAGGCAATACAAAATTATATAAATCCATTAGAGAACACGGGGATTGGGACTCGTGGGTTATGGTAAAAATTTCAGATTATCCATGTACATCTATTGCTGAAGCCCGTATGGAAGAGGACCGTGTAATGATAGAACTAAAAGCTAATTTAAATATGGTTAGAGCTTATACAACAAAACAACAAACAAAAGAAAATAGACAATTTATTAAAGTAAAAGCAATGGAATATTTAAGAAGACTGCAAGAAACCAACACTACTATAATAAGTTGAATAATTTTATTTAGTATAACATTATATTAAATAAAATTCTTATAATACATCTAACGGATTAATTTCTTCATCACATTCTTCATCCATTACAAATTCATCATATTCTACATCGTCTTTAATAAGATGTTTGTAAATGCTTGTTTTTACATCGGGTCTAATATTATTAGTATCATTTAATTTATAACCCTTGTTAATTTTATATTGAATAATTTCATTAATTGATTCATAACCATCCGCAAAACTTAATTTATAAACTTGTTCAATAGCGTTTAATTTACCTTCACATTTTTTAGTTCTTCTTCTATCAGTTTTAATAATTAAACCGTAATTAGATAATACTTCATTTACAAATTTCATAAAATCACGATTGTTTTTAATTGTTTTATAATTTAATGTTGTGAATAATGTTCTTAATTTCGTATTTTTAAATAATTCGTTATCATCAATAAGGTTTTTAATTTTTACTTCAAATTCATCTTTATAACATGTTGTTTCATCATCAAATATTTTGAATCCTAATTTATCAATAACATCATTAATAATATTAGTTTTAAGAATATCTTCTTTGTATTTATTTGAATCACTTGATTTAATGTTTTTAATATCAATTAAATTTTCAAAATTGGTAATTACTGTTGGTGTGTGATAAACTTCTAATATTGATTCATCTAAAATATCAACGCCAAATGACTTTTTAAGAAAATGCTTTTTAATCTTTAATTTGTCTTTGGTTGTAGCAATTGATTGTCTCTGTTTTGACATTAAATATTCAAATTCATTATCACAAATATCTTTAATTGATAACATGCATTCAACTTTATCAATCTTATGTTTATTTTTCTCTTTTGTTTTATCATCATATAACACAACTGAATGACCTTTATTTTCAATTAATCGTTTTAAATAGTTAAGATAAAATATTGGACTATCTTTCATTAGTTCTTCTTTTTTATTATAGATATAATTGATATCATATGGTTTTAATGATTTTGTTATTTTACCGTTTTCATAACTAATTGATTTTTCAATAATCTTTAATGCGGTTAGACTTTGATTAATTTCATTGAATGAATAAAATGAATTTACATGAATATCATAATATTTTAAGTTTTTGCAATACACTAACACGTCATTGTCTCTTAATTTACGAGCACGTGATATCATCTGTAAAAATCCTCTTTGACTATTACAGCCTGCACAAACCACACAAAATAATTTATCAAAATGTAATACATCAAAATTTACACCTGATTCAATAGTTGGTGAATAAATAATAACATCTAATTGTTGCCAGTTTTCAATAACATTATTTAAATCTTTTTTATCAAGGTCTGATGTAATACCAGTGTAGATACCTATTTTTAATTTATCGTCATATTTTTCAATCATAGCTTTTAATTCATCACAATCACTAGCCGTTTGAGATGCAATAACAAGTTTCTTTTTTTGTTTTAAATCTTCAATTATTTGGTTTTGATAAAAATTTACACTGAAAGTTAATTTGAATTCTTTTTTTGATTTTTTGACTGTGTTTTTGATGTTAATAGATGAACCAAACTCATTAATAAATTTATAAGTTCTTAAATCCATATCACCATCTAATGTAATAAGTTTATTGGATGTTTTAATTACTTGTGTTAATAATTCAAATGTTGTTTTTGAATGCTTGTTCATAGTTGATGAATTGAACTGTTGTAAAACTGATTCAACCTCATCAATAATAACTAAATCATATTTTGGAACTTCAATTACTTCATCATCAATAAAATCCGGTAATATTTTATGTAATGATTCTAATTGAATAATAAGGCGGTCAGAGTCATATTTATGAGTTTGATAATCAATTAAATCATATTCCTTAAAATTCATTAAAATATCTTGAGTAAGTGTTTTACGGTAGCTTACCCATAAAATACGTTTTGGTTGAAAATTTTGATTGTATCTTTTTAATAATTGTGTTTTACCTGTATCATAAGGCGATTTAATATTTAATGATTTGATATTTGATTCATTGAATTTTTGAATTTGTTCAGAGATAACACAACCTTCTTTATTTAATTTGATATTATCTAAATCAATTAAGTATTCACGGTTCATTTCAATAATATCAATAGCATCGGGTAATACATCTTTTTTATAAAATTGTTTATCAATATTTAATTCCGCATATTGAATAGGATTCTCTAACTTAGCCATTGAATGTAAAATACCTTCTGTCATTTTTGAAAGCTTTGTATAATTCCACTGTTTAATACATGCGGTTTCATCGTATTTTTCGGGGTGATATTTAGAATATTCATTAAACACATCATACGAATAATTTAATGATTTTAATATCCAACACATTTTAAGCCAATCATCATAATTTTTAAATTTATGGATAAGTAAATTCAATAATTTGTTTTCTGTTTTTAATTCCCCTTTGAATACATCGGGGTTTTCATCATAAGTTTTATTTTTAGGTTCTTCTTTTGGGGTCCATTCTAATTTAATAGAATCTTTTGGTATTAAATGAATAATAAAATCTTCTGCTTTACCTACTGTAGTAATAATTTGATGAATGGTTTTACCTGAAGCGGTTTGATATGGAAGGCGGAATGGTTGCGATTTATAAACTGAATTATCACATTGAGTATGTTCTTTTTTATCAGAATCAATATGAATAAATTTTTTATATCTATTTTGTGAAAATATGGTTTTTAATGTTTTAATATCAGTAAAAAATGAAGGAATAGACCAATGGCAGGTTAGGTAATGTTTTTTATGATTATGTGTAATAACAAACTTATTTAATGGAATATTTAAATCATCTGAAATTTCTTCTAAAATAGTTCTGATTTCATGAGTTGTTTCAGTATAATCAATATCACCAAATATAATGCACGGTTGGTTTGGGTCAATTTTAATGTGTAAATGTTGGTCTTCTTTGTTATTAATACATTGAATAGCATCGGCTAAACTTACTGTATTTTTAGACTCATTTGATTTTGTGTTAAATTTATAATCACTTAATTTAAATACTTTGAATTCTGTCATTTCCTTATTATAATACTATAGAAAATAATTCTTTAAATGTTTTTTATTAATTTTATACTATTTAAAGAAATAAGGATAATTTGGTATTTATAGAAAAAACTAGACTATTTTTATTAAAATCTTAATAGAATTTAATAAAATGATTTGTATGAAAATAACTAGACATTTTTTAAAGCTTTTTTATTGATATAATAAAGCCGTTTTCGTTCAAGCATTTCTTTGTATTTAACCGGGTCAGATTCCTTAGTTTTCTTATAGTTTTTATTTTGTCTATTTCTGCATTTATCAGGGTTTTCTTTGTTATATTGAATAACTCTATCAATATTTTTACGATATTGTTTATAAGCAGTTATAAGAATTTCATTATCAATAGATTCAATTTTGATTTCATTTGTATTTTCCATATTAATATAGTATAGAAAATAATTCTTTAAACCTTTTTAATTAAATTAAGTCTTATTATATAAACCTGTTTTGTCCGGTGAGATTTATAATCTTATAATAACATAATCTCACCGGACAAAATCTTATTACATATCAGGATAATTTGTCCGGTGACATTTAATAACTTATAATAACATAATCTCACCGAACAAAATCTTATTATAGTTAATTGGATAATTTGTTACTTGACAAAAACTCATTACTAATGAGAAAAAAGCAAGTAAATTAATTTGGTCTCAATATCATGGCTTTCTTTTCACTAATAAGCATTTTTGGATAAGTTTTTAATACTGTGATATGACGACTATCTAATTTTTTAATTAATTCTATTTCTTTTTTTGATAATCCTAAATAAGAATCTAATAGATACTTCAATGAACGATTTCCAGATGCAGATGGAAAAATTGTAATAGAATTAGATTCATTTAATATTATTTTAGTCTCTGCCCCGTTGGTTAAAACGTGGAATGTTATAACCATTGTAATATTATGATGGCGACCCATCGTTAAACAGTTATTCATTATATTCCATAAATGCTTCTTGATAGCTTTATTACTAATACTATCAACATCATCAAATATTAACATACAGTTTTTAAATTCTTCAATAGGAATATCACACTCTATAAAAGCCGGGTTATTAATTTTAATCTTCTTTAATCCTTTGATTTTATCTATTGAACCACTATCATCTGATAAACTAGAAAATAGAATTATTTCTCTTTTAGGATACATTTTTTGATATTCCTTAGCGTATTGCATAACATAATATGATTTACCACTGCCAGATTGACCAGCTATAAACAGCACATCACGCTCTTTTTTCTTGTTAGGGGTATGTTGAATTATCTCTTTGCCCATTACGTTGATTTCATCCACTCCTGCCTTTTCACATAGACTAATTGGTACTTGCTTTTTACCATTTATAATAGAGAAAAAACTGTTAGAATTATTGTTAGAAATTAAATTGAAATTCATTTTATAATATAATATCAATTAGAATTTATTTTTTAGATTTATTTTTTTGTAATATTTTTAATAATTCAATAGATTGGGAGATATCATCACTATCATATTCATCCATTACAATGTGCGATATAAGATGGTTTAAGATTTCTATGATTAATTTATATTCCTTAGAGCGTCGTTTCATATAACTAACTTTAGAAAATCTTTAGAAAATCTTTATACACACATTTATTTACAATCTTAAATATTTTATCAGATAATATTTTAATTTGACGATATAAATCAGTTGGATTTTTTAAATTAGTTATCTCATCTAGTTTTTTACTAAAATTGTATTTGAGTACATCAGATAATTCGTATTTTATAATTTGAAGATTATGTTTAATAATATCAATACTAATATTTGTTTTATCCATCGCAAGTAATAATAAATCTAAGTCAGACCTAACTTTTGACATCAAACCAACATCACTATTTAAATAATCAATAATATCATTGTCATCTTTATTATTAATTTTAAGTATTGAATAATATCGTTTCAAAGCTTTCATATAAGTTTTTTCACGAACTAATTTATTAAAATCATTTTCTAAACTTTCAATATGTTGTTTTTTGGTTGATTCTTCAGTTTCACCTAGAAAATAATTATTTGTTATTTCATTTAATTTATTATCTAAAATAACAATAATATCAAGCTTACACACGACAGGGTTCTTTAATGCATCTGTAAATTTAACACCGTTTTTTATACCTTTCATCATATCGTTGTAATTCCATCGTATAGGTTCGCCTTTTGATTCACCGCATTTGAAATCTGTAATATAAATGTTTTTATCTTTTTTGGTTTCAACAAATATCTTTTTAAATTTATGATAAATATTGATTAATTTTTCATTTGTTGGAATTGTTTCATTTAAATCATAATCACTATGAAATCTCATTAATTTATTATTAGATGAACCAATAATTTTATAAGTTTTTGATACTGATAATAAATTGAAGACGCTTTGTAAATCATTAGTAAAATCATTATCTTGTCTATACATTATATTATATTAGATATTTTATAATAAATATTTCATATTGTAATTACTGTAATTTATAATACCACCACGACCAGCCCCGCTTATATCATCATCATCATCATCATCATCATCATCATCATCATCATCATCATCATCATCATCATCTGCTGCAAGTGCTTCTTCTGCTTTTTCTTCTTCATCTCCACGAAATTTAATTTTCCTCATCTCTTTATTTAATTCTACAAGGTCATTAATTTTTGATACATCTATTTTTAACACATCAAAAAATTGGATAATTAATTCATTTAATTCACTTACATTTTCAAAATCATCTTTTAATAATTTTTGAACTTTATTAGAACTAACTATTTTCATAAATTTATTAATAATATCAATAAAAGATTTAAATTGTGTAGCGGGCAAGCTATAAAAATCATTATCACGAACAATATCAATATTTTCATTTAATTTTGATAACAATGCTGTAAATCTAATTCTGTCTTCATTATAATCATCTGCAACTTTACCCATATCAAGTATTATAGAATCTATCACGATTTGATTAGTTTTAAATTTTTTGAATGCATCTAATAATTCTTTAACATTTACGGGTTTCACTTTCTCCGGTTCTTGTTTTTTTACAACATCAAATAAATATTTAGCTTGGCGTCTAGATACTCTAATAATATCATCCGGGTCATTTGTAAAATTTGAATATAACATATAATATAACTTATATTTTAATTTTTTAGATATTAATATTTATTTTATCTTTGATAAGAATCACGGGCTTCACTCATTGCTTCTTTGTATGTAATACCATGGGCTTTTTGGTATGCTTTTACATGGGCAATCCAAGCGGATGGTCTTTTAGCTTTACCAGCACCGCTTATTTCTTTATTGGCACGATTAACCAACGCTTTTCTAGTAGATTTAGGGACTAAATCACGTGTGAATTTTGACCACTGTTCGGCTTTCTTGGCTCTATTAATATGCTTTTTACCGCCTTCAATTTCAGAATTTAAACGAGAAATAGCAGCTTTACGAACACTTTTAGGAACTAAATCACGTGTGAATTTGCTCCACTGCTCGGCTTTCTTCATTCTATTTACATGCTTTTTACCGCCTTCAATTTCAGAATTTAAACGAGAAATAGCAGCTTTACGAACACTTTTAGGAACTAAATCACGTGTGAATTTGCTCCACTGCTCGGCTTTCTTCATTCTATTTACATGCTTTTTACCGCCTTCATATTCATATTCATCTTCACTTTCTATTTCATCTAAACCAGCCCCTTCAATTTCAGAATTTAAACGAGAAATAGCAGCTTTACGAACACTTTTAGGGACTAAATCACGTGTGAATTTTGACCACTGCTCGGCTTTCTTGACTCTATTAATATGCTTTTTACCACCTTCAATTTCAGAATTTAAACGAGAAATAGCAGCTTTTCTAGTAGATTTCGGAATTAAATCGCGTGCAAATTTTGACCACTGTTCAGCTTTTTTGACTCTATTAATATGCTTTTTACCGCCTGTTGCAATTGTTCCACTATCATCACCTTCATATGGAAGATACATATCACCCATTTTCATTCCACCACCCATCATATTAGGTTG
>Ga0233413_10000887_pt1 | contig 13729 bp, 7 predicted proteins | sample Na_anoxic_6_MG_FD_189019 | JGI IMG/M metagenome (GOLD analysis project Ga0233413, IMG submission 189019) | Seawater microbial communities from Saanich Inlet, British Columbia, Canada - Na_anoxic_6_MG | ecosystem: Environmental > Aquatic > Marine > Inlet | place: Canada: British Columbia... | reverse complement strand
AATTTTACTCCAAATTATTTAGAGTAATAAGAGTTGATTGAAATATCTCTTCTGTTTCATACATATTTTGAAGAAATATAACTCTTTCAAATTTGTCGTTGAATTTACCTTCCGCTAACTGCAAGACTGGCTTAAAATCATACTCATAGATTGTATTGTGCTGTAGATACAGAATATACAAAGGACTCGGAATAATTTTTTCCTCTATCTTCAAAATTTTAGCAACGATAACTTTGATCTTTTTGAGTAAATCCTTCGTCGTTCTTGCAGCATCTTCACATGATTGTTTGGTATATTGATATACATCAGCGGAAACAGTATCAAGTGCCGCCCGTTTACCCAGCACAATCTTTAAGTTCTTTAACTTCAATTCAGCAACATTTTTTAAAGGGTCAATCTCATCGAAATAACCAATAATCAATTCACTCGGAGATGTGTTGTCTCTTTCCATATAAGTGGTAGTCATAATTATTTTATATGCGGAGATTATTCATTACGTGATAAAATTTTGTTTGGGATAACAATTAATCAATTTAGATTTTTTGGTTCTTAAAAAGAAAGAGTCTATAGAGATACAGGTTTAAAATCAAAAGAGAAACGATTCCCGCGATTCCCTCGATGTCAAGATAGAGCTCGTTGGGCTGCACAAAAATGATATGAGAAGCTGCCGCAGCTATGTTCATGAATCCATGAAAGATGGCAGCTCCCATGATAGAATTTGCCATAACTCGATAATAAGTTGTGAATGGAGAGGCTGCGACGGCAAATAGAATCATCATGATATTGCCTATGACCGGAGATCCCATATAATTATGTCCCATAGTAATGATCGGCCAATGCCAAACACCCCATCCGAGTCCAATAAGAAATGAGGCCTTCCAAAATCCAAGATGTTTCAACTTTTCCCACAAATATCCGCGCCAGAAAAGTTCTTCTCCTAAGGCTGCAATTACATACACCGTCATGGCAATTACGAACGCAGCCAATAACAAAAATAATCCCCAAAAAGATGTGGGGGAGGGCATTTGGAAAGCTAAAGGATCCAAAGAGAAAAATACTTGAAGCATCTCGGAAATGGATTTTTCAATCCCAAACGGCATGCTAAACAAGGTGGTAAGAATTCCGATTACGATCGGCATGAGAGCGGCATAAAGAAAATAACGATTTGGTTTTGTGAAGACAGGTAGTTTGATTCCTTCTTTTCGAGCAAAAACGATCGCAACGATTCCCGGAATCCACATGAGTGTTAGAGACAAAAGAGGGTAGTAATTGCTTTCAACTCTCCCGCCTATAAGATAATAGATAAAAGTGTATAGCCAAGAAATAATACAGGTAACAATATATGCGTTCATTCCGGTTTCACCCATATTCCTAAAAAACCAAGCTCATCAATTTCTTCCGGAGTGGACCATTGGTAGTAGATTTCAAGTCCTTCTTCAATGGATTTAATTCCCGGAAGAGCCTTTTCCACTCCGACTTTTTCTAGGTACTCTTCAACATTGCTAAAAGTATCAACCTTGCTTACCTTTGCGTTAAAGGATTCAGATCCATTGGTAAATTGAATAGTGTCTCCCGGTTTGATTCTACGGAATATTTCTTTTCCTTTTCTTCCCTCAACAGGTTTTATCCCTTCTTTGATCTTAGTGAACCAGGGATCCTGGCAATGCATTGTGTGAACTGGCATAGATGTACCTCAAATCTAACAGTAATCAGGTAGAATATTTATCGCAAATAATTGATGGGGTTAAGAGTTGATGGTCCCAAGGCGACAGGTTGTTAAAAGTGTATGGTAACAATGGGCATTTTGCGCTTTCTACTGTATTCGCGCGAAGCGCTTTGGAGTGCTGCGTATTCCGCAGCACTCCAAAGCGCTTCGCGCGAATTTTATAAAAAATTTATCTTATGAAAGATCCAAACGATCCTCAATGTCATATTTAGAGCTGCTATATTGATTGTAATAGTAATTTATTGTAAATAAATAATTGTAAGTTATATAATAGAACTGGTTGATTTTCAACTCTTTACATTAAGTGTGAATTTTGGAGGTGTACTATGTGTAACTTAAGAGATATCGTGATATTTATAGCTGGTGCGGAATTCTTCCATACAATCAGTCATATTGTATTGCCGTTTTTTTTCACCTTACCTATCGATTTTGGGTTTGTCGAGTTTACTGCATCGTTGAATAGTTGGGCGATTCTAGTGAATGCAGCTATTACAGTCGCACTATTGTGGTGGGCAAAGCGTTTGTCATAGAGTTTTCTAGGTTTAAGAGATCACCTAGACATTTACTCTACTAAACAGTATATTTGTACTTCTTTACTCAACTAAAAAGTATCAATATGCTTACCCAAGAGATTCGTCGCAAATTTTTGAAGTATTTTCAAGATCATGGTCATTCGATCGTTCCATCTTCTCCGGTCATACCCCACGATGATCCGACTCTTCTATTTATTAATGCAGGGATGAATCAGTTTAAAGATGTTTTCCTTGGAGAAACAACACGAGATTACACTCGGGCCACTTCGAGTCAGAAATGTGTACGAGTCGGAGGAAAGCATAACGATCTTGAAAATGTTGGCCACACAAAACGGCATCTTACCTTTTTCGAAATGTTAGGGAATTTTTCTTTTGGTGACTATTTCAAAGAGGATTCGATACGTTTTTCCTGGGAAGTTTCTACTGAGATTTTTGGTTTCGATCCGGAGCGTATCTGGCCTACGGTTTTTCAACAGGACGATGAAGCGTTCGAAATCTGGAAGAAGTACGTTCCCGAAGATCGAATTACTCGCTTTCCGGAAAAACATAATTTTTGGGCGATGGGTGATACAGGGCCGTGCGGTCCTTGTTCGGAGCTTCTTTTTGATCGAGGCCCGGAATATGGTGATGCTCCCAATCCGACTGCAGATGTAGCGGAAGAGCGCTATATGGAGTTCTGGAATTTGGTCTTTATGCAGTACAATCGTGATGCAAGCGGAAAGATGGAACCTCTTCCAAAGCCTTCGATCGATACCGGAGCGGGTTTAGAGCGTATTGTTGCCCTAAAAATGGGTGTTGATACCGTTTATGATACTGATGTTCTACGAGCTTTGATTGATCGTGTAGAAGAGGTTTCCGGAAAAAAATATGATCCGAATCAAGAGAATTCTGCTGCGTACCGTGTGATCGCAGATCACTTGCGTTGCCTTGCTTTTGCGATTGCGGATGGTGTGCAGCCAAGCAATATCGAACGGGGTTATGTTCTCCGAAAGGTTTTACGACGGGCAGTTCGTTATGGACGTCAGTTAGGAATGAATAAACCTTTTCTTGCAGAAGTGATGCCGTGCTTAGTGGAAATGATGGGGGGAGATTACAAGGAACTTGTCACTGCGCAGGATCGAATTGCTGAAATATTGGTTTCAGAAGAAGAGGCTTTTATCCGCACATTAAAGCGTGGCGGGAATATCTTGAATCAAATCATGGAGCATGCACAGAAGCATGGCAAACAGATTACCGGAGACGAAGCTTTTAAGTTAAAGGACACCTACGGTTTTCCTTTGGAGGAGATCCTGCTTTTGGCCAAAGATGCTGACCTCACTGTTGATACGAAACGGTTTGGTGAGTTAGAGGGAGAAGCGCGAGAAAGATCCCGACAGGTACACAAGAAAACGCAGCAAGTGGCTTCTGAAAACTTGTTTATGGATTATGAAGCGAAACATGGCGAGTGTGAGTTTACAGGATTCACTGAATCTTCCACAGAGGCTGAGGTAACCGCAATTGTGGTTGACGATTCTCTTGTTCAGGAAATTTCTGCCGGAGAAGAGGGAATGATCGTTTTGAATCGTACTTCTTTTTATTCGGAAAAGGGTGGACAAGTGGGAGATACGGGGTTTTTAGAAGCTCCGGATCGTATATTTGAGGTGAATGATTGCCAGTCTCCTTATAAGAATGTAATTGCTCATTCGGGAAAAGTGCTAAAAGGAAAAATTTGTGTGGGAGATACCCTGATGGCGACAGTCGATGCGCAGAGACATCAGAGGATTGCCAATAATCATACAGCAACTCATTTGCTGCATTGGGCATTGCAGAAAGTGTTGGGAGAACATGTGCGGCAGGCTGGATCTGTCGTGGACCCTGAAAGACTTCGCTTTGACTTTAGTCATCACAAAGCTTTGAGTTCGGAAGAGATTCGAGTCATTGAAGATCTCGTGAATACAAAAATACGGGAGAATATTTCGGTGCAGGGTTATGAGATCTCCTATGATGAGGCGCAGAACCGAGAAGATATTAAGCAGTTCTTCGGAGAGAAATATGGTGCTACCGTTCGGGTCGTCGATATGGATTATTCAAAAGAACTCTGTGGGGGAACGCACACATCGCAAGTGGGAAATATTGGTCTATTTCGTATTGCAAAAGAGGGTAGTATTGCAGCAGGAATACGAAGAATCGAAGCGGTAACTGGACCGGAAGCAGAGGCGCTTTCACGTGAGAGTGAAGATGAGATTCATGATCTTGCGACTTTACTCAAAACGCAACCTGCAAAGATACCCGAGCGAGTGACAAAGCTGGTCGAAGAAAATAAGGCTCTTGTTCAAGAATTAAAACAAGCGAAAATATCAGCTATGCAAGGGCAGATTGCAAGTTTTCTTGAAAAAGTGGAGCACATTGGAGAGATTCCATTTTTATCACTAGAGTTAGAGCTGTCCGCTTCTGATGTGAAGCCGTTTGCAGATGCCTTGATGGATCGTTGGGGATCCGGAGTGTTGGTGATTGGATCTAAAAGCGATGGGAAATGTCAGGTGTTGTGCCGAGTCAGTGATGATTTTGTGGCGAAAGGAATCAAAGCTGGTGAAATCATCAAGCAGATCGCTCCATTAATCGAAGGTGGTGGCGGAGGTAAGCCCAATATGGCGCAAGCCGGAGGAAAGGCTCCGCAGAAACTGGGAGAAGCGCTTGGAAGGGCACGTGAGATCGTTTCCGGCGGTGATGTCTCATAATTTTATTTGTGCGAAGCACATGCCTTCGCTCATATATCTCACTAGATAATAATTAATAATAATGCAGAAAGTACTTCAAAATAGTGAAAAGATTCGTGAATTGCAGCATGCTCTGCAAAAAGGAGACTCGATCCTGATCGAGGAGCTCTGGAATGCTCCCAAAGCTCTTGTTGCAGCTCTTGCGCAACAGACGACAGGAAAACACATCCTGATTCTAACCGGTGGAACCCAAGAAGAGAGTCGTCTCTTTCATGACTTTACCTATTTTAGTGATCGGCCTGTAGTGGATTTTCCCGCCTGGGAAACACTTCCGAACGAAAATCTTCCTCCTAGCCCAGATATTGTGGGTGAGAGATATGAAATTCTCAAAGAGATTCTAAACGACAAAGAACCACGCATTGTGATTAGTCATTTGCAAGCCTGTTTGCAACGTCTGATTCAACCACAGCAGTTTGAAGATCTTTATTGGGAATTACAAGTGGGTGATACCTGGTCGTTTGATGAATTAGTCGAACAACTGGGTGAAATGGGGTATGTACGCAAACCTGTCGCTTCTGATAAAGGGGAATTTGCAATAAGAGGAGGAATCCTGGATCTCTTCCCGGTTTCATCGCCTGACCCGTTTCGTATCGAGTTTTGGGGAGATGATATAGAATCCATTCGTACCTACGACCCGATCGGGCAGAAAAGTGTCCATGCGGTAGAACGTGTTGAGATTACTGCCGCAAAAGAAATGGAACTTCTTTCCAAAACAACTGAAATGAGTACGATCCTGGATTATCTTGGAAAAGAAACAGTTGTGATTTTTGATGATTTGTTAGCTCTGGAAGATCGGTATGCTTCATTAGTTAATATTTGCGGAAAGGCGACAGGGACATTCTGTGGAATCGAAGAGTTTATAGATAGAGTGAAAAATCTACAGACGCTTTTCTGGAGTCCAACTGCTATTGAAAAACTTTGTGATGTGAAGATCCTGGACAGACCGCAGGGAGGGTTCTATTCGGATTCAACTCCGATACATGGCTTGGAATTTCAGATGTTTAACCGAAAACTTTCCTGCCAACGATGGTCGAATCCTTTTGTGCCCCTGGGGCAATATCTTATTCCTGAAAAAACAGAGGGAGAAGAAATTACCGGTGATGAAATTCTCTTGTCTCTTCCTCGATTAGATCAGCAAGATCATCTGCATTTTCTCTGTAGTACAGAATCAGAGGAATTATCGCTTAAGAAGAGGGTCATGGAGTATGATCTTAAGTTGCCTTCCGATACACAGTATCATTTAGGATATCTCTCTACAGGATTTGTTCTTCCCGATGTGAATCAGGTGATCGTTCCTATGACAGAGATCACTCATCGATATAAAATTCGCCGTCAAAAATTACGAAGCACTTATCACTCTGTTCCTTCTGAAGTGTTTGATCTGACTCCCGGTGAAATGGTTGTTCATTTGAATAATGGGATTGGAAAATATATCGGAATTGAGAGAAAAGCGAACCACCAGGGAGTTGAAACAGAATTTCTTCAGATTGAATATGCCGACCAGGCAAAATTATATGTTCCTATAGATCAAGCGCATCATGTTAGCAAATATATCGGTTCAACTGAAGAAGCTCCTAAAATGCATAAACTAGGCAGCACCCGATGGAAACGGGCGAAAGAAAGCACAGAACGTGCAATTCTGGGATACGCCTCCGATTTATTACAAGTCTATGCAAAACGGGAATTGTCCGGAGGATTCAATTTTGGAGAAGATGGTGATGACCTTCAATCTTTTGAAGAGGAATTTCCTTACGCAGAAACGCAGGATCAACTGAGTGCCGTGGCAAGCATCAAAGAAGATATGAAATCCGGGAAGTCCATGGATCGTCTTATCTGTGGAGATGTGGGATACGGAAAAACAGAGGTCGCTATGCGTGCTGCCTTCAAAGCTGTAATTGATGGAGGAAAACAGGTGGCTGTACTCGTCCCGACGACTGTTTTGGCAATGCAGCATTATGATAATTTTTTGGAAAGAATGTCGAATTTTCCAATAACGGTTGAAGTTCTCTCTCGATTCCGTACGGCAAAACAAGTCAAAAAGGCTATCGAGGGGTTGATGAATGGGACTGTTGACATCATTATCGGAACCCATCGATTGATTAGTAAGGATATTCATTTTAAAAATCTGGGGCTTGTGGTTATTGATGAAGAACAAAGATTTGGAGTCCGGGCAAAAGAACATCTAAAGAAATTGAAGACAGGAGTGGATTGTATTACGTTATCGGCAACTCCCATTCCTCGAACCTTGTACATGTCGCTTATCGGAGCTCGTGATATGTCAGTGATCAATACGCCTCCACAAGACCGAGTCCCGATCAAAACCATGATCACCACTCCAAATGAAAAAATATTGAAAAATGCCTTGTTGCGCGAGCTGGCTCGTGATGGTCAAGTGTATTATATTCATAATCGGGTTGAAACGATCTATTCTGTCGGAGATCGTCTAAAGAAGTTACTTCCGCAGGCGAGAGTAGCAGTGGCGCATGGACAGATGCATTCGGACGAACTCGATACCGTCTTTCATGCGTTTAAATCGGGGCAGGTGGATATCTTGGTTGCAACCACAATCGTTGAAAATGGAATCGATATTCCAAATGCAAATACGATATTAATCGATGATGCGGATCATTTCGGATTAGCAACGCTCTATCAACTTCGAGGACGTGTCGGAAGGTGGAATCGTCGCGCCTATGCCTACTTTTTGGTAAAGAAACCCCATCTTTTACCTGAGGTCACACGGAAGCGTATGAATGCACTTGCAGAGGCTTCGGGGTATGGCGGAGGAATGAAATTGGCAATGCGCGATCTAGAGATTCGAGGAGCCGGGGATATTCTTGGAACGGAGCAGTCCGGGCATGTCGCCTCAATCGGCTTTCATTTGTATTGCAAGCTACTCAAAAGAACGATTCGTGCTCTCGAGGGTACTGTTTCAAGCATGATCGCTGATACCAAGATCGAACACTCCTTGAATGCAAGGTTGCCCGAGGAGTATGTGAACGAGACAAGTCTGCGCATGGAAATCTATCAGCGATTAGGTGATGCAGTTTCTTGGGAGGAAGTGGATGAGATCTGGAGTGAGATGAAGGATCGGTTTGGTGCTCCTCCGGATCCGGTATTGTGGTTGTATCATTTAACTCGTGTGAGGGTTTACGCCTCGATTCATGGATTTACTCTGATCAAGATTGATAAGTTGTCTCTTACTCTCGAGAGAAAAAAAGGAAAAGAGACGATTACTACAAAAAGCTTGTTTGCGAAGCATAAATCGCCGCAGGATCTTGAAGAAAAGCTCATTGAAGCCATGAAAAAAGTATAAAAATCCACCACAGAGCAGTTCGTTACGTTTCAACTTTATTTTACAGGATATACAGGAATGTATCTTTTCACTATTTTTCTTACAGACCCGACCCAATTCTAGAGCAATGATCGTATCCTGTTGCAATCCTGTCCTATCTGAATACACTTCTCTCTTGTCTATTTCTAGCTCGCCCTATCCTGTTTATCCTGTCCTATCCTGTATATCCTGTAAAATAAAGATGAAGCGTGACTAACCTCTCTGTGCCACTGTGGAGGTTATTTCTTGGCGCGTTATTATTTTTGCCGAATCCACTCGGCAATGGCTAAGCATTCGAGCCCAAAAGGAATATATCCGAGATACCCCAGAATCGGCATCTCGAATAGCGAAACTTGGCTTACGAAAGGTACGGAATAAAGCCATTTTGGCATGCTTAAGATATTCCAAATTTCCCATGTAAATCCACAAAGAACTCCTGCGAAAATAGCAGCAATAATGACCGACCAGTTTCCTTGAGAAAAGATCTGTTTTTCTCCCCAAAGTGTTTGAAGACTTATGAAAATGAACAATGGAGAAATCCATAAAAAGGGATAGAGATAGTGTGGCCATATTCCGATTCCCATAAGTAAAATGGAGGAAGCGATCAAACAAATCAGAGCTATTCGTTTAGGTTTACCGATGTGATATCGGCTTTTGAATTGCAAACTTTGTGAGATGAAAGGAAAAGTAAGAAAAAAGTCTTTTGCGCTGATGACCGCAGGGAGTACCGTCGAGAAAGCAATACTACCTGAAATAAGAAAAGATAGAGATGTTTTCTGTGTAGCATCCGGAACGAGATAATACCAATTCAAAGTAAATCGATTGAGATACTCAAAGTACCACCAGAAAGGAATGCTTACAATAAACAAAGTGACTAAATAGCCGGACTGATTAGTGAGCATGCATTTTCCGCTTCGCATGTACGTGAGTGCATTCAAGAGAATAATGTAGCTGCACCAGAGAAGGGTGAAAGAGAGTTGATTCAGATAGCTGAATTGCGGGGGGCGAGTCCATGCGACTGTCCAGAAGAAGAATAGGCTGACGATGGAAAACCATCCCCACCAGGGAAAATTTGTAGGGTCAGGTGCTTGCAAGCCGTACTGTTTTATATTGCGATAGAGGAAAAGAGAAAATAAGGGGAAGATTGCTGCTGCTAGGATCGATAATATAAGGGTATAGGTCCACGAAAATTCATATGTGGGGAGCGAATCTGTTGACTCGATAAAAATGGCCTGTGGAATATAGAGGAACGCTTCATGGAAAGGAGTGCCGGAAATCCATACCCCAAGTAAGGGCAGGCCGATAAGCAAAAAAAGCAGGGTACAGAGTCGTTTAAATTGCATTTCTTTCCCTTCAAAAACAATAGTAATCAAAGATATGTAGCAAAATTCGTGCCAATATCTATGCGAAGGGCAATGAGAGAGCATCAAAGGTAGGCGGCAAATTTACAAATATTATATATTTATCATTTATTAACAATAAATTAATCAAATAAACATATTAGTTTATTATAATAATAGTTTAACAATTTTGAGTTATTAATATGACAATTCAATATCCAGACAACCAGATCAACAGTGCACAAGGGGGTGTGGGAGCACATCCATGGGGCTCAATAACTCTTGATGATAAGAAGTCGGTAGCGCGTATTCGGGAGGTGATCGGTGAGTTCTTACAGCGCCTTCAAAATCCCCAGGAAAATGCTCCTTCTATTAGGGAGTGTGAAGCTCTTATTGATACCCAGATGAGAGAGGTTCTTGAGGAAATTTCCCCCCATCTGAAAATTGATCTGGAGGGATATGGAAACAAGCACAAAAATCTGATTCTTTTGTCACTTCTTGTGAAGCTACTAGGGCTTGATTGGCTTAAAATTCCTCTACCCAAAGGTGTCTCAAGCGAAGAGGTAGAGAAATTGCTACGTGCAGAAGAACCTTTGATCTTCACAATGTGGGATGAATTAGGAAAGCTCTATTGCGAGCATAAGGGTCCTGCCACCTCTTTTCTACAGAATGAAGAGGCAGCGGAAAAGCTAAAAGCGATTCAAGTAGCCATTCGGAAAGCCTTTCAGAGAGCCGCTGATGTGGAAGATTCATCTGAACTGGCACCGGAATTTGACGAGTGGGTGAAGGAGAAGAGTGGGAATGGAAGTCATCTAATGGTCCGGAGTACCGGAGCGGGAGAGGATGCTGAAAACTTGTCCAATGCTGGAGGAAACAAAAGTAGATCTTACGTGAATCCTGATCGGAAGGATGTTTATGAAGCGATGGGAGATGTTGTTGCTTCTTACTTCAGCAAACGGTCGATGCAAAATCGCTTGAACATGGGAAGCAATCCCTTTGAATCTTCTCTTCAGCTTGCTGTCACAATGCAGGAAGTCATTGGAGAAAAATTGGGAGGGGCGGATCAACCTGATCAAATCCCTGTCTCTGCAGTGTTGTTTACCAATGAACCGACATGGGTGGGTAAAGAGTCATTTAGAACGGTTCGATTAAGCGGTACCCATGGCCATGGAGAAGGGGTAGTTGGAAATAAAGGGATTGCAACAGATTCGGTGGTCATGACCCAAAGTCTTACACGGCCAACGGAGATTTATACCTTATATGATCTAAAGAAGAAGCCGAATCGTCTCGCACCTATTCCCGATTCAACAAACGGAACAGTCAACCTTAAAACAATTGCTAATAATGAAACTCTTGTCGAAGCTCCAGCTTTTGACAAGGAAACACTGGCAAAACTCTATCTTGTCGCTGTAGTAATCGAGAAATTCTACAATGGAGTAGCTACGGATGTCGAACTAGTTGTCAAAGGTGGAGACATTCACTTGGTGCAGGCACGAGCGATCAAACGCCCTGAACAGAATCCTACCTATGTGGACGCACAGGATGGCGAAACGGAACCTGTTATACAAAAGGAAGAGATGGAAGTGCTTGTCGTGGGGCAATCATCGGTGGTGACTGCTAGAGATCCAAAAGCTGTCATGATGGAAAATAGTCTCGATCAGGCAGAAAAGAAATTGGGGGATGGCATTCCAGAAGCGACTGTAGTGGCGCAGCCTGAACCGAAAAATTCTCATCCGGTGATCAATTTCAGCGGGATGGGTATTCCATGCTTTTATTCGCCTCAATTTGAAAAGATCAGAAGCTCCGTCGAAAAAGCTTCCGACAAAACGCCGGTTGCGATCTGTCCACAGACTGGCTCGCTCTACTTATGGGATAATAAGAAAGGTAACCTCGCAGACTTTATTAAAAAAGGCTATGTAACGCATCCTGCAGAATTTGGGCATTCTTTGCCGATCCCACATGATATTCCTAAGCATAGTGGTGTCTCTCCAACGGCTCCAGCAGAGATCAAAAGGCTCCTCTTTCAAGCGCGTACAGCCAAGACGCATGAGGTTGCGTTACAGATCTTACGAGAGCTAAAAGAGCATCCTTGGATTCAGCAAACATTGATTACTTCAAAAGAACAATTGGAAGAACAGGCAAGCAGAAATCTTCTTGTTGAGCCTCATGTTTCAGGGGCGGTGAAAGCACTAGAGGTGCTGGAACAGCAGGTGCAGCGCGCATTTGATGAGGCAATGGCTGCTACTTCTGCAGACAGCGGAAGGCTGCAGATGCTTTTCCACTATAAAGTTCTAGAGCTCGTCCTTTTAGGTTCTCATGGAGAAGGAGAGTCTGTTGGAACCTTAAGCGTAGCGGGAATGCATCCCTACCTTGAAGCGGCAGATTCACTCATTGACTATCAGAAACAGCTCGAAGCGCCTGCTCAGCTTGCTGATCTTCTATTTTTAGGAACAAAAAGCCCCAATTCCGAACTTTTCCAGGGCTGGAAAACTTTCCTACTTGAGCTCGAACAACTGATTCAAGAAGGCAAGATTGAGGCGTCACGTGTAGAGAAGTTCAAGAAGCGCATGATTTCTCTCGACAATCTCAAGGCGCTTCCTCTCTTCCTTACGATTTTCTTTCCGAAAGAGAGAGAGGTTTCTCCTTTAGAAAAGCTCGAGACTATTGAAAAGCAACTTAGCGAGCAGGACGAAGAGACCTTAAGAAGAATCGAAGAGCGCCGCGATCAGATCGATCAGCTCGAGAGTGATCTGCAAGCCTTTGCAGAGCCCAAGGCGTTTGAAGAGATGTTCCAGCGCTTGATAGGGGAAGTAAACGAATGGAATCCGAAAGATGCTTCTCTTCCACTTTCTGCGGCTCAGTGGGAACAAACTTCACCTCTTGTTCGCGCAGTGATGATCAATACCATGGCTCATTTGGTTGATGTCTATGACTCTTCGATCAAAGCGATGAAGGCGAGTACTCAATATTCGACAGAAGAGAAGGTTGTGCGATTCAAAAAGATGCTGCAGGAATATTATCGAATGCTGGAAATGTGGACCTTTGATGAAGGGCCTGCCACTACGGTAAACATTTCGGATGCAGAATGGATCATTAGAGACCACCTTGGGAAGCATGTTCAAAACATTTGTGGACCCAGCTCGGATAACAAAGAAAGCCAACTTGTCTCTTCCAGAGGATTTAATGTGATCAAAACGATAGTCGGTATCTTCCACAGACACATTCAGTATGGGTCCGATCCAAACAGTCCAAAAACTGCCGAAGACCTCTTTACGGCGATCCACCAAAATATGAATCAAGTGATCGGACATCTTTTGCTCTCTCTCAACGTAGAGGAAGAGTTGGGCAAAAGCTCACCAGACCTTTTCAAAAGGGCTTTGGAAAGGGCTTCAAGTATTGCTTCATTTGGAGGTAGTGAACAGGTGATGCCTCCAGAAATGAACATGATCCAGATATCAGATCAATCCATGGAGGTCGGGTTTCATATTGCGATGCGTGCACATTCCGTCAATATGAGCTTGCTCTCAGATAAGGACAGCGATGATCTCGAGTTGCGCGTCCGTTTGGTATCCCGGGAGACCGGTCACTTACAGGGTATACGTTCCCTAACTGAAGTATTGCATAGGCGCGGTATCCTGCAGTTCAAAAATGGGCAGAATATGCGGATTAACCAGCCGGAGTTCACCTGGGTCATCAAAAGCACAGAAGATCTCGAACGAGCCTACCGAGAGTTGAAAAGGATCTGTTTTTGTCTATATGGTGGAGTTTCGAGTCTGGAAGAATCCATTGAGTGTATTTTTGAACGAGATGAAGGTGTTCAGGAACTCCAGAAGACAGTCCTCGATCCATCACTATCGAGTGGCTTTACAGGGATTTGTGCTGGTATTTTGACCAAAAAGATTAATGAAGAATCTATCGAATTGGATTGTGATACAGCTCTAGAGCTGGTAATGCGGCAAATAAGGAGCTCTGACCGGAAATATATTTTTAATCGATTACAGGCGCGACTCAACGGGGAAGAGAAGAAGGCTTCTTCCTGTCTT
>Ga0233413_10000885_pt1 | contig 13734 bp, 13 predicted proteins | sample Na_anoxic_6_MG_FD_189019 | JGI IMG/M metagenome (GOLD analysis project Ga0233413, IMG submission 189019) | Seawater microbial communities from Saanich Inlet, British Columbia, Canada - Na_anoxic_6_MG | ecosystem: Environmental > Aquatic > Marine > Inlet | place: Canada: British Columbia... | reverse complement strand
CAAGTCGCAACCGAGCTTGACCGAGATTTGGCTCTCCGGGACGGGCGTCACGGGGGACGAGAACGCGTTTGATGACTATCGTGAAACAGCAGGATTACCAGATTGTTATATATATTGAAAGTTGAATCCAAAAATTGAAACCAATAATTAGTTTTTTCATTGATATATAAAACACACATGGATATCATACAACGACTACCTTTTCCTGATGAAGTATGCCGCAAAATATTTCTATTCGCTTGTAAAACTCCGCATACGGGATTAGGTGTAGAAGTGTTGAAAAATAAGTTAAATATGGATGTTTTACATCTTCCGGAGAAGGATGAAGATGTTGTCTACATTGATAAAGACCAATTAATCGATTATACATCCCGGGATGCTATAGATATATATTTCTATACTTTATTTAAGAATCTAACTATGATTGACCTCTCCGATACTGATGTATCTGGGGACATTAAACACCTTGGTTCGCTGCCGAGCTTGACCGAGATTTGGCTCTCCGGGACGGGCGTCACGGGGGACATCATCCACCTCAAGTCGCTGCCGAATTTGACCGATATTTGCCTCAGCACAACGGGCGTCTCTGGGGACATCGCCCACCTGAACTCGCTGCTGAAGTTGACCAATATTCAACTCTTCAAGACGGGTGTCACGGGGAACATTGTGCACCTCAAGTCGCTGCTGAACTTGACCGTGATTCGCCTCTCCCGGACGGCCGTCACGGGGGACATTGCCCACCTCCAGTCGCTGCCGAATTTGACTGCGATTTCCCTCGGCAGTACGGGCGTCACGGGGGACGAGGAAGCGTTTCATGAATACCGTAAGTCCTGCGGACTCGAAGAATGCGTGGTGATGAGGTGATTAAAATACAAATTGAAATCTTTTTATTCAATATATATCAATTATAAAACTTAAAATGCCGAAAAGAAAAAAAAAAGGTAAAATAAAGAAACAACGTAATTCAACTCTTTTAAATTTGAATAAGTTACCATTTCCAGACGAGCTTATTAGATTAGTGATTTCATTTCTTCCAAAAAAATGAATAGTCGTTTGTATAGTTTACGTTCATTATATGTAAATAATGAGAATCAGATGTTTGATATTAACACATCTGTTAAAATCAAACAGAGTATATATAAGAAGTTTCATAATGTTTGTAAATACTTGGTTCCGCCTGATGTTCATGCAACAGGTAAGATTATTGGATATGTTTCTCCCGAGTCATATATAGATGATAAAGTTGATAAATTATGGCAGATAAAGGACGCGAAACCGTATAAAGGTGTTATACTATATAAGGTTTTATTTCGTCATAGGCACAACAAGTATGGAGAGTCTTGTCATCGTCTATGGGATAAAACAGATACAGAAGTTATGCCATATCAAGTTTGTGCTTCGCGTAAACTCGCAGATATAGCAATCAAGTACAATATTTACTATTTATATCCAGATGAAGTTAAATATTATATAGATATTGAAGATCGCGAAGTGCGTATTACAAAAAAAAATAAAATTATGTTTGATAAAAGTCAATGTTAACTTAATATTTGAATATCACCTAGATCTAGTGTGTCGTTAAGTGTAATAGGACTTAGGTCTTGTACATCCATTTTAATGGGTGCATCGTCAAAGATTTTGATTTTGTCATCATCATCCTCCATTGCGGCGTCAAGTTTAGCTTGTTCATGACGTTCGTTGCTGATGGCCTCTAAACGTTCAACTGTTTTGGGCGCGTTTATCTGTTCTTCTTGTTTGTCTACACTGATAGCACTATCAGTGTTGTTAAATGAAATACTATTTGAATGACTTGCTGGTGGTGTAGTTTCTACATTTTTAGGAGGATATGGTGGAGCAACAATTAAAGCGGAATTCTTGTCTGGAAGTTTTTCAGTGTTAATATTCATAATAGCAGGAGCAGCAATAGCAGGAGCAGCAATAGCAGGAGCAGCAATAGCAGGAGCAGCAATAGCAGGAGCAGCAATAGCAGGAGCAGCAATAGGTTTACTATCGGTATTTTCAACTTTGATCACTTGATTATCTTTTTCAAGGGATTCAAGATTAATTTTATCTTTATCATCAGTTTTTTCTTTTTCTTTTTCTTTATTTTTATCATTGGATTCATCTTCAAGAGATATTTTTTGATTTTCATTTTCTTGTTTAAGTGTAGTAATAATATCAGTAGATTCGTCCATATAAGCTCTTAATATTTTTTCAACAGGTATACTTTCGCGGATGGTTTCAAGAATACTTTCTTTAATGATACATTCTACTTCCTTTCTATTTTTTTGTAGTTCAAGTGGAATAAGATTTTGTTCATACAAAAATACAACACTATACATTTTTCTAGCGCAAGTAATATAAATTTTATGAATAAATGGTTCTAATTGAGGTATATCAATATCAATTTTTTTTTGATTATTGCCGGCACGAATAGATGTAAGTAATTTTAGATGAATAATATGAACGCATGTAACGAGTTCATCAAGGTATTGGCATTGACTTTTTTCAATAATTCGTTGACTTTCTTTTTTAATAATGTCGTTGTTCCACTTGGGAACTCTAGATAAAAAGTTTTGGAATGTCATTAAATACTTATCATATTCATCGTTATCTTGACATAATTTCTCAGACTCTTTAAATATAGACAAGAAACCTTCATTGACGAGAGGAGTTAAAATGTTAACAAGACGCACTACCCATTCGTTTTTAGATTCAGTTAAACTAGATACCGTATAATCGTCCATTATATAAATAACATATTTTCTAAAGTATAATTTGAACGGAAAAAATAGAATTGAATTATCATAAAAATTAAAAGAGGTTCATTTCTTATTTGTTGACGTGTTTTATCAAAATAGATTAACCAAACGTGTTTTACTTTCTCATCCTCTTCATATTGTTCAATAAATTTTAACAAATGCAATGCAGTTAATCCTTTATCATATATAGTATTTGAAAATGTTACTAAATCATTTGATGTAGTAGGTTTATATTTTTTCATTTGTTTATATAACCAACTTTGTTTTGTACATTTTATAATGTTATCATTATATAACTCATATAGATTAGTAGATACACCATTTATGAAGGGTAATGGAATCCATATTTCACAAAATCTTGATAATATTGGTTTTAAAAGAGTATATTTATTGTTAGTAACCATAAAAAAACGAGTTGTAAAAGAATAAACTTCTATGCATCTACGCAGTGCAGATTGACCATCTATCGTTAGATTTTCTACATTGTATAATATAATAGTTTTAAAGAGACCAGGTTTACTGGAATCGATATTCGTTTTAGCAAAAAATTTGAGTTCATCGCGAATAAATTTAATACCTTTTCCCATCCCACAATTGACTTCAAGAATATATTGTTGTTTATCTTTAGGTTCAGTATATATTTTATCCATGAATTGTTTTACGATGGTTTTTTTTCCAGACCCGTTGGGACCGTGAAACAGTAGATTAGGTATTTTGTTAATTTTTAAAAAATAATCTAGTTTATCATGAATGGATTGGTGTATTTTCAACATTATATATTGTTGATGTATAATGTTTAAATGTAGATTTATATAATAATTGTATATATATATATATATAAATATGGATTCGCGTCCCAAACGTAGTTATACAAGCTCCCGTGCTAAACAGGAATTAGATGCTATCCATAAGCAGCAGGCCGCCGCAGCCGCCGCCAAGGCCGCCAAGAAATCCGCCACCAAGAAATCCTCCGTCAAGAAACCCTCCGCCAAGAAATCCACCGCCCCCGCCAGTGCCTTTTCCTTGAATGTTCCCCCTATATCCTCCTCCGCGGTCTTCCTCTCCTCCGCTGCCCCCGCTGCCGCCGCGTCGGGTGCATCCTTTCCATTGAGTGTTGGCGATGATGACGACGACGATGTCAATACAACTCTTGTACTTAGACACCCTACATTGGGCACCAATATCGGTAAGAAGTCTCCTGCCGCCGCTGCTGCCATCGCGTCCGATGCTTGGGATCCGTGGAGTAACTATGGAGGAGGATGTAATGGAAATCTTAGATTAAATTCCGCCGCCGAGACCGTTGTTAATCAAATAGATGAAAAACTTAAGGCATTAAGCGGACCCGCAAAACAAGGTTTTGCATATGAACGAATACTAGCGGAAACAATAAACACAAAATTAGGAGATGAATTGAAAGCTGAAATAGAGGTATGTGATCCAGCTGGAGCGGGTTGCGAGGTAGAAGATCTAGAAGTTAAACGTAAAGCGTCGGAAGTAAATAGTGTTAAGTTAGAAACAAAATCAGGTGTCGCTGCTGATTGGGGAAATTCTGGTATGTATTTACTTATAAATACAGATATCAACCAAGGATGGTGGATACCTGCAAATCATCCAGCTAATAAAAAAGGTATGACTGAAAAAACATACGAGAGATTAGTTGCTTCAGTTAGTGTTCTTCAAAGCCATGTAGATACCACCCAAAAATTTATAACAACTATTAATACAATATCTCATTGGTTAAAATCAGGCACTCCTTGGCAAAAAAACGTATTTAATGTTATACATCAATCTAAAGTTCAAAAAATAATAACAGAATATTTTAAAAAGATCGGGGTTGTTCTGCCGCAAGGGTCCTTTACAGTTTTAAAGGGATTTAAAGAAAAATATCTGTTTCCCTATGGTACACAACTTGAATATGCTAAATTATTACTAAGTAATAAGAAATATATCGAAGCTGGAGACGTAGGCGCCTCCCCACCAGCATCGTTGGTCAACTATTACACTAAAAAACCTCCAACTCCAAGACACGACCGCGATCAAGCACCATATGGTACTTTAAATTTCGCCGACCTTCAAAAACATTTACAAGCATTACTTGATCGTGGTGCCGTTGACGATAAGAGTCTGCTGAGTAACATATTTAATCATTATCCTAGTGTACCAGGAAATGCTGCTGGTGACGGCGATTTAGATATTGTCGATCGAGATATTTATAACATACGTGAATTAGCTTATCTATTAGATACGGGGATTGTAAAAATTGATCCGAATACCAGTGTATTGATGAAGCAGTTATATTTACAAATTGCTAATTATTATAGAAGTGGTAGTGATGTTCACAAATGTGATGGTGTACAAATATTACCAAGAAAAGGGGGAAAAGGAGGTTTGTTTTTATTTAACCAAAAAGATGACTTTTTTTCCTTTGTTGATCCTGTTACAAATAAAATAATATATGCCACACCATTTCCTTGTGGAAATACAATAGTTCCTGGAGTGGAGCCGAAGGATTATTATACTGGTTGTAGTTATTATGATAATCTCATAGCTATGGGTGGATTAGCTGTTTCTATTCGCGGAAGATTAAAACCAAGAGGATCTAGTGTTGCGTGGTCTTCATCAACCAAAATTGAAAAGAGAATGATAGATTTTAATATTTCTAATCCAGTAGCAATAAAACTATTTTCCGGTATAACGCTTGAGGACCCAGTAGTATTAGAAGACACAAAACAGCATATAATATTTTTAATAAAGAAATTAAGAGAATCCCGTTGCAATGACGGAACCGGTGATCCTCAGGGTGCGTGTGCGGTGATGGGAGGTACAAAACGAATGAAAAAAAATGAAAAAAAACGTCTTACAAAAGGAAAGAATAGGCATCGTGTAAGACGCAATCGCAATACAAAAAAACGCAATACAAAAAAACGCAATACAAAAAAACGTAATACTTAACTAAAAACAATTTATTTTGTCTAAAAGGACAAAATAAATTTAAACAGCGCTACTAAGACTGTGAGTATAAGGGTTATTTTTAAAAGCAGCGAGAAAATTGATGTATAATGTTATAATGTAGATTAAGTGATTATATTATCATAACTATTTATATACAACTATGCCAATTTTGCCATCAGTTGCTGGATTTAGATGGACAAGTGATAACTGTGATAGTTATCATCATTTAAGGGATACTGAACGGAAATTGAAAAAAGTGCGACTTCATTGGGACCAATTTAAAGAAAACCCAATTAGATTAGTAGATTTTAAAAAAGGAATGGTGAAAAATATAATTGAGTTGCTAAGTTTAAAAAAAGATGATAAAATATCTTTAGGTAAACGTCAACATGAGTTAGATACAAAAATAAAACATGCTAAAGAAGTAAGTGATAAAGACATAAGTTTGGCGCTAGATAGGTGCACTAAATATAAAGATGGTGGTAAGTTATTAGAATTAGCATTTGCAAGCAAGTTTTTTCACGGTGATCCTATTGATATTAAAACTGATTTAAATTCCGTTGATTTTAAAGAGGTTGTAAATGCACGATTAACGAAAAGTATTAGTGATGATGAAAAAAAATTAATGAGTTATTGTGCTAGTTTAGTGGAAAAATATGATGGAATTGATATGGGAAAAGATTTAAAAGATTATTTAAAACCACGAATATCACCTCGTGTGGATAGAATAGACACATCTCACTTTTATGAAACGTTAAAACGTAGACCCGGTCTAAGAACAAAAAAACATAAAGACGATTTCATTCATGCGGTATGTAATAGATTTGTAAAAGCGTGTGGTCTTTATACAATATCGTTGGAAAATGGGACTAAGCGGATAGTATCTTTATGGTTGGATGAATTTTTTAGGAAAAAAACAAATGAAGATATTGATAATCAGACGCTAAAAAGTGTACGTCAATTAGTAAGAAATAAAAAAGACAGCACTTCCGGTTCCGGATTTTGTTTACTAACTGGTTTTCAAGGTCCAATTATTTTAGAACATTTAGTGGAGTATAGCCAAGCAGGGATACTATTGACTCCATTAGGAACGCAATATCCATTCGGTTATGTTAATAAACACGTTAATACTGGAATTTTATTAAAACAAACAAATAATGAAACGACATTACAAGAATATACATCAGGAAAAACATTGATAAAGGATAAGGAAATTTATATTAATAGATATAGGTTAATTTTATTACAACAAACACTGAAAGGTCAACATCCAGATGATTCGCCCTTAAAATGGAAATCAAATGGTTATGTAGGAAGGTTACTAATTCAATATTTAGTAGATTCAAAAAATGATGATCACCCACTAGAAGAAGAAGATTATGTTCGTTTTTTATATGCTTTGGATATATATTATAAAAGTCAATGTGCTTTACGTAATGAAAACAATTTCAACACTGTAGTTCAAGAGATGTCTGATTCAAAGATAGATGATTGGGGTGGAGGTGTAAAACGGCAATTAGATGTTTTGTCGGGTGTAGAGATACCAGATGATATTAATGAGGCTGAAAGAGTCAAAAGGAAAAAGTTTTTAAAGGATATAGCACAATTATTTCCTGTGTCAGTAGACAGAACCGACGACTGGATTAACGAGGAGGAAGAGGAGGAGGAAGATGACGACGACGACACCCGTCCCACCAAAAAATTAAAACCTGCATGGCAGCCTGCATGGCAGCCCCCGAATGTGAAAAAAAGGACACGAGACTCGGCAGGAGGGACTACAAAACGACAACAAGGAGGCAAAATAGCTACTGGAGAGGTAAAGTGTATATATTATTATTTTAAAGATCTCATTCCAACCGAGATTTGGTCGGAACCAAATGATAACGAGTTTAGGTTGTTTAAAATGTTATTAGACATATATATAGAAGATGAAAAAGACTCTTATGGTGTAGTAGATCCATCACTGTTAACGTTGATACCTTATGGTCGTTATAGTGATGTAATGCGTTTTTTCTTTACTACACTTGACATATATCAGTTAGAAGTGGATCATGCGTCTCTACAATTTGATTTTGAATATATGTTATATAGTAAATTTTATTATCCAACAAATACTGAGCCTATACATCTAATGGATAGTATTCAAGAGAACCTTGGAAATAATATTACTGGTCCTTATACTGCTGAAAAATCTTTAGAATATATCCTTTCTAAAGTAATACTCATTTTAAGGACTTTTAATGAAACATTTTCTATAGACGAGGGAGGAGAATTTATACCAAATATAGAACTAGATGATGAGGATGACATAACTACTCCTGCAGTGCCATCTCTTAGAGAACTGATGGCGCGTCCGGCTCCTGGTCTTGGACTGGTAACTCATGATGATGTTCTTGGAACTGTTGATGCGCCAATGGCTACTAGTAATGCTGGCGGTGATGCGCCGATGGTTACTGCTGGTGATGAAGTTGCAACACCTGTGGATGATGATGATGCTGATGCGCCGATGGCTACTGGTGATGATGCTGCAACACCTGTGGATGATGATGATGATGCTGCTGCGCCGATGGCTACTGGTGGTGATGAAGATGCAGCACCTGTGAATGATGGTGGAGGTGGAGATAGGTCAATGGTCAATGCTACTGCTACTGATGATAGTTCTGGTGGTGATGCTGCTGTATCTGTGAGTGATGGAAGTAGTGATAATGCTGCTAAACGTCAAAGAAACAGGGGTGGTAAAAAAACAAGAAAACAAAAGAAACGGATTCATAAAAAGTCTCACCGAAAACCGCGAAGGAGTGTTTCACCCGGTCGTTGGTTGCGAAAACCGAAACGTCATTCTCGAAATAAAAGGTTTAAATTGCGTAAGCGTAACACACAAAAGCGTAAAACAAAGAAACGTAAAAAAGAAAACTAGATTAAAAACAATTTATTTTGTCTAAAAGGACAAAATAAATTTAAACAGCGCTGCTAAGACTGTGTGTATAAGGGTTATTTTTAAAAGCAGCGAGAAGATTAGGGTCCATACGTGATTGATTAGGTTGTTGATAGGTTTGAGGGGTTTTCATTTTCCCCATGGTGGTCATATTAGGACCCACGTTATTGCTAAATCCCCGATGTACGCGTTGTGCAGGGAGTTCTTGGCGACTACAGTCTTGATTAATAGCGCCTTGATACAAGTTCATTCCACCTTGAAGTATTTGTCCGCTTTGTGTTTTGTCGTTTTTAACATCCATATTATAACCCGCCTCATAGGAGGTCATGTTACCGACCCCGCTACTTGCACCACCCAACACACTATAGTTAGTAGTACTACGTTGATTGTTGTCTAAAGGATCAAGAGGGCGCATGGTAGAAGCGTGTTTAGATGCAGCGACACCGTTGGGCATAGCACCGAGGGCCATGGGGTCATAAAGAGTAGTGTCGCGTGTAGTAGGTGCGATACGGTCGGTAGGTGCGCGGTAGGTTCCGTTTTCATTTTGAATATTTCCGTTAGGTCGTATATTGCCGACAAAGTTTGTTTTTTTGCCGGCGCGAAGGAAGTCCATAACAGGACTAATCATAGCATCAACTATACTACTAGGGTTTCCTTCTCTATCGCTGTTAATAACGCTTCTATTGTTAGTGTTATACCGAATACCACTTTGTCCGTGGTCGTCTATTTGTGCTTTTTGGTTGCTATGAAGATCCACCATTTTTCTGTTAGCGAGTTGTTGTTTATGTGGAGGTAGATATTGACCATTTTTAGTTTCTTTGGTAGCAGTACCGGCACCGCCCATATAGTTGGTAGCATCCGTAAATCTGTTGACATTAGGTTCAATATAATTTTCTTTCATGGTAGGTTTAACATATGCTCCGGTAGTGGTCATGTATCTTTCAGGTCCATTTTTAAAATAGGTATCAGGTCCGTGTTTTTCCACTTTACCGAGAGAACCGAGGTGTTTAATTTCGCTTTGTGCAGGACCTTGATGATTATCTAAAGAGAAAGTAACTTTAGGGTTGGTTAGAGTTCTAAGTTCATTTACATTTTTAGGTAGATGGGAGTCGCGGTTAACCATACCGGAGTTAAATCCGCCGCTTCCGTTGTTGTTTCCATATCCTTGATTGATACCAGGTCCGACTTGTACTTCTTGCCAAGGTTTTACATTGTTCATGGCGTTGGGTGCATTTACTCTGGACCGTAAAAAGTCGGTTTGATTAGGCATACCGTGTGTCCATTGCATATTATCTTCGGGGTTAAAAAGGGGAGCTTGTTCTTGTTTTTTAATTTGTTCCGAACCATTTCCTTGCATGTAATCAAGTGTGGAGTCACTGGATCTTTCGGAGTTAAAATAGTGTCCGCGGGATTTAGATCCGAAAAACGGGGTCATATTATTATGATTAACCGAGTTTGTAGCCACAACATTGCCGGTAAGAGATGTAAATTGAGAATTAGGATTTATTTTTTCTTTAAGGATAGGGACTCCATTTTCATAATACATAGCACTATTAGTACTATTTTTAATTTGTTTATTATAATTTGTTTTTTCATAATTGGATATACCGCAACTGTCATTTATAGGATTAGAGAATGCTTCTGTTTTAGGTTTTGTATTAGGTTTACGTTCGCAAGAGACGAACCATCCGCCGATAGCTAATATAGGTATAGCAAATTCCATTATATATACAATAATAATATATTTATACTTAATTAGACTTGCCTAAAGATTTGTTAAAACTAACTGGTTTAAAATCATCTTTTTCTAGAAGATGAGTGTTTACATTTGTTTCAAAAGGATAACATACATTTTCTTGTGGATTCAAAGGTAAAATAGCATTTTTCGTTTGATCTAAATCTCTATACCACCAAACTGGGTGGGTCACCCTTGATTGTTTTGTGGTGTCGCTGTAAACTGGATATTGTATAGCTTGACTTTGTACATTGTATTTGGAATAGGTGTAGCAATCTTTACCTAAAGGTCGTGTTAGACCTCTAAAATCGCTTTCAATATCTACTTGATTGGTATGTAAATTACCACCCCATTTGGATAAACGTATTTGAGGGTCTTCATAAAAATAGGGGTGTGTGCCGTTACCGGGAACATTAGATTGATAAACAGCAATATCCATGTTTTCTTGTAATCGTTTGTTGGTTCTAGCTTTATCGTAATTGAATCTTGTAAAAGCCATAGTAATATATATAGTTATATATTTTTAAAACATAACTAAATATCTATTTAATTAATCGGTAACTTCCATTTGAACTGCTTCTTCTACAGCTTGTTCAACCGATTGGTTAACCGTTTGTTCAACATCAGCGCTGATAGGTTGTGCTTGTGGTTGTTGAAACATTCTAATGCATTCCCAAATTTTTGCAGATTCTTGAATAGTGTATACGCCGCGTTGTTGTCCAAGAGTAATAAAACCAATAATAACGTTTAGAGCAACATTTTGATTACTGAGTTGTACATCTACAAGTTTAGGTTGTTGGGGGGCAGGAGTAGGAGCGGTTTCTTGTTCAGCCATTATATATATATATAACTATATTAGTTCTTTAAGTTATTTATAATTGAGGTCTTTGATTATCTTTATGATAATTAAATTGTGGAAAAACTTGATAGGGTCTTTCAAAAAATGTCACAGTGGGTAAAGTATGTAAAGTAGGATACATAGGTTGTTGTGGTTTTACCAAATTTGTAGCATTAATACCAAATAATCTGGATTCAATATCAACGCTATCCTTAGAAAGACTAGTATTGGGCATATATTGTGGTGCATTAATGCCTACATTAGGTAAAGCGGGGTTATCATTCATTCTTTTCATAGGTTGAATAACATAATTTCTGTGTTTTTCTAATTCTGCTTGTGAATGACAGTAATTGTTATAATTATTTTTGTTTCTAGTGGAGGCCATATAGTATATGGTTAGTTATTATTTTTGACTATTTGATTAAATAATGAATTACAATGTTCATCCGTTACTTTTCCGTGTTGTATAATATCGCATATGCATCGGTGTGTAAGATAGAAATAAGGATATGCTAATAATAGAATAAAAGAGTTATCCATATTAGAAAGTTTAAGTTGATTATAAAAAGTAGTATCTTGTTTAGTTAATTGTTCTAAATATTGAATAACTTTATGAATGGTTTCACCGTCCCATGTGTTGATATTACAAGCTTGCAAAAATTGGCACCGGTATAGGTCGTCACTTAGATCAGGTTCTTTTAAAAGTTGATAGGTACATAAAAAATTAGAATTGTACATATCAATTAGGAATATTGATATTTGTTGTGTTGTTCGGCAAAATTTTTTTGTCGTGTTAAATCTCTGGTGGATATACCTCCTCTAATCCATCCGGCAGAAGCGTCTTCTTCTACTAAATGTTTAGGGTTGGTAATTTTTTGTTTAATAGGTTCAAGAAGAGGATAATGAGAATAGGGGATATAAGATTTTTCGCTGCTACATTGAACAGATTTTTTATGATTATCTTGATTAGAATGTAGCATTTTAGTTTCTATTTCACAATTACCTGGTCCTTTTCCTAAATAAGGAACGGTTAAAAAAGGTCTAGATTGAAGACTAATTCTACATTTGGAGTGAGTTTGAACTCCGCCAATAAGAAGTTCGGAATTTTCTTTAATATTGCAACCATTCATTCCAGTTTGATGACCACCATTGTAGAATATACTAGGTTGTGTAGTAGCAAAATCAATAACATCAGTCATATTACAGTTTTTAGTATAGAAATTGGTTAGTCTATAGTTACAAGCTTCAGTGCTTTCTTGATTTTTCAAAGTATATCCACATTGATCATTTACTAATCGTGATTCTTGATTAAACATTATATATTTCAAATATATAATTTTTTAAAAATGAAATTTAATTTAAGTTAATTGATTGTAAGTAGGTATATTTCCGGTACAAACACTATTGTCTTCTTTACACGATTTCATTTCGCCATAACAAAAGTTAGCAAATCCTCCCTGATCATTGGGGATGGTAGTACTAGCAGTTGTATAAAATTGTCGCATAGAGTGATCAAAAGACATTTGATCTCCTAAATCTTTAAACAATCGTGGATCGAGATCATTTTTTTCAATTATACTTTCTTTTACATCTTGATTTATTTGTTTAACCGTGTTAGGTAGATATGATTCGGCAGCAGGAGGTCTAGTTGGATTACTTTTGATTTCTGGTAAAGTTACATTCATAAGAGGGTTTTCTTTAGTAGGTTGTTTTCTAATAGTATTTAATTTGCATTTTTCTAGTATTTGTTGTTTGTTTAGATTATTATAATGTTCTTTTTTTTTTGTAGTATAATAAATAAATATAAGTAACAAAATAGTAAGAATACCACTTATAACATAATTTATGGATTCTGTTAAAATCATACCTAATAGAGAGACTACAATAACTATTTTAGTAATAGCGTTAATATTGGTTTCGCAACTTAAATTATTATTGGGTAATAATGGTTGATTAAAATCAATAAGTATGTTGGGTTCATTAAGCCAAAAACTGCTAGACATATATATATTTTAATCTATTTATTTTTTTTCCCTTTCTTCTTTTTTTTAGGGTTATTAGTAGATTTTTTAGGTTTTTCGGTTTTTACACTTCGTTCTACTGTTTCTCCGGTACTAAATACCGTGTTCATTATATTGTCTACTTCTTGATTTATGTCTGATTGACTATTCGTATTTTGTTGTTCTACATTTGCTTGATTTTGTTGTTTTTCCATGCGTTCGCGCATTCTTTCTTTCATTTTAGCTTGTTTCATTTGCTGATTTAACCTACCTTGCATGGCACCAAAATTCATTTTACTTCCTTTTCCTCCTGCACCAGTAGGCATGGGTATACCCATATTTTTAAACATTGCTTCCATGTGACTCATACCAGGCATGTCTTTCATTTTTTTAAGCATTTCACTAGCTTCTTTTAATAGTTCAGTTTCTTTTACTTCACCAGATTTTAATTTTTCATCTAATTTTTTTCCTACAGATTGTACTAAAGACATCAATTTCTTAGGATCTTTTAA
>Ga0233413_10000883_pt1 | contig 13747 bp, 12 predicted proteins | sample Na_anoxic_6_MG_FD_189019 | JGI IMG/M metagenome (GOLD analysis project Ga0233413, IMG submission 189019) | Seawater microbial communities from Saanich Inlet, British Columbia, Canada - Na_anoxic_6_MG | ecosystem: Environmental > Aquatic > Marine > Inlet | place: Canada: British Columbia... | reverse complement strand
ATCGCAATCTCTTCCTGGATTTCGACAAGCGCATCCCCCACGTTTTTTGCGCCTCCTTGTCTTATGTTTGTTTTTCTTTCTACCACCTTTAAATCTCCGTCTTTCTCTCTTCTCGTCTGCATCATGGTCAGGTTCTGTATCTGATAAATTAGTCATAATATAATATACTATTTAGATTTTATTATCAATATTTAGTTTCTCCAACATGGGTTGTATTTACAGTGATGTGGATATATATTAAAATTGAATTTATTAAAACCCTGTTACCCTATAACAACAATAACTATGATTTGTACCGCAAAAAACGGCTGCTCAAGTGATATTACTTTCCAAGGAAAGAAAGTCTATTTTAATTGGAGTAGTGGTATACCATTTTCGTCATTGGGAAAGAAACTAGATAAGACTGAATTCTTAAAAAATTTAGTCGATAATAATAATTTGCAAGCAGTAGAAGCTATGCTAGCAGACTGGGAACTATATGAAAACGGGTGGCATGTAGTGTATCCAAAAGGAGGTTACAAACATCCACAGCTATTTTATTATTTGCGACAATATGGTACGGCGTCTGAGCCCAAAGAATTAGATTATTTTAACTAATAACTGTGATGTATGAAGATATAAAAATTGAATTTATTTTTTTAATTTATAATGTTTAATATAAATAAAGCATAATGGTCACTTGTAAAGCCTGCAAAAAAAATTTTCACAAAAAGAAGGCCGCCAACATGGCTAAACACGGAGGCAAATGTTCCAAGTGTCAGAAGATCAAGCCCCAGTCAAGACGGGCTTTTGTGAAAGAACAGAAGGAAAAACTACTCAAAAAGTGGCTTGAAAAAAGCCTAGACCCCGCTGTTTCAACGCAGCAACAGGAAATGTATCTCATTGCTGCCTGTAATTTAATCCGTTAATCCATACTTTTCCTTGAATTCCATAACTAAGTTATATGGTATATTATCAAAATCAATTATTATTTTATTTAAATGATATTGCTCCACTGCATCAATGTCCTCCTCCAATTTTTTATTAAATTTATCTTTGTCATTCCAATATTTTTCTGCTGTTTTGATTCCACATTTTTTAAATACTGAAGGTATACAATCACTCTTATCACCGGCAACTATTTTGCAAAATAGGTCCTTTTCAGCATCTTTAAAACAATTTTTACTTTCAGTGATATCCTTGTATTTAAGGTTGAAAATCTTAACTTTATCTGAGGCAAGTTGAAGATAATCCATATCACTTGCAATGATCCATATCTTAGCATCATCATATTTTCTTAAGATATGTTTTACAGTAATAGCAATACAGTCATCAGCTTCAAGACCTGGATGTGACAGTCGCAATTTAGCTCCCGCTTTTTCAAATAGATTATCTTCGTAAGCCATCTTGAAGAATGGACCTCCCATAAATCCGTCGTCTTTGGCTCGATTACTTTTATATTCAGGAAAGAGTGCCATGCGCCAGATCTTTTGTCTGGGACAATCTTTCCCCACCATAATAATAGGATTTTCAATTTTGAGTTTTTTAGTTGTCTCACCGATTTTATCTACAAACGTTTTGCGAAATTTCTCGACAAATAATGCATTTTGGAAAGGGTCGTCCATTTTCTCATCTTTTTTTGCTAGGCGAAACCATTGTTCAATGGCAAAATATCTGTAAAAACAGTAGTAACTTCCATCAATTAATAGAAAGTTGGGCATATAGTTGATTATAATACTTATTATTTAGTATATAATCAAATCAATTTATTTTAATATTTCACTCTCAACCATTTTGTTACCATCCCTAGATATTGTGAATCTGAAAAGTTTTCTTGATGTTGATTATGTTCATTTTTAGTTACTTCCGTAACTTCTACTTCATTTCCATCAATAGTTAGATATATATTTGTATGTGGTTGTTTATCTACGACACTAGATCTAGGTTTTCTCAAGACTAACTCTTTTTGCTTCTGGGAAAAGTATGCGTGGTACATTGTCTGGTTAGGCATTGGTTGGTATATTATTACTTAACACTCATTATTTAATTCAATTTATAAAATATCATTTTTTATATCCGATTTCCCATTCTACTATTACAATCCCCATGATTTCGTTCCCATCCATACCCACACCACCATCCACCCGTCCCTTTAGGATTCCAGGTAATACTTGTTAATTCTAAATTTGGTCTGGGTGTGAGACCATAAATCATATATTGAACTCTAATAATATCATTGGTATTTGGATAAGGCGGAAAGTATGTCCATCGTTCATAAATTGGTCCGAATATATTTGGTATCATATGAGTTAATGTTGAAGACATATTTAGCTTATGAGTTTCTTTCCAATCAAATACAAACTCTTTTATATAACTCCATATTTCATCAGGTAATTCAATAATTGACATTATCTTCAATATATAGATTTATTCAATTTATTAAAGAAGTCCCCAAAAGAAACTATGGTCTCCTCCTCTCTGCTTGCCTCCTCCCATTATTGTACAATTCTCGCACGTTGATTCTCGTCTTGGTCTTGGTGCATATACTCCGCTGGGATTCGTAACTCTTGATGGTCCGGAGTTTTGAACCCATGGTTGAATATGTTGTTCAATGTCAGCATTATCTAACGAAAAAATATCGAGTGAGTGGCCATCGCGAGCTATTTCACGTTCGCCATCAAAATAATGCCGATTTGGTGTTAGGCCTGGAACATTCCTTCCTCTATATGTAACTGTTATTCTTACTGGAGTCTGCCATTCAGCTTGTGGCATAAAATGTGGTTCTGGTCCAGTATATAAATATTGACGCCCTTCCTCCAGTTCCCTTGGTCCGAGAAGCCCACCTTTCTTTTTACGACCACCCCCTTTTCCAGAGGGAAATCCCATTAATATAGATGGGTTATCAGTTTTGAATTGACCCAAGCTTGTATCTTGAGCATCAATTACACTCTTGTTAAATGTGGTAGTTTTCTTAGCTGCTGTCATGCATTGACCAAACGCATTTCTGATACCAGCACATTTAGTTTCTTTTTTTTTCTTTGTTTTATTATCTTTGCCGTTGCCACCTTTTTTTCTGCGAGTCTTTTTCTTGTGGCGTTTTCCACCTCCGTTTTGTTCATCATTTATAAATCGTATAGCATTTTCTAAATCAGGATTGTCATTTATATCGGGAATATTGTTTTCCCATGCCAAATGATAATGATGATAATTATCATCTAAGTCTCTTGTTAAACTATATTCTACAATCCAAAAACCCCCAGCATCTTCTGCGTTTTCCATCATGAGTATCAGATTATTGAAACCCTCCGCATCTTCTGCGTTGGCATCGGGAGAGAAGACTTGTTCTTGAAAACGCCTTATATTTTCCGCATTATTTCGTATTATATAATATATGTTTTGATTCGTTTCATTTCTTCCACCTCTTTTCTTACGCGTTCTTTTCTTTCGGCGTTTTCCACCTACGAATTTAATAAGTTGCCCCGCATCTTTAATGTTAATCCATTCATAATCCAGTGCATCAGTATCAGGTCCTGTTTTCAAAGATTTATATATATCACTCCAACGAATTTCATCACCATCTTCATCATACATAGTAAAACCAAACACATGGCCCCAGTCTTCATCAAATCCCTCATACTCAATCTTCCCATTATACCATACATTAAAACCATAATCGGGATCGTCAGGGTCATCCATTCCCTCAGCGCGGAGATTTCTTATAATTTTGTATACTTTATCAGGGTTATTTTCAACCATGTTTATAAATTCTTGCTTATTTAAAGTAATGGGTGGTCTTTCTGCATAACCTCCTCTTTTCTTACGCGTTTTTCGTTTACTACCTCTTGCTATCGCGTGAACTGGTCCTGGTGCTTCTAAAGCAGGTGGAACACATTTCCAAAATGTTTTACATTTTGCACTATTCTTTATTTTGGTCTTTAACTTTTTACGGAATTTATTATATCTTTCTCTCCAAAGTTGTCCTGCATCTTTGTTTTTTTTCTTACCAGTTAAAGGAAATATCATTTCATTATCATCTCCGTACTGCGCTCTATCTCCTTTTGATTTAATAAACCCAACTTGTTTGTATATGTGTTCTCCTCTTGGACCCGCTGCATTATCTAATAATACGGATTCATTGCCAGCTTTAATGGCAAATAATGTGAACATATGCACTAAAAATTCACCAATAGAACAACCATTCAAACCTATTGCTTTACTTCCTTCATCCCAATCTCCAACTGTTACACCATCCAAATAAGCTTCGTCTTCTTTTTTACCGGGTTTTCCTGTTTTCTCCAAACCAACGGTGCCGTGAATTTCTATAATATGATAGTCTCCCCATCCACCAGGTTTCCCAATTTCTATTTCTATAGAAATCACGCCACTCGTTTTTTGAGAAGAATCGCGTGCATCTTCAATAATAACTTTAACAGTTAATGGTTTTGCAATACAATCTTGAATATATTTTTTAATTTTTTCCCCATATCTTTTTAAAGCAGCTGCTAAAACTGTATTTCCTTTTCTCGTCATTAATATATATTTAGATTTAAATATAGAATCTAAATATAAGGTAATGGACCAAGAGAGGAATAATTTATTACACGCATTAGAAAATGAGACGAACTCATCTATAATGAATTTGACTACCGCTAAAATAAAAGACCACAAGAATACTATACTCCAACAGCTACAATTGGAGAAAAGCAAACTTAAAACAATGCATACTAAGTTGACCGAGTATCGATATTGTACTGATATGTCTGACCTTCAATATGGATATTATATTCGTTGGATTCCATTAAAAGATCCTGAAAATCTATATTTAACAAATGGTGGAATAATGTGTGATATGAAGATAGTAAATAATCAAATACAGATTTTTTGCAAGAATTGCAGAAATCGTTTTTTTCAGTTTAAATTTGATGAAGCTGTCATATTTCAAAAGATATCTCCGCAAGAGAAGGTGATATTAAGTGTATTGGATTATCTGAACACTTAAGCAAAACGATTTAAGAAATTCACAAAAATAGTATATAAAATATGCTCAATATGAATGAACCATTAGTAGGATCTCGTGAAAATAATTATCGTTTTTTTTATGGTGCTTCTGCCGCTACAATAGTTAGCCTCATTGTTTTATTTGTTATTACAGGCTATACAGCATATACCGCCTCAGAAATAAATGAAGTTATATCAGATATGAATAAGCTTCTTCCTGATGCCAGGAACTCTTTGCGAATCGTAAAAGAGATGTGTATGCACGAAAACTTCACCAAATCTTGGGGCAATATTTGTTAAATAAATTTAATATTAAATTATTATTTAAATTTATTTCTTACGAAGTCGTATTTTCCCTAATTTTTTAACTCCAGATTTTTTCTTTATTTTTAAACCCTTAAGTTTAATTTGTTGAACTTTTGACATATAAGTATTATATTGTTCAAAGGTTGTGACGGGATTTTGTATTAATCGTTCTCCGAAACTGCCAAAATATGCAATAGGTAATCGAATAGAGCCGTTTCTCTGTAATATACCATATATAGGTAATTTAATGTTATCTGTTCTTTTCGTATTCCACGCACCGCCAAATATTACATAAACATTTTGTATATTGGATTCTTTATAAAATGCGAGATTTAAGTGCGCATATAAACATATTTTAGTTCTTGATGTAATGATACAAGGACACTCATAATTGTTAAAAATAATAAAGTAATCCAAGGGTGTTAAATAGTAATCTTCTAAATTGATGGTTCCTATTAGGTCGTTGGTTAATGCACCAATAAGTGGTTGTTTTCCTTCTTTTTGCCATAGTTCTATAACGGTTGGCATTTTTTCTGAACGATTATAACTAGAATAGGTCTGTTGTAGCAATTCTTGTAAATCTTTAATAGTGATATTAATACCATAATCATTAAGAATAAATATAGCTAATTCCCAGGTACACATAAAATTATGTTTAAATTCTAATAATGTGAAATCAGGACTTAATTTTCTTGCTCTTAGGTATGCCTCTAATTTCAGTTTTTTATCACTTTTTTTCGTAATCAGACACTCATTGACAGACTTTGTATTCAACATAGTATCCAATATAAAAGTATCTTTGTAAGGAATACTAACAGAAGGCTCTACAATATCAAAAATATTTTTCGAAGCGATAAAAGGATTAATGTATTGTGGTATTATATCTTCAAAATAATCTCCATATAGAATATCTTCTAATAATATAATTTCGTCCTCTTTCAAATTGTAAGTCATTTGTTGGAAACTTAAAAATTGCCGTGGATTTAAAATAAACATTCTTATTCTTGAATATCTAATAAGTTCATCCGCCAATCGACCAAAATAAATTTCCTCGTTATTAGGTGTTTCGCTAATTAAATTTTTGCGCGGAATTTGTAATTTACATTTACCATTTTCTTTTACAAATAAACAGGTAGGGGCATCGGAACATTTTCCTTCATCTAAATTTATGCATTTTAAGATAGATTTAACTGCTAGTTTGGAGGAAATTTTATAATCCGTAAATGCTACATAATCATCCATAATAGAATGTAACAATTCAATAATGTTTCTTAATTTGGTATAATATGGCGTGGTAACATTATTTAAAATTTCAATTAGATGATTTTTAAGGTCAATTTTATTTTCTATTTGGTTAATTATTATGCGCAGTATATTTCTAAAAGAATTATACAATTGACTTTCTAATTTAATATTGTTGACCGAACGTATTCTTTCTTCATCAACTGTATTATTATTTAAAGCAGGTTGGGTAAGATAATTTTCAACACCATTATTGCTTTCAATTACTATTAATCCATTTTCATCTACACCGTCGTCATCAATATGAGATTTGTCGTGGGGTTCTGGTATTACAGGTATGAATTGATTTGTTTCGGTAATAATACCCACAATGACGTTATTATTTACAATTTTGAGAATTGGTTTACAATAGATATTACATTTGCTTTTAACACACATATTTTGCAAATTTTGTAATGTAGTTTCAAATGAATTCAATATATCTGGGTCATCTGCTAGTATAAATGGAATATCTGAGTGTAATTCGGATGGACGACAAGGAATCATAAAGCCTTTATTTTTACCTTTTTTAATTATTATACCAATAACTTTCGTATTTAAATTAAGAATTTGAGCCGCGACTTTATAATTTGTTATTTTTTTGCATTTTTGTATAGCTTGTAACAATTGAACAAGCGGAATATTCTCTTTGAATTTATAATTGGTATTGCTGGGCAACGGTTTACAATTTTCTAGAAGCTTTGTCCGAACATATTTTATCATTTGTGCCAATTGTGGAGCCTGAGCTTCAATGCGTGGTATAAACAATAATTTATTAATTTTATAGGCATTCCCCTCATCAACGCGAGTATATTTATATATAGGTTCATAATACCCATCGCGAGTGTATAATATAAGTATTTCACGGTCATTGTCAAAATATCCAGTTCCATAAAAATTAGTTGGACAGATTACTTCTATTTTATTTGTAATATCATCATCGGGACTTTTTAAAATAAGTAAATTTAAGCCCTTTGAAAATATACCTCCTAGTTCATTGTTTTTTCCTGTTTGAGGCATGCAAATAATATCCCATATATATTCATAATTTATTTCTACTTTATCATCCGATAAATATGCTTTGAAATTATTCAATGCAGAAATTATTTTTAACAGATAAGTGGGATTTGTTTCAGACAGTTTTATATAGAGTAGGTCATCTTGATATATTTCCACCTCACGGTCTCTAAACGACATATCATTATCTCTATAAAATAAATCTACTAAGGTGCCATTTTGAAAGGTAACGAAATTATCAAGTTGCAGATGTTGAAGAATAATATCTTTTATCCACTGAATACTTTCTTCTGTTGTATGTTGCAAATTAATCGTTTTATTTCTTTCTTCACTAGACAATGCGTAATAATTATATATATCAGCGATGCACGACAAAAAAGACTGTGTTTTACTTCTTTCCATGCCTTTTCTAAGAAACACTGGTTTGTTTATTTTTAACCGTAAACTGGAATCTCCTTTGACAGGTCTTTGATTATATTGAAAAAATTTTTGTACAGCTTCTGGCAAGTAACCCAATTGTCCTGTTTTTAAGGGAAATACTTCCCACGCAGGGGCTTCTTCCATTTTCAAGGTTATATTGTCGCCTGTGTCGCCTTCGTCGTCTTCGTCGCCTTCGTCGCCTTCGTCGTCTTCATTGCAGTCCTTAATTGTTGCCATTCTACTTCCAGCTGGAAGTTCTCGTAGTTGAGGAGTACCTTTAATAGTTTCTAATTTAATATTGCCTTTCTCATCCCTTTCAAATGTTGGTCCGGTTCCTTCTTTTCCTGAACCCGTTGGTTTATACATGTAATCTGTATTATTTGTTCCATCATATAATTGTCTGGGAACTATGTTTTTATTTACGATATCACCTTCTTTATTTTTAAAATAAAGTTTTTTATCTTTTTCTTCAACTGTCCAACCTTTATCAATCGCTTTTTGTGATAGACCTCTTGGACGACCAAAACAACAAGGGATGCATAAATTATCAGGATGCTTTGTTTTTTCTTGGAATCCTGGGTACATTGGTTTGTACACTAGAATATTATCTGTATCGTCCATTTGATACCGTTCTCTATGAAATCGTTGATCCGTAAACTCATAAATCCGACCACCTGGTGGTATTTTTTTAGCTTTGCGTGGAATAAGGGCGTCCCAACCTCCACACTTTCCTTCATTAATTTCTTTTAATGTAATACTTCTCTGTTTCCCATTTTCATCATTTAAACACCAAAAACGAGGACATACATAATGGAATTTGTCCTTCCCTGTACCATATGTAATAGATTCATCGTATGAATTAATACCAAATGATGCATCTTTTTTATCTATATAATCCTTTTCTTTAGAAGTCAAAACTATTGGTTGTTTATCATATTGCGAGGGACATGCTGTAGAATACCGTCCTTTTCCTTGTTTTATAAATAATGTTGGGTCTCGCCACATTAAACCTCTTTTCATGGTATTATTTTGCATAAATATACTTTTGGCTCCGCGTAAAGGTAATCCGGTTAAATCAATTTCTGCTTCGCTTAATTCACTACCAGATTGTGGCGACGAATCTGCGAATTTTGTGTCTGCTATAACACGTTGCTCTTGTATTGGACTGGGTGTTTTGTCTTTAATGGGTGAGGGGGTTTCATCTCCAAAAGTAATTTCATCTCCAAAAGAGATTTCATCCATCTGTAAAGCATCATCTTCCTCTTCTTCTTTTTCATCTTCATCCTCGGTATCATCATCATCTCCTAATAAATCATCTAGAAAATCGTCAACATCATCATCTTCGAATGTGATTTTTGCTGCTTCAGATTGTTCTGCCCCAAACTGTTTATTTAAAAAATCTTTATCATCATTTGCCGCGACATCTTCTTCAATGCCTTTCATTTTAATTGCTTTACCTTTACATAATAACTTCAGAGCCGCGGAGGATATGCCTATACTTTTTTTGTTCACAAATAACCGTAACATTGAATCTATATATATATGGATGTATTTGAGATAGTGAATATTATTTATGGTGTTTATAGTAACAGTAACTGTGTTATTTGTAGCATCTCTAGTAATAATGACAGGGAACCCTACATTTGTAATGATTGTTCGTTCTTTTTTATTGTCAAATAGATCAGCGCGTTGTTGAACTTCCGATGCCCAACTAGCTATTTTTAATTCGGAAGCTTGTTTCGATAATTTAAAATTAGTTTGCAATTGTTCTACAATAGCTGAATGCGAAACATTTTGCTTTCGTAATTCAGTGATAAACGCATCTTCTGCGCTCATTTGATTATAAGCAGAAACTCTTTTATATCTCATAGATATGACTTCTGATGTTTTCTTCAATGAACCTTTCTCAATAGCAAATATAGTTGAAAAACAAGATATATATTTATTTAAATCAATCTTATTAGGAATTTGCAACTTTGATACCCAAGTAATATTTTCTATTTCTACATTTTTATCAGCAATAGTAGTTAAGGGTATATAGGTATATCCACTTTGTTCCAAATAAGTTTTAATTTTATCAAGAATGGGTTCTTTTATAGCACGTTGAATAATGTCTTCTATTTGTTGGAGAGATAAAGGTTTTATAGAATTTTGTAAACTTGGTAAATTTATATATACTGTACCAGTATCGGAAATAGAACATGTGATGTCATATCTAATTTCTGAAAAAGTAACATTGATTAAAAAAGAAACTCTTTTTGTATGTGCGAGTATTTTACTTAATTTAATAATGAGTGTTTTTTTGTTATTATTATAGGTGTAAAGAAATGGAATTTTTTTACCGTTTGTCGCAATATTATTAGCAGTAAATAATCTGTATATATTTTCTTTCTTACTGCCAGGATTATATTTGATCAATGGAATATTTCGCGTAGAATGAATGAGTTTGAATAAAATTTCTAGAGGAAATTTAATCTCATATACAGGATGAATAATGATTGAAATAGCAGTAATGCCGGGGGTATCATATAGATAATCTAACGGATTTGTTGAGTTCCCATGTTTATAAATATCATAAAATAAATCAACTTGTTCATTATATTTTATAAATGCTTTATCTAAAAGTTCATATTCGGTATCCATTAATAATCGTTTTTTATCATTAAGAATAGACAAAGAGGTAATTTTATCAATAGATACCAAGAGTGGGAAATACAGTGAAAGAATATTTTGATCCGTCATTTTTGTATGTGTATTTGTATATTCTAGAACTTCTTCTGCTAAGCAAAAAAATATATTATTAAGACATAAATTACCAGCTTCAAAAAGTAAATTTTTATTTTGAGTAGTAACAATACCGGGTATATTTTCTTTGATAAAATTATTTATGCTAATGCAATTATATGGGTTCACAACATACGGAATGAGTTTTCCATTGCCTATTAACCTTTCTCCTATTGGGATAGTATATGAATGTTCTGAATCCCAATCTAATAAATGTAAGAAATCATCATATGATATATTATCCCCGCGTTTGGCAATTTCTTTACATGTGGTTTCGACTTCATTATCGTCACACCCATTTTCAACAATATTTAATAACATTGTGCATAATATCTCTTGTGTTAAAGGAATTGTCTCCTGTTGAGTTAATTGTTTATATAAAGTGGAAGAATTGAGTTTAGTTTTTGTTATTCCGAATAAATACATTTCTTTTGTAGAAATTTCTAATTCCAAAGCATGAACAATTTTCTTCTTTACCATTCCAATAGTATCATCTCCGTGCAGAGCGGTTGTTGAAATGATTTCAACGGGTATATTTTTATCCACGATATGTTGTTGTTCTTTGGTAGAGAAAACAGGATTACCATTGGAATCATTGTATTCGGGAGATTTGATACTGTTATCAGTAGAAAAAATATAAATGCTTTTTATATTGTCACCTTCGACATGATTTAATTTAAATGTTTGTGACATCTATATAAATAAAAGTTATATTATTAATTATAATAATGAATTTAATAGTTGCGCGATGCAGGAATAGAGGGATTGGTTTTAAAAATAAACTTCCGTGGGAATTATCAGCGGATTTGGAAAGATTCAAACAATTAACTATCGGTGATGGCACTAATGCAGTTATAATGGGAAGAAATACCTGGGGGAGTTTACCATCCGGATACAAACCTTTGCCTAAAAGAGAAAATATTGTATTAACTACAGAGGTAGACAAACCACAAATTAGTAGTGAAAACTCCACTCCAATTTTGATGCCTTCATTAAAGGAGTCAATAAAATATTGCAAAGAAAGTAATATTTCTCAAATATGGATAATAGGAGGTGAGATGGTATATGCAACAGCATTAAAAAGTGTAAATATAGATAATATATATATCACAAGTGTTGATAATGATTTTAAATGTGATACTTTTTTTCCAGATATTCCGTCCTATTTTCACTTGGAGTCAAAGACATCTTGGTTTCAAGAGAATGAACTTAGATACAGATTTGAAAAATATAAATTCAAGGATACCTTGGAGGACCCGGCTTTGTATTTTGATGGAAAATATAAATCCAATGACCCGTTTGAGAACGACGCTTTGTATTTTTTATAAATAATATTTATATATTACACTGTGTAATGTATGAATTAGAAAAGATAAGAGAAATTATCAAACACCCTTGCAATATCGCAAGGACCGTTCCTTTTATTGTAAGTGATTACAAGGAGGTTTTAAAACAATGGAGTCGTTATAACAAAGGAGAAGCAATAAATGATAAAAAATTATGTGATATCTTTAATTTTCACAATAATAACATAGATCATATACTTTTATATTGGAGTTCTAATCAGGAGGATTGTTTATTAATGTGTAAAATCTCAAATAAATATATAAATTTACGCATGCCAATGTTGTTAGATGGTGTAGAAACTTCGTTTATAGCAACGTATACTTAAATATCAAACAATGGATTATCAGTTATTTTCATTCCGCAGTAATTCTTATTCTTTTTTTTATAATTTACAGGATTATATATTTTAATTTTAACTGCATTTTGTAGTAGAAATTTAAAATTTTGCCAGAATTCTTGTGTATGACCAATCGATTTAGTGGCAATGTGAGCTAATTCATGGATAGCAACATACATTAATGTATTGGGATCAATTAACTTATCTCCCTTTTTTGTGGTGGTGGTGCAAAAAGCTAATTTTTCTCCTTTATTTTCTGAGTAAGCAGTATATTCACTTGTGGGTAAAATTTCTTTAACAGTTTGTGGATCGAAATTGTCTACTAGTCTTTTACAATTCGCGCGGTCCGGAAAAGTTTTTCCTAAATAAGCCACTAGTTTTCTAAGTTTTTGTGTCGTGTTTGCTAACAAATCAGCTGCCAATTGTAATTTTGCACGCTCTCGTACACAATACTTATTCCCATCTACATCAGAAACAATACATTTTAGATTAAATGCATCCGATTCAAAATACATTTTAAGAGCAACCCCAGCCACAAATAATGCTAGAACCCACCCAGACAAGCTCATTTTGCGAAACATATTCTTATAATAAGCAAAGAACATAATCAATTATAGAATTTATAAATAATTATGATATTTATTGTCCACCGTGACAACCAACTTCAAGGGCTCGGCGAGCCAAATCAGGGCCAATAGTAGTTTGGTTCCATGGACCAATGTTTAATTGTGGATTGGCAGGTTCCGAACGAAGTTGAAGATTAGCATTACGAAGACTTTGACCAACTGTATTGATACCAATGTGATAGCCTGCCTTAAGAAGACTGACATTTTGTATATCACCTGCGCCACCGGGGTTCATTTGTGAGAAAGAATTATTAGAATCTCTTGGAAGTAATTGTTTTGGATCAACAACTGCTTGTTTTGCACATGATGGGGGCATTCCGAATGAACTAGTTGCGATACCGGAAACGGATGCATTGGTTTCATTTTGGCCTAAACCAACCGAAGCTTTATAGTTGGTTCCTTGTCCACAAGTTCCCGTTGGTGAACCGCCTGCTCCACCTGGTTGAGGAGGATTGCGTGCGTTAAGGACATATTTAGCTCCTGCCTCTCCAAAAGCGGTTTCTGGTAGGGGTGCATTGCCTTGTCGTGTGTTGGAATTGGCATAACCAGCTGTTCCTCCTAATCCTTTCCCGTTAGAATAGTTTTTCATAACATACATAAGGGCAACAGCCGCCACAATAGTAAATAAAACAGTATGATTGTTGGCTAAATT
>Ga0233413_10000882_pt1 | contig 13763 bp, 20 predicted proteins | sample Na_anoxic_6_MG_FD_189019 | JGI IMG/M metagenome (GOLD analysis project Ga0233413, IMG submission 189019) | Seawater microbial communities from Saanich Inlet, British Columbia, Canada - Na_anoxic_6_MG | ecosystem: Environmental > Aquatic > Marine > Inlet | place: Canada: British Columbia... | reverse complement strand
ACGGCACCAATAACGAAACAATTATTAACGGTGATACTGTTACTTTTTCAGGTGATACATATATTACAACAACATATACTGCTGGTAATAATACTCTATCTATAGACCACGATGATACGTCTAGAACAGATACGACTTCTACTGATAACCCTGGTAATAGCGGTACATTTCAAGCTGTAACCAGTGTAAGTACAAATGGAACTGGACACGTAACAGGTATTGATGTATCCACGGTAACTCTGCCTTCTGCTTATAGCTGGGCTATAACAGCAGACACCGGCCTTACTTCAACAGTAATTAATGGAAATACTGTAGATATAGCGGGTGGGACTAATATAAACACTGAAGGAAAAGCCACTGATACTGTAGAAATAAACTTAGATGATAGTATTACACTAGCTGGTACACTAACTGTTGATGGTACTACTCAGTCAAGCTTTGCTGGTCAAGTTACAATACCACAAGTGCCTTCTGCGAATACTGATGCTGCTTCTAAACATTATGTTGATCAAGCAGTAACAGGAGCACTTAGTTATCAAGGAGGATATGACCCATCAACTAATACACCTGACTTAACATCTTCACCAAACAGTATTTTAAAAGGGTGGACTTATACAGTAACAGCTGAGGACTCCTTCTTTGGCGAACAAGTAAGAGTTGGGGATGTTCTTATAGCAGAAATTGATAATCCTACAAATTTAACTAATTGGACTACTGTTCAGAATAATATTGATTTAGCTGATTCAAGCACCGTTGGTATTGGTAATGTTGCAGCTGGAACTAATATTGGCGTTAGCTATTCAAATGGCACTGCAACAATTTCGAACGGTATTACGAATAACAATCAGCTAGCTAATGGCGCTGGATATTTAACTTCAGCATCATTACCAATTGTTAATAATGGCGTGCTGACCTTAGGCACTAGCACTGGGCTAGATGGTGCCGCTTCGTTCACGGCTAACCAATCAGGAAACTCTACATTTACGGTTTCATTAGACTTATCCGAGTTAACGGATATGACGACTGGCGTAAACGGCGCTAACGATGAATTGATTTTGTTAGATAGCGGTGCTGAAAGAAGAAAAACAATAAACGAGATATCTTTAAGTCAATTTGATAATGATCTAAACTGGACTTCAAACTCAGGAGACATTACTAGCGTAATAGCCGGCAACGCTTTAACTGGAGGAGGTACGTTTGGGAATGTTACTCTAAATTTATCTACTGAAGGACCCGGTGCTGGTACATATGGCTCAACATCATCCGGCACTAAAATTAATAATATAACAATTGATGCTTACGGACGAATTCAAGGCATAACAACTGGTACAACTGGTTCTGGCTCAATGAGTAGTTGGACTATTCAAGAAGGGAACGGAACTGAAAGTACATCAGTTACTAATGGAGAAACCTTAACAATAGCACAAGGAACTGGCATTCAGTCAGAGATGACATCAACGTCAAGCGGTGGTACAATTACAATTACAAATACAGCGCCAGATACAGGAACACCGGCTATCTTATCTAATGGGGCAACACCTAGTTTAAATTCTGGAATTACCGGGGCTGAGGTGCGTAGTTTAATAGGTGCAGGCACAGGATCTGGAGATATAACAGGCGTAACTGCTGGAAGTTATATGACCGGTGGGGGCACAAGTGGAACTGTTACTTTAAGCGCGAATGCATCTTCTAGCGCAACAGGCAGCACTTTAGCTGCTAGAGACCAATTTGCAGATATTAATGTAAGATTACTTAGAGCTAATTATGCAAACCAAAGCACTATATCTGGGGCAATAGCTTTTAGAGTTAACAATAGTTCTGACAATTATACTAGATACTGTAGTGACCCAGCTGCTATAAGGGCATTTATAGGCGCGGGTACATCATCGTTTAGCGGTTCATACAATGATTTAAGTAACAAGCCAACTATACCTACAAACAATAACCAATTAACAAATGGTGCTGGTTACATCACGTCTAGTGGAGTAGCTGCTAAAATTAAAGCAGGAGGGAATGGGCCTAGCACTGAAAACTTAAACACTGTAGCCAATAGTGTTTCGGTGGGTCAATTAGAGTATAGAGGTTTTAATTCATCTTCTTCAAATGCACCTGCTGTGGTTGACAATGCAAACGGCGTTATAACAGTGGGTCAACATAGCGGTAACTATAATGCTCAAGTAGCTTTTTCCTCTAATGGCAATATTTACTGGAGAGACAATCCAGGCACTTCATTTGGCAGTTGGAGAAAAATGTGGGACGAAGGTAACGATGGCTCTGGTTCAGGGTTAGATGCTGATTTGCTAGATGGTTTTCAAACCACTGCGGGTGGTAACAGATGGGGCGTTGTGCCAACTGTTGGCAGTGATGGCGTTTTAGAAGTTGGTAGAATTATTGATTTTCACGAATCCGATGCTTCTACAGGGGATTATAATTTTAGAATAACGTCTTCAGGCGGAAGATTATATTTATCAGGAGATATTGAAGTAGACGGTGGTGATATATATATAAACGATACCAACACAAGAATAACAGAAGGAAGCAACAATTCTCTTAGAGTACAAACAAATAATGGATATGTTGATGTAGGCCCTCAGGATGCTAATCATTGCCATCTTACAACAGACAGATTAAGTGGCTTTGTGTTTAATAAAGCAATTCGAGTAGGTCAAGGCTCTCTTAAATCTGACGATCAAGATTTAGTGCTTTCTAGAAATGGTTCAACAACGGCTAGAGTTGTAATTAGCAACGGTGAAACCCGAACCGATCAAAATTTTCGAATCAACGCTCCCTCTAGCGAAGCTGTTTTAACTTTAGAGGACGGAAACAGTTCGGGTTATATTAGCAGTAAAATTAATTTTGCGACCAATAGCCAAGGGGTTCGTGCTACAATACAATATCTTTCAAATCCTGGCGCTTCAGAAATGAAGTTTTTTGTAGAAGGCAGCAGCTCAAATGCTCTACGGATAAAAACTTCAGACTCATATTTTAATAATAGAGTCCATGCTGCCCAGTTTGTTGGTCAAACTTATGTAATAACGGGAAGTGTTGATCATACTTATCAAAATAGTTACGCGTACTGGTATTATAATTGGCATGACACTACAAGCTTTAGTAGCAGTAGGAATGCTGAAAATAGCTTTGTTGCGCCATTTGACGGGTATATTGGAAAATTTTATCACAGAGGCGTTGGTACAGACAATTCTAATGCAACCTCAATGAGTGTGTATGCATATATAAATGGTACTGGCAATGCAATGGGAAGCGGAACCCTTTCTGGCTCAGGCAGTAATAAAATATTTAAATGGACAAACACCAACCCAAATTCTTTAGCTTTTAATGAAGGGGATAGAATAGAAATGACATGGAATATTAATAGTCTTTTTCACGAATCTTGTTATGCTGTAGAACTTGTTAGAAAAACTACTTAAAATGAATTATACTTGGAATTGTAGAAGGGTTGAGCTTATGCCAACCGACGGAACAAATGAAAAAATTGTTGCTAAAGTAAATTGGAAACTTTCTGGAGAAACAGAAAACCACGGGCAAACGGAAACTGGCAAGGTTGTTTTAGACACAAGCAATATAGAGTCTTTTATAGAGTTTTCTGATTTAACTCATGAAAATATTATTGACTGGGTGCAGGAAACATTAGGTGAAGACGAGGTAAATACTATTAAAAGTAATTTAGCTACAAAAGTAAATGCAATGGCAGCAGAGTATATTGATGCTGTTGTTGAAGACTCACCACCACCACCAGCAGAGGAGGAAGAAGAGTAAAAATTAGTAAAAACCAGTAATATATAACATATACCCTACTCGGGATAGAGTAAACCAATAATTAATTAAAACCAAAACCTATGACGCTGTATTATAGAACCTATTCTTGGGGAACATCATCTCCAAAAATAACCGAAGAAGAAGTCCAGTTTTTAAATCATTTAGTTGATAAAAAGAATTGGCGAATTGTACAACTACCAAATGGATATTTTCAAACCGAATACCTTAATCCAAATAAAGATAACGATTGGGTCGACGTAACACGAAGAGAAACTATTAGTGGTGCAGAAGCAGCTATTGACGCTTCAGTAGAGCACTATACAAAAAGACTCGATTTCGCAAAAGGACCTGTAGTTGTAAAAACTTTCGAATAAGACATTTGTCTAATCTAATTTAATATAATTTAATATGTCTGACGCAATAGTTAAGAACTTAAACTTTGGAAGCGATGCTCGCTCTAAGGTTTACGAAGGTATTGAAAAGCTAACAAAAGCCGTTAGTTCCACATTAGGAGCTAGCGGTCTTAGCGTAATACTTGAGAACGATAAAGGTAGACCGGTAATCACAAAAGACGGTGTAACAGTGGCAAACAATATATTTTTGCGTGACCCTGTTGAAAATATGGGCGCAACGCTTTTAAAAGATGCTGCTCGAAAAACCGTACAAGAAGCCGGCGACGGAACAACAACCGCAACTGTACTTGCACATGCAATTCTTAAAAATGCATACAAAGCATTAGAGCAAGATAGCTCAAGAACACTAAAAGAAGGAATTGCGAGTGGTGTTGAAAAAGTAATTGCATACTTAGAAAAGATTGCAATACCAGTTGACGGTGATATGATTGACCAAGTAGCAACTATATCTGCAAACAATGATAAAGAACTTGGTAAGCTTATAAGTGATGCTTTTAAGTATGTAGGGAATACAGGTGTGGTTATCATGCAAACTACAGATGAACCTGAAACAACAATAGAAGTTGTAGATGGCGTGCAATATGACCAGCCTCTTAAATCTAATCACTTTATAACAAACGAAAATATAAATGCTGCAGAGCTTGACAATCCTTATATATTAATATCGGAATCACCAATTCCAAATATACGGAGGATTCAATCAGTGCTTGAGCATGTTATAAAAAAGAATAAATCATTATTAGTAATTGCAGACGTTGAGCCTCAAGTGCTGAATACTCTTGCGATGAATAAAATGAAGGGCAACATAAAGGTCAACGTAATTGATTTACCAACTTACGGTATAACGCGTAAGGAAGTCATGCAGGACCTTTGTATGCTTACAGGGGCTAAGATTATTAATGAAGACCTTGGAGACGATATGGACCTCGTGGATATCGAAATGCTGGGTACCTGTGTTAAAGCAGTCACTAATACAGAAGAAACTGTTTTGCAAATTAAAAGCAAGTCAGAAGAGGTTGAAGAAAAAATTAAAGCAATACAAGAAGATCTTGAAAAGCCAATGATGCCAGCTGCAAAAGTTAGGTATGAAAAAAGGCTAGCGAGACTATCTGCAAAAGTTGCCGTTGTAAAAGTCGGCGCTAATTCGGAAGTTGAGTTAAAAGAAAAGCGTGATAGAGTTGAAGACGCTATATGTGCTACAAAAGCCGCGATTAAAGAAGGTATAGTACCAGGTGGTGGAATAGCCCTTTTAAATGCTGCACAGAAAATAAAAGCTGTCAGTAAAGGCGAAGAACTATTTTATAAATCAATTAAGGCGCCTTTCTATACGATACTTAGCAATGCAGGTATTGAAGAATTTGAAGAGCCTACTATTAAAGGCAGAGGGTTAAATGTTGTTACAGGGGGTATGGTGAATATGATTAAATCTGGAATTATCGACCCGCTACTTGTTACTAAAAGCGCTCTTCGGAACGCGGCTTCAGTAGCCACAACAATCATATCAACCGATTGTGTAATTAATAACGTTAGAGTAGAACAGTTATGAAAGCAATCGGGTATTACTTAATAGTAGAAAAAGAAAAACAAGGTTCACAAAAAACAGAAGGCGGTCTGCTAATTGCAGAAAATGCCCGTGAAGATATAAGATACGCAAAAGCAAGCGTAATATCAGCGGGCGCCGATATAGTTGGAATAAAGGCTGGCGATGCTATTTATTATGATAGGCACGCCGGCCATTCCATTGAACTTGAAAATAAAGTGTACAATGTAATTAAAGCGCAGGATGTAGTCGTTATATTATGAAAACAATAAGGGCTTCAGATTTGCGTGACTCAAGCGTATTAAAGCACTACCGTATAGTTAGAAGATGGGCATGCAGAAATTACGGTATAAAAGATGCAGATCTGGAGCTTCTTTTATTTTTAGACTGTCAAGGCTTTTTTAGCAAAAAAGATTTTAAACTTAATACATATGCATACAGCTGGGATAATAATAGGTTCTCACGACTTCTAAAAGAAGGCTGGATAGTATTATGGCGAAGAGGTAACAAATCAGACAGCAAAGGCAGTCTATATAAAGTATCTTTAAAAGCAACACAGCTATTAGCTCGTGTTTATAGAATACTTACAGGTGAAGAAGATATTCCAAGCAGCGCAACACAAAGTGTAATTAAAAGTAAAGCGTATACAGACAGGATGCTTCAGGTTGCAATCAAAAGAATAAATAACGATAAAGAAAGATAGCTATGGCTTATACAAAAAATCCAATAATGCGTTTGGGTAATCCTCAAATAGATCCTATGACAGGGCAGCCAATGCAAACAACAATGGTGCCTCCTCAAATGGCGCCAATGGGTGGAGGGTTTACACCTCAAGTTCAGCAAAATATACAAGGTATGGCAGGGTCACCTGAAATGCGTCAATATGCAGCAGGCGGTATGAATGCACCTTTGTTTATGAAAGATCAAACAGGCGATGGCAAAATTACACAAGCTGACGTTATAAAAGCTAGAACAGAAGGTTATAAAGAATAAATAAATAATTATGAAAAAACAACCATTAAAAGGCGGAATAGTAGGAGAGTCTCACGTATGGGACGGACCTATCGATACATCAGGTTTCCCTATGGGAAAAGGTAGTAGTTCAGGCGCAAACGGTATGCAAATTAAAAAATACCCTTGCAAGTCTTATGACTTAAACCCACCTATTACACAACGAGCAAAACAATAATTATGTACGTTCAGCATAACTCACCATTCGCTAAAAAAGGCGACGCTCCATCTAGGAAGAAATCTAAAGGCTATTACGCTGAAGTGAAAAAAAATGGTGGTACTGGTTCAGATGCCGGTGGTGGTATGACAGAAAAAGGCGTAAAGAAATATCGTAAAGATAATCCGGGAAGCAAACTATCAACTGCTGTAACAAAGGATCCATCAAAGCTTAAAAAAGGAAGTAAAGCGTGGAAACGCAGAAAATCATTTTGTGCACGATCTAAAGGCTGGACCTCAGAAAGAGGCAGAGCCGCACGAAGAAAATGGAATTGCTAATATGAAATATAAACCGTTTACATCAAAACACTGTACGCCTTCAAGGTTTACAAGTCCACTAAATAAAGCTGGAATCCCAACATCCGAAGGGGAAATGGAATCGGAAGGCAAATTAAAATCAAGTGCAGAATTTTTAGCATCGCGAGGAATTACTGAAAAAGATCTTAGGCTTGGCGGCTCGTTACCTGTCGGTGGAGCAGGAGCAAAAAATGTTGTTAAAGGCTTAGTTAAATTGGGAGCTAAAGCAATTAAAAAGTATAGAGAATCTAAATGAAAGATAGAGGTCTTGGTGATACTATAGCGCGTGCTACTAAAGCCACAGGCATAGATAAGTTTGCAGAGCAAGTCGCTAACGGTTTAAATATACCAGGTGGTTGCGGTTGTAAAGAGCGTCAAGCATATCTTAATAAAGTTGTACCATACGATAAAAAATAAATTATGGCTTTTAAAATGAAATCTGCTCCATTTAAAATGGATGAAACTCCGGTGTACTATGTAGACATGGAAGAGGGGGTTTTAGGCAAAGCTAATAATAACGGTACAATAATAGTAGATGAAAATTTATCACCGCTAGAAGCGAAAGAGGTTGTTAAACATGAGCGTGTTCATATAGATCAAATGCGCAGGGGTGATCTTGATTACGATGATAAAAATGTATATTGGAAAGGCCGTATAATTCCTAGATCTAGTATTAAAGAAGGCGATAAGAATTTACCTTGGGAAAAAGAAGCTTATAATAAATGTAAATGAAAACTTCTAAAAAAGGATATTTAAAAAATAGCCCTGATGTTAACAAGCCTTGCAATGTTATAGAAGGCAATAAAATAACAATGAAAGGAGTTGAATTCAAAGTGTTGGGTATTGACAATAATGGCTCAGCTAAAATAATGTACCCTGGTTATGATTATACATTTCCAGGCGCTAAGTATGTAACGGAATATCCGTTAAATAAAAAATAAAATAAGTATGTAATAATATTAGTATAATTTAAATCTAATATTATGAAAAACTTATTTTTAACACTATTATTTAATTTAATATCAATTGTATCTTTTAGTCAAGACAATTTTAAGGGCTTGTGGGAGTGTAAAGTATCTGAATATATAACTATGATATACACAGGAGAATACGGAATATCACAGGTTATGAACTACAACCCATTTAATGATAGCTATGTAGAAGAAAAAATAATAAAGAAAAATAAAAATACTTTTATAACAACTATATTTAATCCTGAAAACGGGTATTTTGTTAAAATAAAATATAAACTAAAAGACAAAAATAATTTAATTTGTAAATACAGTGGAGATTATAATGAAACACTGCATCTCACTAGATACAAATTTGATTTTCTAAATAATAAATTAAAAAAATAAAAATGGCTTATAAACAATCGCCCGTAAAGGTAATGAAAGGGCAAATGACAAATAAAGCAGCTGGACTTGCTCACGGTGATTCTATGGCTATGCAATTAAAAGACCCTAAAACTGGTAAACGCAAAATACAACCATTTGTAGATCCAGGGCCAGATCCATCTCAAGGTTTTACTGATGATTCTCGGCCTTATGACCTTACTAGTGAGGGCGGTGGAAAAGGTCAATATGACGAAGAAGCTCCGTCTAAAACGTTTTTTGGCGCTCAAAAACAAGTTTTAAACGCTTTGGATTTAGCCAAAAGACAACTTGGTGGTGAAGAAGCTATGAACAAAATGCTAAAAGGAGGTTATTCAGAAAGATCACTAACTGGTCCTCAAGCAGCTCAAATTATAACTGGGTATTCATCTGGCGATAAAGGAAAAGAGACAGTTGGTGGGCGAGGTCAAGTACGTTTTAACAAAGAAGCTGTTCAAAGAAAACTAAACGAACTTAATTCATTAGCTATAACAGATCCTGTAGGGACGAAAAGCTATATAAGCAACAGAATATCAGGCGCACCTTTGGGTGACGGTGCAAAAAAATTCGAAAGAGACATAGACCCATTGAAAAGAAATAATTAAAATGAAAAAACTTTTAAGTCTTTTATCAGGCGGTATAATTAAAGACGTAGGTAATGTAATCGACAAGCTCACAACTACAGATGAGGAAAGATTAGCTGCTAAGCAAAAGATTCAAGAGTTATTGGAAAAAGCAGATCAAGACGCACAGACACAGGTGACTGAAAGATGGAAAATGGATATGCAATCAGATTCATTTTTATCTAAAAACATTCGGCCACTTGTGCTGGTGTATCTTACATCTATATTTACTATTCTAGCATTTGCCGATGGCAATGTAGGCGGCTTTGAAGTTGCGCAAGAATATATTCCAATATTTCAATCATTATTAATAACAGTATACGGTGCGTATTTTGTTGGGCGCACGTGGGAAAAATCAAAGAAATCCAACAATAACAATTAAATTAAATCAAATGTCAAAAATTACAGATGAGCAGTTAGAAAAGTTACATAAGCAACAAAATGCATTAAATTCATTACTAAACAAGATTGGTATCGTAGAGTCTCAGAAACACGCACTGCTTCACGAAATTGGAGGTGTAAATCAAGAGATTGAAGAGTTCAAAGCTGAGCTTGAAAAAGAATATGGTTCTGTTAACATTAATTTACAAACAGGCGAATATTCTAAAATAGAGGAAAATGAAGCTGATAAGGAAGATTAGTATTGGGTCAGACTATAAGAATGACGCAATGCATTATTCAGTAGGTCAGCAAGTGTATGGTGGACATGAAATATCTGCCATACTATTTGAGGGCGAGGATGCTTCGTACAATATCTATATTAAGAAAAACTCAGAAGTTTTGCCATGGAAGAAATTCAACTCTAACATGGCAATTTCTGTTGAGTACGATCTTGAATACTAATGAAATCATTATACCAATTTATAGTTAAACCCAAAGGCGAAAGATACAATAATACTAAAAAGGTAGGTGACACTAGCCTGCTACTAAATACAAGTATAGAAAGCTTTCGTCACATAAACAAAGAAGCTATAGTAGTTTCTACTCCAGCAGCGTTTAATACCAATATAAATATAGGTGATACCGTTTTAATACATCACAATATATTTAGAAGATGGTATGACATGAAAGGAGCCGAAAAGAATGGAAGTATGTACTTTAAAGATAATATGTATTTCGTCAACGTAGACCAAGTTTATGGGTATAAAAAAAATAACAATTGGGTTATGATTAATAATAGATGCTTTATAAAGCCTATTAAAGAAACAAGCTCATATTCAAACGAAAAAGAGCAAAAGCATATTGGTATACTAAAGTATAGTAATAACGTGCTAGAAGCACTTCAAATTAACCCAGGCGACTTGGTTGGCTTTACGCCTAGTAGCGAATGGGAATTTATTATAGACGATGAGCGTCTTTATTGTATGAAATCAAATGATATAGCTATTAAGTATGAACGTAAAGGACACGAAGAAGAATATAATCCGAGCTGGGCAAAAAGCAGTTAATGAATTAATTCGCGTTGCCGAAGAACAGATTATAACAGACACTGAAGACGACCTTTCAGCTGACAGACTTAAGAATGCCGCAGCTACTAAAAAGTTAGCAATCTTTGATGCGTTTGAAATATTAGCACGCATAGACGAAGAAAGATCATTATTAGAAGGTGAAAATCAAGCGGCTAAAGCTAAATCATTTAAAGGCTTTGCAGAAGGTAGATCAAAATGAATTATGCACAGACGCTGTTTGAAGTTCTGCCCGATTATATAAGCAAGAAAGTTCTTGATAAAAAGAATAGGTATAAGCAATGGAAATACGGCTATGACAAAGAAAATGATGTTGTAGTTATAAGTAAGACCGGTGAGATTGGAGATGTGTATAGCATACAAAATCTTAAAATAGCTTTGCCTAAAATATATGATCCACATAAATTTAAAAAAAATACGTGGAATCAAATAGATTATCCCAAAGAACTTGAAAAAATAAAAAGTGTATTTGAGTGGAACCAAATGCCTGAATACTTTAAAGAAAAATATTATGACTATATTGACGAAGAGTTTAAACGCCGTGACCAGGGGTTTTCATTCGTTAACAAAGGCAACTCTACTTATATTACTGGCACTCATTACATGTACTTGCAGTGGAGTAAAATTGATGTTGGCGCAGCCGATTTCAGAGAGTCAAATAGGCTTTTCTTTATATTCTGGGAAGCGTGCAAAGCTGACCCACGTTGCTACGGAATGTGCTATCTTAAGAACAGACGATCTGGATTTTCATTCATGGCATCGGGAGAAACTGTTAACATGGCTACAATATCATCCGACTCACGGTTCGGTATATTGTCCAAGTCCGGGGCTGACGCTAAAAAAATGTTCACCGATAAGGTTGTACCGATATCCGTCAACTACCCGTTCTTTTTCAAACCCATACAAGACGGTATGGACCGCCCAAAAACAGAGCTTGCCTACAGAGTACCAGCGTCGAAGCTTACCAGAAGAAAACTTGATCAAGGTGAAAAGCCGGGGGAACTCGAAGGGCTCGATACAACAATCGACTGGAAGAACACGGGGGACAACTCGTATGACGGTGAAAAGCTCAAACTCCTCGTACACGACGAATCGGGCAAATGGGAGAGGCCGGACAACATTTTAAATAACTGGCGAGTTACAAAAACAACACTTAGATTAGGGTCTAGAATTGTAGGTAAGTGTATGATGGGCTCGACTTCAAACGCATTAGACAAAGGTGGAGCAAATTTCAAAAAGTTATACGAGAATTCAAACGTTACTAAACGAAACCGCAATGGACAGACTAGCTCGGGATTATATTCTTTGTTTATACCTATGGAGTGGAACTACGAAGGATTCATTGATACTTATGGAAACCCTGTCTTCGATACACCAGAAGAACCAGTTGAAGGACCATATGGAGAGCTTATTGACCAGGGGGTAATTGAGCATTGGCAAAATGAAGTTGATGGTCTTAAAAATGACCAGGACGGCTTAAACGAATATTACAGGCAATTTCCAAGAACAGAGCAGCACGCTTTTAGAGATGAAGCAAAAGAATCTTTATTCAATCTAACTAAGATCTACGAACAGATAGATTATAACGAGGAGGTTCAAAATGGAATGCAGGTTACACAAGGTAATTTCCAATGGGAAGGCGGAGAACAAGATAGCAATGTAATATTTGCGCCAAATACTAATGGAAGATTTAAAGTATCTTGGGTGCCTCCTAAAAAATTACAAAACTGTGTAATAGTAAAGAATGGTGTGAAATACCCAGGTAATGAGCACATTGGCGCTTTCGGTTGTGACTCATATGATATATCAGGAACAGTTGACAAAAGAGGATCAAAGGGTTCTTTGCATGGTTTAACAAAATTCAGCATGGAAGATGCACCACCTAATATGTTTTTTTTAGAATATATTGCACGGCCTCAAACAGCTGAAATATTTTTTGAAGATGTACTTATGGCGTTAGCGTTTTATGGAATGCCGCTATTATGCGAAAATAATAAACCTCGACTATTATATTATTTAAAAAGAAGAGGTTATAGAGGGTTCTCAATGAACCGACCAGATAAGCTTTGGAATAAGCTTTCTGTTACAGAAAAAGATATAGGCGGTATACCAAACTCGTCTGAAGACATTAAGCAAGCGCACGCTGCAGCAATAGAAAGTTATATAGAAAATTATGTTGGCCAAGTTACCGAAGGTGTATATGGTGATACCTATTTTCAAAAAACACTAGAAGACTGGGCTGGATTTAATATAAACAATAGAACAAAATTTGATGCAACAATTAGTTCTGGGTTAGCTATTATGGCTTGCAATAAAAACAGGTATAGACCATCTGCTGAAAAAGCAATTAAGTCTGTGCCACTAAGTTTTAAAAAATATAACAATAAAGGATATAGTTCAAAAATAATATAATAAATGGTTAATACTAATTACAACAGCTCGTTTCCCGATCAGGTGGTACCTAGTGAGGAAAAGCAGTCATTGGATTATGGTTTGCAGGTAGCGAGAGCTATTGAAAACGAGTGGTTTAGAAATAACCGTGGCGGAGATCGCTTCACTTCTAATTTTCAGGAGTACCATAGGAGAAGATTATACGCTAGAGGTGAGCAGTCTATTCAAAAGTATAAAGATGAATTATCTATTAATGGTGATTTATCTTATTTAAATTTAGATTGGAAGCCTATACCTATTATTCCTAAATTTGTAGATATTGTTGTTAATGGAATGTCGCAGCGAAATTATGAAATAAAAGCAAGCGCTCAAGATCCTGTTGCTCAAAAGAAAAAAACTGATTACGCTAGAGGCATAATGTTGGATATGAAAAAATATCAACAGCTTATGGCATTAACGGAGCAAACAGGTAGAAATTTCTTTTCTACAGACGATCCACAATCATTACCGAAAAACAAAGAAGAGTTTGAGCTACATATGCAGATGGATTATAAGGAGTCTGTTGAATTAGCAACCGAGCAACTTATAAATAACTGTTTAGATAAAAATAAATACGACGAAATTCGTAAAAGAATTATACAAGACATGGTCATATG
>Ga0233413_10000875_pt1 | contig 13819 bp, 11 predicted proteins | sample Na_anoxic_6_MG_FD_189019 | JGI IMG/M metagenome (GOLD analysis project Ga0233413, IMG submission 189019) | Seawater microbial communities from Saanich Inlet, British Columbia, Canada - Na_anoxic_6_MG | ecosystem: Environmental > Aquatic > Marine > Inlet | place: Canada: British Columbia... | reverse complement strand
GCATTGGTGCTGTCAACAGTGTCACGGTAGGTCCGGTCGAATATGCATGAAATAAATTTCGCTGTTGTCGTTCCTATGGCGAATGAAGAAGAGACGTTTGAGCGATTTACCGACAGTTTGAAAAGAACTCTTGATTCTCTTTCCGCTGGACATGTTTACATAGTCATTGATAATGCCTCCAAAGATGAGACTCTGGTTCTTTCAAGGCAGTTATCCAGCATGGATAAGAGATTTTCTACTATCTGGGCCCCTGAAAATAATAATGTAGTTGATGCATACATCAGAGGCATGCGGGAAGCGTATGTTGGCGGGTACGAATTGATCATCGAGATGGATGGAGGTTTGTCGCACGATCCCGCTGCTATCCCGGATTTCTTGTTGGCATTTTCCGAAGATAATCAATGTGTTTTTGGAAGTCGGTATATTCATGGGGGGGAAAACATTGCCCCTCCGTTGAAACGTGAATTTTTATCAAAAGTTGGCACATATCTGTCAAATATCTTTCTGGGTACAAGGCTCAAAGATATGACTTCCGGATTTGAGGCATTCAACCGAGAAATTGTTGAAAAAATAATTGAATATCCACTTAAATCAAAAGCCCATTTTTATCAAACTGAGATACGATATCTTTTGCGAGACTCAAGGTATAAGGAGATCCCAATTGTCTATAAATCTCCGTCAGATAGTGCATCCGGGAAAGCAATAAAAAATTCTATCTTTTGTCTTTGTTACTATTTCTTTCTGAGGCTTGTTGGGCAGGCACCCAGTTTGATTTCATATTCAAGCTAGTGTTTTCAGCCATAATTGGCATGTTCAGGTAATCAATAAATAAAGTGACCTATAGAATGACCAAAAAAGCTGCTGTTGTTATTACGTCAATTTCATCTCCAACCAAGTCTGTTGTCGGCTATGCGAACCTGGATGAGTTGAAGACTATTGTTATTGGTGACACGAAGACGCCAGATGACTGGTATTTGAACGGTGTGGATTATCTGTCAATTGAGGATCAAGTTGAAAAGTATAAAGAATTTGGTTCAGCGCTTCCTGTTAGACATTACTGCAGGAAAAATATCGGGTATTTGGAGGCAATACGTCAGGGTTGTGAGGTAATTATAGATACGGATGATGATAATTTGCCATTGGAGAATTGGTATATACCTGAGCAGGAAGGGACCTTCTTATGTTCGTCTAAGGATGAGGGGTTTATAAATGTTTATTCATATTTTTCTGATCAGCATATATGGCCTCGGGGGCTTCCATTAGAATGCGTGCGCTCAGATAAGGCTCGGGCATTTAAAGACAATCTGGAAGAGAAGTCATTAAAGGTGCCTGTATGGCAAGGCCTTGCCAACGGTGATCCTGATGTTGACGCGATTTATAGGCTTGTGATTAATGAGCCCTGCACATTCGAGGAAAGGGCTCCGGTTGTTTTAGGCAGAGGTACCATTTCGCCTTACAATTCACAAAATACAATTTCATACAAGGAGGCTTTTCCGCTTTTATATTTGCCTTCCTATGTCAGTTTTAGATTTACCGATATTCTTCGTGGGTTAATTGGTCAAGTAATTTTATGGGATCATGGATACAGGCTTGGGTTTTTCGAGGCAACAGTATTTCAGGAAAGGAACCTTCATGATTACATAGAGGATTTTAAGGATGAAATACCGGTGTATCTTAATGCCAGGAATGTAATCAATATCGCACAAGATGCAATTGTCTCAGGCCAGTCAATGCAGCAACAGCTGAGTGATATTTATCGGGCATTGGTCGATGAGAAGGTTGTTGGATCTGATGAAAATGAATTGGTCGATATATGGGTAAATGAACTGAATAAGCTTGGAGTCCGATGATCAGTGGTCCTCAATATAGCGTTCAGAAAGTTCATGGGCAAAAGCCATAATTGTCCCTTGCGGGCTCTCTCCTATATTTGAGGGCAAGATACTGGCATCCATGATATGCAAATTCTTGTGGCCAATTAATCTTCCTGTCTCATCAACTAGTTTCTTTCCGTTATGCACGCCCATAGGAAGAGACGACATCACATGAACTGAGACCAGGTCAAAATGCTTTGCACGAGCGCGATCTAAAATCTGTTTTGCTTGAGAAATGGATGTGACACCAGGGCTTCCCGGCAACGGCAAATAAACTTTTCTGGCTTTGGCGGCAAAAAATACTTTTAGAGATCTTAAGCATGCATCTCTGATTAATTGATCGTCTGATTTATCGAGTTTTGATGAAAGCAGGGGTTGTGCCCCAAAATGACTGCTAATTTTTCCTGCACCCTTCGGTCGAAGCATAGCTGTGCAAATTGCAAGATTATTGTACCGAGATAAAACTGATTCAATTTCTCTTGTGGATCGAGTGGCAAATGAAAGTGCGATATATGCTGGATTGATATTAGCCGCTGTCAGTAACATACCGTCACGAGCAAATTCTTGCATCTGGGTGGTAAAAATAGTGCCGTTCTCTGACTGAACGGGGTCTGAGAATTCCACTACAAATTTCAGGTTAAGATGAAACTTAAAGGAAGCTCGACTTGAAATTATTCTGCTTCGTTGTAATAGATGAGGTGATTGAATAGCACCTGCTCCAAGAATTAGATGGTCACACTTTAATTGAACCATTCGATTTCCCGCTTTTACCTGTACTCCCGTTACTTTTCCGCCTGTAGAGTCAATCATCAACGCTTTGCAATCAGAATATAGTTGGGCTCCGTGGTTTACAGCTCGTGGAAGGTAAGTCAAGGCCATGCTTTGTTTGGCCCCCGTTGGGCAGCCTGTTGGACAGAGGTTAGAACTTTTGCAGTCACGAACTGCCCGTGGAACAACCACAGATTTCCAGCCTAGTTGTCTGGCTCCTTCATGCAGTCGTACAGAGTCCAGGTTTCCTGAGTTTTCATTAACTGTCGTTTGCACCACATTGAGGTTTTTTTCTACAGATATGAAATGCCTTTCAAGGCTGTTTGAGTCGAAACCATTCAGGCCAAATTCTTGTTGCCATTCATCTAATACCCAAGGGGGTGTACGCCAAATTAAACCACCGTTGATGATGGTAGTGCCGCCAATACACCGGCCCTCAGCAAATGCAATTGATGGATTGCCAAGAATTGGCGTGATTCCGCCATTTCTATAAAGATCGGCCGTTTGTTTGCCGATGTTTGTTCCGAAAGACTCAGTGGGGTGATGTTTGCCTTCTTCAATAATGACGACATCAAAGCCTTGTTTGGCTAACTCGAGACCGATAACACTAGCCCCTGCACCGGAGCCAATAATCAGGTAATTGCACCTTGTTTCATCGGTGAGTTGCTCAGGGCCGTAGACTTGCAATCTTTGAGTTCCTTGAGATGGTTTGGTTGTCAAAATAATGAAGTAGTGAAATCGAACCAATCAGCTTATGAAGCAGGCTCCATAGAGGAACCGTCGAGGCGGCATCGATAAATTTCTGACGTTTATTTTGATCCAGACTGTCCAGGCATTTCCAGTGTCGAATGACACAAAAAATAGTTGTGATTGCGGCAAGTATTACAACAGGAACTCGATGAAACCAGGCAAGGTCATCCAGCATTGAGAAAACTTCAATGGAAACTCTTTCAAATTCATCCTCTGGTGCGTTTGAGTAAGAGAATTGAGTTTGGCTCAAAATGATGCCACGGACACTGGATTTCCACACGATAGATCTACTTCTGGAATTTGAAGCGAGCGAATTTTAAGATCAGACTCAGGCGGCCAATCGCCAATGTCTTATCGAGTGCCTGCAGAAGCAAATTGATATCCTTCTCTTCAGTAATCAATGATGGAGAAAAAATCAAGGGGATTTCTCGGTTTACACCATAAAAGGTTAAAATTGAATGCTCATTATATAGTTCTGAGATAAATGCAGCAGTTAGCAGTTTCGCCATGAAACACTTATCACTGAAAAATTCATTTGGCACAAATGAAAGTGTCTGTTTTAGTCCGGGTATAACTGCGTCATTCAGAATAATGCCATTAAGAGCCCCACTGCCACGAACATCGGATATGCATTCAGGGTATTTCTCTTTTAGTTTCCATAGGCCTCCATTTAATTGATCAAATATTTTCTTTGATCGGCCTACATAATCATCTTCAATTGCAATATTGATTGCTTCAATTGCAGTTATTGTTTCTTCTCCAAAGCCATTGTAGGTAGTGGAGTGGATGATTGAATGATGGAGGCTGCCGTATGCCTGCATAAAGAAAGGTTTTCGAGTTGTATAGCCTGAGATTGAGGCCTTACCGCCGCCCATGGATTTGGCCATGGTTACAATATCCGGTACGACCTGGTGACCCATAAAATGGAAAAGTTCCCCGGTCTTTGCCCAGCATGAATACACTTCGTCGAAAATTAAAACGATGTTGTTATCTGTGCAAATAGCTCTTAATTCTTTCAGAAATTCTGTGGTGCATCCTCTAAGGGTAGTGGCATTAAATGGCTCGATAATAATGGCATAAATATCCGATTCTCCCGAGGTGGAGCGATATTTATCAATGGATTTTTTTACGCTTTCAATAGAGCCGTATTCAAAGCTTCCGATATCAGGGATTGTTGGAAATTTAAAGTCTAATTCAGTCGAGCCGGTTAATCCGGCCGAACCCAGCAATTTGCCATGGAAGGAAATATCCGCATGCAAGATATGTTTACGCTTACCTCCATGGTATTTGTAAGCGAGCTTGACGGCCCCTTCGACTGCTTCTGCCCCTGAGTTGCAGAAATAGCTTATATCAAGATCTTCAGGAAGAAGTTGGGCAATGTTATGGCTTAACGCAGCTACGTACGGGGATAAAAAGTTTTTGTGAACTTCCATTCGCAATTGATTCTGGAAGCGTTTTCTTGCTTCCAGAATGCGTGGATGATTGTGGCCATGGTTGAGAACGCCAACCCCACCGGTAAAGTCAAGAATTTCACGGCCATCTTCCGTTACTATCCTAATGCCTGATGCAGATTTTGTGAGCACCCTGCCGAAACCAAATGATCCAATCAGATCAACCTGCCCTGGGTTTACATAGTCCCGGTACATGTCCTGAACGGTTCCAATGTCTAGGTTCAGGCAGTCTTCCCACCCATAGAGCGCTTGACCTGATGAGTTCACGTCGTGAGTCCTTTATTTTCAGGCGGTAAGGAATTTGAGTACCAAATCCTTCCGCGATTATGGTGTAGTGGTTCAAAACCACAATTACGGTAAAATAAGTTTGCTATTTCAGAGTTTGCAAAAGTCTTTACAACACATCGGTCAAAACCATATTGACGCCCATTTTCCATGAGTTTTTTTACGAGTTGGCTGCCAACTCCAGCACTTTGGTTCGACCCGGCCACAGAGATGTACAGTAACTCCAAATCATATTCTCTGGGGTGAAAGGCATCAGAGCCATACATTACCTGCTCGACATCAATAAAATATTTGATTCTGCGAATATCATGGAAGCATGCCATTAATGAATATGAAGCCAGCGCCATGAAGTGGTGTTTGATAAAATCAGAATAATAGCCTTTTGCCCTGCCGCCTAAGATAAATCCAGTTACCTTCCCTTGATGTTTGGCAACATACCCAATATGAGGGTTAGTATTCAGGAAGTGAGGCAGAAAATGTTTGCGCAGAAATCTGGGGCCCATTAGTGAGCAGAAATCTTCAGGGAGCTGGTCCATGAAAATTTCAGATACCTCATTGATAGCTCTGTGATCGAAAGCTTCAATATTCTCTAATGTTTCCTGCAACTAGGTCCTCCCTGTCATCGAGGAGAAAGTATTTAGATTTCCCGGGATAAGGTCAAGGCGAGCACATTATTGGGATAAAGTTGTTCCGGAATGCTGTGCAAAAAAGGATTTCTACAAATCAATACGGTCAAGCCAATCTTGGTATACCGCCTCGAGTGTTTGGTGTATTGAGTATTTTTGCTGCCAGCCAAGTCGCTTCAGTTTTGTATTGTCGCCAAGCAGCAAAGGCTCGTCAGAGGGGCGTACCAAGTCAGGGTCTTTAATAACTTGTACATCCTGACCTGATATGTCGATCAGGATATCCAGAATTTCTGAAATTTTGAAGGCTGTGCCTGTGCAAATATTGATTGGGTCTCCAGGGATGCCTTTCTCCATCATAAGCATCATTCCTGCCACACCATCACGGACATCGATGAAATCTCTTGCTGATTCGAGGTTTCCCACTTTAACTATAGGTTCAAGTCTTCCTTTAGCTATTAAAGCCAGCTGACGAGCAAAATTCTGAATTGCAGTTGCCGGAGGGTGGCCTGTACCTACATGAATAAACAGACGTGGAAGAAATATTTCTTGCGAATAATTGGAGAAGTATTGATATCCAAGATTTTCAGTTGCAACCTTTGATACACCATAGGGTGTGATGGGTTTTAATAATCTATCTTCAACCAAGGGGCAATCCGAGGGTTTGATGTCTCCATATTCGGCGCTACTGCAAGCCAGAACCACCTTTGCTTTGGGGGCGAAACTCTGGGAAGCTCGAAGTACATTTACGGTTCCCTGGTAGTTTGCGAAATGAGTGGATTCTTCTGTTTTCCATGAGATTCCATTGAAAGCCTGTGCTGCCATATGGATAACCAATTCTGGCTCTACTTGCTTGAAGGCATCTTCCAGCGCATCTCTGTCCAAAATATCGTAGCGGAAAATATTCGGATCTTGTTCTGCGGCCATCCTGCTGGATGCGCTGTTACGTGCTATGCCGTAGGTTGGCCAGTTTCTTTGTTTGGTTTCACGGGCAAAATGTGAACCAATCATACCCGAAATACCTGTGATCAAAGTTTTCAATATAGGACTCGTGTAGTGTTAATAATTCTTGAGGCAAGCTAGAATTTAATGTGGTTTAGCCTTGGCGGTGGTTGAAATATGAGTTTGATGGTAGAACAAAGATTAAGTGCTCAAAATCCTGGCATCATTTATGCGTTAGCCTTTGTGCTTAATCTTATGGTAATCACCAGTGTATTTCACGGTGAAGAAATCTAGATGATTAGACCAGATATTAAGCTTTCTGTGCTGGTGACAGTATACTCTGAAACGTTTTCAATCGTGGAAACTATTAACAGGATACGTGCCAAAAACAGACAATATATTCATGAAATTATCCTGGTTGTATCACCTAAGTCGTCAAACGAATGCATGGAAATATGTAAAAAGCTGGAAACTGAAAATATTGATATAAAAATTCATATACAAAAAAATAATCCAGGTGTTGGTTGGGCGATTCGAGAGGGGATGGATCTGGCCGAGGGGAATTATGTAGCACTGCTGTCAGCAGATTTAGAAACGGAGCCGGAAGCTGTTGATCGAATGGTAATGAAAATCGAGGCAACTGGCTGCGATTTGGTAATCGGTAATCGCTGGATGAAGGGAGGTGGTTTTACGAACTATGACCCCTTGAAATATGTTCTGAATTGGATTTTTCAGCTGGTTTTCAGCGCCCTGTTCCGTACCAGAATTGGTGATCTTACATATGGCTTGAAAGTCATGCGTAAGGAGATGGTAGATGCCATAGAATGGACGGGTACATTCCACGAAATTTTCATAGAAACAACGATCCGTCCGATACATGGTGGTTACCATGTAGAGCAGGTGCCTACTGTTTGGGTTGGTCGAATCGAAGGGGAAAGCAAGAATACCTTTCTTAGAAACTTTCGCTATGTGAATCTTGCTTTTAAGGTTTTATTTACACATAAGTAGAGGTTTGACTCATGATTCGTTTCGCCTTTAGGCGGCGAATGATACTCTTTTGGTTGTTTTTCCGGTGAGGCAATTATATCCATGCAATTTAATGGCATAAGGCAAGCATTCGGTCGTATTGTCCGGGCAGTAATTTTGATGCTGATTTCTGTAAGCATTTGTTTGCTATTTGTCGAAGTTGCACTCAGGTTCTATTTTGAACGGAATATAAGTTTCGATATTGAAATGAGTCGCTATACCAACCTTGGCAAGGAGGCATCACCTGATCCTCGAATTGGTCATGTGCATAAGAAAAATATATCCGAACAGTTAATGGGAGTCCTGGTCGAAACAAATTCGGATGGATTGCGAGACAGGGAGTACTCTGTTGAGAAGAGTGACAAGCACAGAATTATATTTCTTGGGGACTCGCTAACGTTTGGGTGGGGCGCCGAGCGTAAAGATACCTTTGAATATTTGTTGGAAGAAGAATTGAGTCAGTCTCACAATGTAGAAATTCTTAATTTTGGTATTGGGAATTACAATACGGTACAACAAGTAAATCTGTTTAAGGAAAAAGGACTTAAATATAAGCCGGATCAAGTCACCATGTTCTTTTTCATAAATGATGCTGAATTGCTCAGGAAATCGTCATCTCTGGAATTTTTGTCCAAGTCACAACTGGTTACATTTTACTGGTCGAGACTCAGAGGCATATTTTCAAATAATAGCTCTGAATCCGGATACCTGGATTACTATACTCAGCTGTATTCAGATAGTTCAGAAGGTTGGCAGGAATGGCAGGCAGCAATGCTGGAGATGAAAAAAATAGCGTTGGACAACGATATTGTTTTTCAGGTGGTTCTGTTGCCCGAGCTGCATGATCTTGTTGATTATCCGTTCAATGATATCTATGGATTGGTGGAAACGTATTTAGATGAAAATAATATTGATGTCATCGATATTACATCTGCATTTATGGATGAGAAGGATCCAATGAAATTATGGGTTGCCAGAGATGATGCTCATCCAAATGCAAGAGCCCATAAGATAATTGCAGATTCTTCTGTGGAGTTTATCGTAGAAAAAATTGAGGAATAGAAAGTGAAGTTTTTGCTTAAGTACAAGTATTATTTTTTGGTGCCATTTATTTTATTTATTCTTTTGACTCTTTTATTGTTCTTTTTTGCCGGTTCTGACGAAGGTGATCCTTTCGTTTATCAGTTTTTTTAACTGCTCCATAAAGCATTGAATATAATTTATTTACCTGACGCGTTATTTTAATTATTGTTCTGTCAAGATGCTCAGTAGAATAGGTGGTATTCATTGATACTTAAAAAGAAATATCTGCTCAGGAGTGGTTGTATGTGGGTGTTAAGTTCAGGTCGGGCCCTAGATCAATTACCAGTTTAATGAATACGTCTAGTCGCAGCGTTCAGCGAAACCCGAATATATATAGTTGGGAGATTTTTGCAGTTGGTGGCATTTTTCTGTTGTCCGGGGCTACGGCTCTGGTCTATCAGGTTGCCTGGATGCGAATGCTGTCACTTTTTTTTGGCAGCGACGTATACGCTGCCGCAATTACGCTGAGTGTTTTTATGGGCGGGCTTTCTGTTGGGAGCTGGCTAGCGGGGCGATTTGGCGATCAATTCAATCGACCTTTGGTTATCTATGGTTTTCTGGAAATTGGAATTGCTGCATACGCGCTCGTGTTCCCCATCCTTTTGGCATCTTTCGAGATTACCTATCAGTCTATATACAGGGAAAGTTTTGAGGCTCTTCCCTGGTTATACCAAGGTGCCCGATTTTTAGTCGCCGCTTTGACAATGTTGATACCAGCAATGTTGATGGGGGCAACATTGCCGATCATTATCAGGCAATTTGCTGTACGAGCTCCAGAACTGGGTAAGCACGTAGGTTTTTTCTATTCTGTCAATACGGTTGGCGCCTTGCTTGGTACAGTTGTTGGTGGGTTTGTGCTGATTCCAATATTAGGTGTCAAAGGTTCAGTCCTTGTGGCGCTAATTATTAATTTTATTATCGGCCTGGCTGCTATTGGAATTGCTTTCCGTAGTCGTTCAAGGTTTAAGCCATTGGAGTCCAGACCCCGTCCAGTAATTAGCGTTTCTCAAAGTAAGAAACGTCAGGCTGTTCTGTTAGCTATCGCAATTTCCGGAATGGCAGCTTTGGCCCTTGAAGTGGTTTGGATGAGAATCCTTGTCCAATCATTCAGCAGCACGGTATACGCATTTTCCATCATGTTGAGTTGCTTCTTGTTTGGAATATTCTTTGGCAGTTACAAGGTCTCCGGAATTATTGATCAACACAATAATCCTGTTAGATTATTTGCAACTTTGGAGTGCTGGCTTGCTGGAACCATAGCTCTATTAGGCGTATTGACCTTTGTTGTTCCTTTTGTTTTCGGCACACTCGTTTGGGGTCTGACCGACGTGACAGGAGGTGCATTCGGAGTGTCGAGTATTATTGCTCAATTTATTGTCGCGAGTATTCTGATAGTAGGCCCGACGATAATGCTCGGAGCTACATTTCCAGTTGCCGTGAAGATATATACACATGATATTGAAGAGCGTGCGTTTGGGACCGGCAGTATTTATGCTGCTAACACAGCAGGCGCAGTTATTGGCGCAGTCCTCGGTGGATTTATTCTTTTACCGTTATTCGGGGCCCGTGGCAGCCTAATTATTATTGCAGGGTGTTTTGCCATAGCTGGGATTGTTCTTATTCGCAGCGAAGGTCGAGATCAGTTGCGCCGCATACTGTTTGACCCCATATTTTCGTTAGCTATTGGACTCTTGGTAATTTCGACTGTTGTTGTTTTTCTTTTGCCGGACCAGACGGTTCTGAATTTTAATCAGCAGCAGTCTGCACAGCCTGACGTGATATACCACGGAGAGGGAGTGTCGCATACGGTAGACCTTATACGCAGCGATAACGGCAATACAATTATGATGATTAACGGGAATATCGAAGCCGATACGACCCTGTTGCAGCGCCGCCATTTTATTCTTAAAGGCCATCTTCCTCTTTTGCTGCACCCTGATCCTGCTGATATTGCAATAGTTGGGCTTGGCTTGGGTATTACTCTCGGTGCATCTGAGCGACACCCAACAGTTAAAAATATCAGGCTTGTTGAATTGAGCCCTCACATTGTTGAGGCTCATAAATATATTACCGATGTGACTGGTGATATTCTTGCCAGTCCAAAGATCAATCTCAGGATTGATGATGGGCGTAACTTCATGGCAATGACCGACGAGAGTTTTGACATGATTACGGCCGATCCGATCCATCCACGTATTACCGGTGTAGGGTATCTCTATACAAAAGAGTACTATGAACAAATCCGAAAACGACTGCGGCCTGGCGGGATAGTCACCCAGTGGATGCCGATGTACCGTGTCTCCAAGGATTCATTCGATGTCGCTTTTCGAACTTTTGTTTCAGTCTTTCCTAATGCATCATTTTGGTATGTAAGAGGGCATGGGTTATTTGTTGCAACTATTGATGATTTCAAAGTTGACTACAAAACACTTAGTGATCGTTTTGATGATCCAGCAGTACGTGCTGACATGGAATCTATTGGAATCTATTCTACAGAGCAGTTTTTGGGTCATCTGTTAATGGATGCAGAGCACATACAAAAGTACTTGGTTCGTTACGACTCTGATAAAATTAATACTGATGATAACGCCTACCTGGAATACCGTACACCTTTTGAATTTACTGAAAAAACAGAAGGTATAGTGACGGATCTTGTCCCGTTTGCAGGTTGGGACATCGATAGGTTGATGCCTGATTCACCAGTGAGTGTGCAAAGAAAAGTACAAAAATATTTTGAGGATCGTCGCGGCAAACTAATATCTGAATTATCTGAACCGATTGAGTGAGTGATGAAGGTAATTAAAGACCGAAATAATGCCATTCTACTTTTTTTGCTCGTTAGCGCTGCCTTTTTAATTCGGATTAAAGGTATTTGGTTCGGCTATCCTTTGCCGGTTCACCCTGATGAACCGGTGTTGGTAGAAATTGCGCTTCGTATGATAAATACAGGTGACCCGAATCCTAATTTCTTCAGGTATCCAACGTTAAATATTTATATTCAAGCATTGCTATTTCAGGCAGTCCGTTTATTTGGATATTTGTTTCTCGATAAATCTCCGGTGGAGATTCCTGTAATTTGGTATTACCTGACCGGTAGAACATTTAGTGTTCTACTCTCGGTGATTACAATAATAATTACCTATGTAATTGGGAGACGACTATTCTCTCCTCTTGCAGGGCTTCTGGCTGCATTTTTTCTGACATTTTCCTACCTTCATATAGTCAACTCATATCTGATAACGATTGACACTTCTGTCGCGTTCTGGACATCTCTCGTAACATTAATGGCAGTTCTGATTTATACGCAAGGGAAGAAGACAAGATATTACCTTCTCGGTGGGATATTCGTTGGATTGGCGATCAATTCTAAGTACACGGCATTTGTTTCTGTGGCGCCACTGTTAATAGCTCACTATGCGCAAAGTTGTGATAGTAAAAAATGGATCGATAAGGACATCCTGTTGTGTCTCATTGTCATTCCTGTTGCATTCATTGTTACAGCTCCATACATGATATTGGAATTCAACAGGTTTATGGCCGACATCATTTATGAGGCAAGGCACTACACTGAAGGGCATGCAGGAGCTGAGTCTGTCTCGGCTACGTCATACTATCTTTATGCGAAGTATCTGTTTTCAAAGGGTTATGGGGCAATCCCCATGATGATTTCTATATTTGGATTTATTTTGTTGGTCCGAAAAGCACCCTGGAAGGCCGCTATTATTATGGCGACACCAGTACTCATTTATCTCTTTGTTGGAAATTACAAGGTCTTCTTCCCAAGAAATATGGTAGTCGTTATTCCATTTCTTTCTTTACTAGGTGGGTATTTTACTTGTTTTGTATATAAGTTATTGATGGAAAAACTGTCTACGATTCCAGTATTCAGTCGCAAGGTTATTATTAATCTTGCTTTGGCATTTGTTCTTTCAATTAGTGTCTGGAAACAAACCGCCCTTGCGTTAAATCACATAGAGACGATTACTCTTCCCGATACCAGGTGGGTAAGCCTGAAGTGGGTAGAGAAAAACCTGCCATTCGGGTCACGAATTGGTCGAGAGCATTACACGCCGCCGATCGAGAAGTACACAGATAAATTTAACTCTGTCTATCTTGGTTTTGTTGTTGTTTCTAATAGCCCCCTGGCGATGAGAAATCTGGACTATATGATAGTAAGTTCCGGAGACTATGGCCGTTTCTTGTGGCAGCAAGATAGATATCCTCAAGAGTCTCAGGCGTATCTTGATTTTTTTACAAGCCACGAATTGGTCAAGGAATTTATTCCTGATCAAAAGAAGCTGGGAGGCCCCAGAATAAGTATTTACAAGATGCGGTAGTGATGCGTCAGATGTGATTTATGGCACCAGATCATTCTCAGCCAGAGTCTTGTAGAGTGTATCGGCTATGACCTTGTAGCCAGCAGGTGTTTGATGGCGGTCACGGGCCCAGTACAGGGGTGTGGTCATGGTTTCATCAGCAGCCAGCATCGCCGGGGTTACATCCGCAAATATTACATTATTATTCTTGGCCCAGGCGTGCAATCGCTGTGGGGGATAGTGCCTTTCTTTACCGCGCTGAAAGACCGTAAAGTCCGGAATATAGAGAATGACCAGTCGGGCACCAATTGAATGGGTGATTTCGGCTATCTTTGAAAATTCAGCTTCGACCTCCAGCCATTGCTCCTCATACATTCCATCTGGTTTATAGATTTCGTCCCAATTTGTTGGTCGGGATATCTTGCTTTTGATGTAGCGGTTCAGGAGCAGACGCGTCAGGTGCGAGTGCTTGTACAAGAAGGTGTCGCGGAGACCGGTGTCGCGTAATTCTCTGGTTCCCGGGTTTTCCGATTTTTGAATAGTGATGGCACTTAGGCCTTGAAGGGTATCAATTACATCGCTGCTGCTAAAACTGATCGTAATTAAATCAGGCTCGTAGCGAACCCCATAATATTCCAGCATCATCCGTTCGGGTTCAGGGTAATACCGGGGGACTCCGGCCTTGATGATCTCAATGGCTGGAT
>Ga0233413_10000874_pt1 | contig 13828 bp, 9 predicted proteins | sample Na_anoxic_6_MG_FD_189019 | JGI IMG/M metagenome (GOLD analysis project Ga0233413, IMG submission 189019) | Seawater microbial communities from Saanich Inlet, British Columbia, Canada - Na_anoxic_6_MG | ecosystem: Environmental > Aquatic > Marine > Inlet | place: Canada: British Columbia... | reverse complement strand
GACGAGCAGACCGAATATCCCGATGACGATATCGTAAACGAGCGGGTTTGAATTGAAGATCACGGCGAAAATAGGTTTTAGTCTCCGCGAGACTTTAGTCGGTCCCGGCCTACTAGTGTCACGCCTGAAGGTTACTCAACAGCTGGCCTAGATAACGGCGCCCATCTTGAAGATAGGCAGGTACATCGCCACGACCAGTCCACCGACCAGGATGCCCAGGATCGACATGATCATTGGTTCAAGCAGACTGCTCATGTTGTCGACTGCATTCTCGACATCTTCCTCGTAGAAGTCGGCAACTTTGCTGGACATCGCATCAAGAGAACCTGATTCTTCGCCAACGGCGATCATCTGGATAACCATGTTTGGAAATAATCCGGTGTTCTCCATGGCACGCTGCAGACGTTGACCGGTTGACACTTCGTCGCGAATAGCCAGGCAGCCGATTTCAAAGACGATATTGCCGGTAGCACCCGCGACGGACTCCAGGGCTTCTACGAGCGGCACACCGGCGGCAAACATTGTTGCAAGTGTACGAGCAAAGCGCGCGATGGCTGCCTTCTCGATGATGCTGCCGATAATTGGCAGTTTCAGCATGACACGGTCCTGGGCTTCACGCAGGGGTCGTGAACGCTTATACATGGCCAGATAGCCGCTAACGGCTCCAAAGGTGAGGATCACGATGAGCCAGCCCTTGTCACGAACGAATTCGGACAGGTTGATGATCGTGCGGGTAAAGGCCGGCAGGTCGGCGCCGAAACCCTGGAACAGGGTTTCAAATTCGGGGATGACGAAAATCAGCAGGATCGTAGTGACGATCAACGCGACGACGACAACGGCTGCCGGGTACGTCAGTGCTTTCTTGATCTTCTTCTTAATTGCCTCGGTCTTTTCCTTGTACGTTGCAATCTTGTCGAGCAACGTTTCAAGTGCACCTGCCTGTTCACCGGCTTCGACGAGATTTACGAACAAATCATCAAAATACAATGGGTGCTTGGACAGCGCCTCGTACAATGCCGAGCCGCCCTCTACATCCTGCTTGACCGCAAAGATAAGTTTCTGCATCGCCGGATTTTCATGTCCGTTACCAACGATATCGAAGGCCTGTACGAGTGGGATACCGGCTCCCAGCATGGTGGCTAACTGACGGCTGAAAATTGCAATATCGGCCGTCGTGACTTTGCCTTTCTTCTGGAAAAGCACCGTCTCTTTCTTGACACGTACTGGCACGACACCCTGACGGCGTAACTCAGAGCGAACGGCAGCTTCATTAGGCGCCATTGTTTTGCCCTTGACACGCTTGCCGTGGCTGTCAGTGCCTTCCCAGTTAAACGGCGCTTGGCCGACTGCTACAGACTGAGCCATACTTTTAGCTTCCAGAAATTAAAATAAAACGACACACAACAATCACTCAATAGTAACGCGATTGATCTCTTCAAGACCGGTAAGCCCTTCCTTGACTTTCTGTAATCCGGCTGCGCGCAAATCAGGTATACCCTCGGCTGCAGCCTGATCAGAGATTTGCAATGCGTTGCCGCCTTCCATAATGATGCGTTGGATGGCATCGGAAATTGGCAACACTTGGAATACGCCGAGGCGCCCCTTGTAGCCGCCATTACACAGCTTGCAGCCGACCGGCCCAAAAATCTTCAGGCCAGCATTGATTTCCTGTTCAGTAAAGCCTTCCTGTAGCAGGGCTTCATTGGGGATGTCACGAATTTCCTTGCAGCTATCACAGAGCTTTCGTGCGAGGCGCTGTGCAATGATCAGCGATACCGTGCTGGCAATGGCATAGGCCTTGACACCCATATCGACAAGCCGGGTCAGTGTGCTCGGCGCATCATTTGTATGCAGTGTTGATAATACCAGGTGACCCGTTTGTGCGGCCTTGATGGCGATTTCAGCGGTTTCAAGGTCACGAATCTCACCAACCATGATGACATCCGGATCCTGACGCAGAAATGCACGCAGTGATGATGCAAATGTCAGCCCGACTTTAGTGTTGACGTTGACCTGGTTGATTCCGGGGAGGTTAATTTCTGCCGGATCCTCGGCTGTCGAAATATTTCGATCTTCGGTATTCAGAATATTCAGGCCCGTATATAACGACACGGTCTTGCCGCTACCGGTCGGGCCGGTGACGAGGATCATGCCGTACGGCTTGGCCAGCGCATCCATATACAGTTTCTTTTGATCGGGCTGGTAGCCCAGCGCGTCGATGCCGAGCTTCGCGCTGCTTGGATCCAGAATACGTAACACGACTTTCTCACCAAACAGCGTCGGACAGGTATTGACACGAAAATCAATGGCCCGGTTCTTCGACAGCTTCATCTTGATGCGCCCGTCCTGAGGCACGCGACGTTCGGCGATATCCATGCGTGACATGACTTTTAGACGCGCACAAACTTTATTGGACAGTGCGGTAGGCGGCGAGGCAACCTGTGTCAGGACGCCATCGAGACGCGTGCGGACACGGAAAATCTTTTCGTACGGCTCAAAGTGAATATCGGATGCGCCACGTTTGATTGCATCGAGCAGAATCTTGTTGACGAAGCGTACCACTGGCGCATCTTCTACGTCGTCGCTGTCGGTATCATCTTCAAGCTCATCATCGCCGCCGGATATCTCCAGGCTTTCGAGGTCAAAATCGTCATCATCGAAGTTCGACATTGATGTGTCGATCGCCTCAAGCGCCTTGGTGACGAGTGCTTCGAGTTTGTCCTGTTCGACGACGACCGGATCAACGCGGCAACCGGTCTGGAATTTGATCTCATCGATTGCGGCAAGATTCGTCGGATCCGAAACACCGAGATACATACGCTTACCGCGTAACAACAGCGGCAGTGTCTGATGTTTGCTGATTAGCTTCTGGCTAACTTTCTTGACGGCATCGAGATCCAGTTCCAGGACGTCGATATCCATCATCGGTACGCCAAACTCATGGGATGCGGCGATAGCGATGCGACGTGGGTCTGCATCGGACTCAGTCACCAGGTAGGGCACAAGACCTATTTTCTTTTTGCGCGCAGCCTTGATGGCGAGAAGCACGGCTTCTTCGTCGATGATGCCATCCTGAACAAGACGTCTTGATAGCCCGGATAAAGTTGATGCGGTTGCGCTGACAGCCATTGATTCCCTGTGTCCTAAGAAATACCTCAGTCAATCAGACGTGTACGCCTGATAATGTGACATAGTCTTACTGATTATGGCTGGTCTGTGCAACCGAATAAACCGGTAAATCAGGCATTTTTCAGAGACGGGTAGCTGGTTTCGTGACGTAGTCGTAAAGAGGGTTCAGGCTCATTGCTGTCCAATAATTCACATCTGGTCGCGTGCAGGCTTATTTTAGTGGCTTAAACTGGTGCCGGGCTTTCCCTCGTAGGGGGCGGGGAGACTGTGGGAGCGGCTTTAGCCGCGAAAAACCCGTCAGGTGCAGCAATCGTGGCTATCTCCAAATCTTGCAGATTCGCCGAAATAAATTTCGCCACTGGCCTTCCAGTCGGCTAATCGCCGCCTGCAAGCCCGGCGTCATTTAAAGCCGATTCCACAGCAAACACAAAATTATTCTATGAAATCTCATGTCCACCCTTGCCGGTTACCTTTACATAGCCTGTATAAGCAGTGTCTGCGCGCATAAATCTGGCTGGTTGTGGGACAGCAGTAGGTTTGACTCTGGTTGTTGTCGCATAAAAAAGGGGGCCTTGCGGCCCCCTTTTTGTTCCACCTTGGAGGTAGAAACTTTTGGCTTGCTGTTACGGACGGCAAGCAGAAGGGACGTACTTAGGCAGCATGCCAGCCGATGGAGCGACATAAGCAGCTGTCTGACCACCGCCTGCGGTACCGAGCAGAGCTGCGCCATTCGGTGCAGCAGCGCTACCACAGCGCCAGATGACACTCAGGTCAACAGACTCGTAAGGCGTCAGGCTGAGCGTTTCGGCTAGGATGACCTGGTTGGCACCGTTGCCGTAGGTGATCGTGATCGTGCCGGTGGCAACCTGTACACTTGAGACGTAGTTACCGCTGGTATCGGTCGCTGTCGCCGTCATACCGGCTTCGGTACGATTGAGGGGTGCTTCACCGCGATTACCAAACGCTTCGGCAACAGAGACCTTGGCTGAGGCAGCCAGCGTCATGCCTTCAGAAACCTGGGCACGAATCGTGTAATCCTGATAAGCCGGGATCGCGATCGCGGCGAGAATACCGATAATCGCAACAACGATCATCAGTTCGATAAGGGTAAAACCTTGCTGTACTTTTTGCATGAGATGCTCCTGAACTATGTGTAAAAAATCTGTGCGGCAATCCGCCAGTAGTATTTATAAAGCAAGGACCGTGCCAGAATTTGACTGCACTAAGTTAACTAACTAATAAATAACAAATAAATAATTTTTATTTATTGCCAAGGCTGTTTTGACTCAACATAAGTTGTTCGGTGGGTTGCTTTGAACCGACGCTGAGGGTCAATAAGTGACGCAATTGGTCACAAATTGGCTAATGTAGGATCACCTGTAGGAGCGGCTTTAGCCGCGATCAGCGTTCTGGAGCAAGGAATCGCGGCTAAAGCCGCTCCTACAGGTGAGTCTTAACTAATTACCTAATCAATACCGAGTTTCTGCATTCGATAGCGTAAGGCGCGCAGAGTCAGGCCCAGGCCCTTGGCCGCAGCCGTCTTGTTATAGCGAGTTGCTTCAAGGGCCTTGATAATTGCATCGCGCTCGACGTTCTCGAGCTGGTCGCCCAGTGCATCGCCTGTCTCGGTTGCGGTGGGTTCGCCAGTCATTGATTGGGTTTCAACAGGGCCGGCTGTTGGTAGTGCCTCGTCTGCTGCGCTGGTCGAGTTGCGAATCTGGATGTCGGCAGCGGAGATGGGTGCATCACCGGACAGTGTCACCGCGCGTTCGAGAATATTCTCCAGTTCCCGGACGTTGCCCGGATAGCTGTATGTCGATAGCTTCTGTCTGGCATCCGGGGCCAATTGTGGTATTGCAACGCCGATGTCTCGTGCCAGCTTGTCGAGCATATGGTTGGCCAATATGTCGATATCTTCGTTACGTTCCCTGAGCGGCGGTACCTGGAGTTCGATGACATCGATCCGGTAGAACAGATCCTCACGGAACTGACCGGCTGCAACGAGTTTGCGTAAATCCTTGTGGGTGGCGCTCAGAATGCGGACATCGATCGGAGTTTCTTCGGCTGCACCAACCGGACGTACAGATTTTTCCTGAATAACCCGCAGTAGTTTGACCTGCATGGCCAGCGGCAGATCGGCGATCTCATCCATGAACAGCGTGCCGCCCTCGGCACTTTGAAACAGGCCCTTGTTATCGCTGACGGCGCCGGTAAATGCGCCTTTGCGATGGCCGAAAAATTCGCTCTCCATTAATTCTGATGGAATTGCGCCACAGTTCACCGGTACGAAAGGTCCTTCGGCCTGCGCACTTTTTTCATGAATCATGCGTGCGACCAGTTCCTTGCCGGTACCTGACTCACCGGTGATATGTACGGGCGCCCGGCTGCGGGCGACCTTGTCTATCAGGGCGAGCAAGGCAGTAATTGCCGGCGATTTGCCAAGCATACGGACCTTGCCCGACAGTTCTTTATCGGTGTTTTGCAACTTCAATGCACTGCCAATTAATTTGCGCAGGGCGGTCAGGTCGAGTGGTTTGGAGATGAAGTCGAACGCACCAAGCTTTAGTGCGCGCACTGCTGTCTCGACGTTGCCATGCGCGGTGATGACAGCAACCGGCGTGCCGATGCCTTTGGCCTGCATCCATTCAACCAGTTCCAGTCCATCGCCGTCTGGCAGGCGCATATCCGTCAGGCACAGGTCGAACTCTGTTTCCTGCAGCTTGGCTTTTGCGCAGGTGATGTCGCCACAGGTCTGTGTATCGATCTGCATTCGATCCAGCGTCAATGCGAGTAGCTCGCAAAGATCGGGTTCGTCATCAATTACCAGCGCCAGTGGTCGGGTCATTCTAATATCCTGTTCATGCCAGTTATTTAGCTACGGCAATGGTAGTCATGCCAAAGAGAATCATGCCAGAAGGAATCATGCCAGAAGGAATCATGAGATAGTTCCCCAGCGTTTTGGATCAGTGAAGACAAGTCGAAAGATACTGCCACCGCCTTTACGTTTTTCGTAGATCAATGTCGAGCGGTTACATTCGCACAGTTCTCGCGAGATAAATAAACCCAGCCCGGTACCGCCGATACGACCGGTCGCAAATGGTTCGAACAACTGCTCACGTAATTCATCCGGGATACCCGGGCCGCGGTCGGCAATTTCAAGAAATGGTCGGCGATTCCCCGACAGGTGCCCACACTTGATGGTGATGACTTGTTCGCAGCCGACCGGATCTGCATAGTGCACCGCATTCTCACACAAGTTCCAGCAGATCTGGCGCAGATGGCCCGGATCCATCTGTACCTCAATTTCATCTTCATCGATTATTTCAAAGCGGTCATCGGGTATTTCCAGCGTTGCGGCAAACTCGGCCGTGAATTCTCTGACCCACTCACCCAGTGAAATTGGTTGTGGGTTTGTCGGTTCACGTCGTGACAAGCCCATGACACTATCGACTATCTCGCTGACCCGCTTGGAATTGGAGCTGATAATGTCCAGCAGTCGTCGCTCGTAGTCACCAACCTGTGGTGATTCGTCAAGCAACTGTCCGGCATGGCTCAGCGCCCCGACCGGGTTGCGAATTTCGTGCGCAATACTCGCGCTCAACCTGCCCAGAGCTGCAAGCTTTGTTTGCTGGACTTTCTCGGCTATCAGGCTTGAATCTTCGAGGAAGATAAGTACCGGGCCGTCTTCGCTCCCAATCAGCGGCGCAATGTGTACGTCAATTTGCACCGAACCGTCAGTCGAGGTGAAAGATCCGGGCGTATTGCCGCGGTTTGTTTGTACCCGCCAGCCCAGCAGAATGCGTTGTAGTTCGGGTGATACCGAGGCCAGACTATGACCTGTCTGGTGACGATCCACGCCGAGGTGCTCGGCGGCTGACTGGTTGATCAGGCGAATGTTTTCTGTCTTGTCTACGACGACAATACTCTCGCGCAGATGCTGAATGATGTAGTCATTTAATTGCGCCATATTGGCCAGATCGATGCCACGTTGGCGGGCCAGAGCCTCGCTTTCCTGTAAACGACGCGCCAGCGGATTGGCAGCCGATGCGATGGTGAAAATAATAGCGCCCAGTACACCTGCCGGAAGAAAAGTATTGGCCGGGCTCTGCCAAAATACAAAATTGGCCGCCTGTTCACCGAGAATCGCCAGGGCAGCTATGGCCGCACCAAGGTAGGCTTGCCGGCTGCGCAGGGTCAGGCTGGCTGCACCGATGAATACCACCAGCAGTCCGCCGATACCGCTCGAAATACCGCCGCTGGCGTGCATCATCAGCGTGATACCGGCAATGTCTATAAATAGTTGTACCGGGACGAGTGCGAGCCAGATCTGTGGGCTGCGATACATATAAGCCAGGCTGACCCAGGCGAGTACCGTGTATAGCAACGCTGTGGAGATGAAAATGACCGAGTAACGTGCGCCGAGTACTGGTGGTTCGATAAACATGAGTCCGGCACCAAGCAAGGCAATGCCTATCAGGCCTCGAAACAGACCGACGAGTTGCTGCAGACGCTGGGACGTCTCAGTCGCGAGTGGTCGGCTGAGTCCTTCCAGCGATGCTTTCAGCTGACCCTGAATAGTTTGTTCGGCGAGTGTTGTGTCCACGTGGCTCGTTGTTATAGCTGAATCAATTCTGCTGACCGGATTATGTCCTATCGGGCAGGGGGTAGTGTGAGGTGTGTCGCAGAATTAGCGCAACTTAAATATGTGGCTGGAGGGTCGCTGCAATTTATGTTCTTTCCTTGGACGGCCTTTTGCGCCGGGGTACCCCTCAGAAACGCCGCAGGAGCGACTTGATTGTTTTAGAACCCCCCACACGACAGATAAAATCATTCAGGGAAAATGTATAAAATGTGGCTATTCTCTGAATCCTAAGGAAATAAGGGTCTGGCCTTATTTATTTCGGGGCCCCCAATTTACCCTGCGCGTTAATTCGATCACAATATGCGTCTGCGGGATCTCCGCTGTTTTCTTTGGACCGGACCATGAATCTCCATGAATATCAGGCAAAGCAGCTTTTTGCGCGTTACGGTATCCCCGTAACTCAGGGCGAGGTTGCAGCCACGCCGGAACAGGCTGTGGCAGCGGCCGGGCATCTTGGCGGTGATCTTTGGGTGGTTAAGGCCCAGGTTCATGCGGGGGGACGTGGCAAGGCTGGCGGCGTTAAGCTGGCGCGCAGTGCAGAAGAGGTGTCTGCGGCGGCTGAGGCCATGCTGGGTCAGCGACTGGTAACCAAACAGACCGGCGCTGAAGGATTGCCGATCAACCAGGTATTTGTTGAAGCTGGTAGTCCGATTGAGCGTGAACTCTATATGAGTATGCTCGTTGACCGTGGCCAGGAACAGATTGCGATCATGGTCTCGCAAGATGGCGGCATGGATATAGAAGAGGTCGCTGCCAATACACCCGAGCGTATTATCACTGTCACCGTGCATCCGGCCGCCGGGTTACAGCCGTATCAGGCCCGCCAACTCGGTTTTGCGCTTGGTCTGGATAAAGATCAATTAAAGCAATTTGTGCCATTGGTGCAGAACCTGTACCGGTTGTTTGATGAATCCGATGCAAGTCTGGTTGAGATCAATCCGTTGATCGTCAATACCGATGGAGATTTGTTGGCGCTGGATGCGAAGATTAATATCGAAGATAACGCTTTGTTCCGCCAGCCTGAACTGCAGGCTCAGCGTGATAAGTCGCAGGAAGATCCGATGGAGTGCTCGGCGGCCGAGCACGATCTGAACTATGTGTCGCTGGAAGGCAACATCGCGTGCATGGTCAACGGTGCCGGCCTCGCTATGGCGACGATGGATCTGATTAAATTGCACGGCGGTGAGCCGGCCAATTTTCTTGATGTTGGTGGCGGCGCAACACCAGATCGGGTAGCCGCTGCGTTCACGCTCATCTTGTCTAATCCGGCCGTCAAGGCGATTTTGGTCAATATTTTTGGTGGCATCGTACGTTGTGATGATATTGCTACAGGCATCATTCAGGCAGTGCGTGAGATTGGTATTTCGGTGCCGGTTGTTGTTCGGCTTGAGGGGACCAATGTCGATGCCGGCAAAGCGTTGTTGGCCGAAAGTGGCCTCGATATCATGGCTGCTGACGATCTGACCGATGCCGCCTGCAAGGTGGTGGCTGCTGTCTGAGGCAGTGTCCGCATCACTTTAAGAACGAAATAAAGGCCAAAGAAAGGCTAGTGAAAGGAAGACAAAATTCATGAGTGTTCTCGTTAACAAGGATTCCCGAATCCTGTGCCAGGGGCTGACGGGTCGTCAGGGCTCGTTTCATGCTGAACAGTGCATCGAATACGGTACGCAAATTGTCGCCGGTGTGACGCCGGGGCGAGGTGGCGAGCAGCACCTTGGCGTGCCGGTGTTCGACACTGTGTCGGCGGCGGTTGCCGAGACCGGCGCGACTGTTAGCATGTTGTTTGTGCCGGCACCTTTTGCCGCCGATGCAATTCTGGCAGCAGCCGACGGAGGCATTGAGCTGATCGTCTGTATCACCGAGGGCATTCCGGTTCTTGATATGGTGCGCGTCAAGGCCGTTTTGAAAGACTACGACTGCCGCCTGATCGGCCCGAATTGCCCCGGCATCATCACGCCGGGTGAATGCAAGATCGGCATCATGCCAGGATTCATCCATCAGCCCGGTAAGGTCGGCATCATTTCGCGTTCCGGCACTCTGACCTATGAGGCGGTCTACCAGACGACACGCAATGGACTGGGTCAGACAACCTGTATTGGTATTGGCGGTGATTCGGTACGTGGCATGAATTTTATTGATTGCCTTGATTTGTTCGAACAAGACCCGGCCACCGAGGGCATCATCATGGTTGGAGAGATTGGCGGTACGGATGAGGAAGCCGCCGCACGATATATCCAGAAACACGTAACCAAACCGGTCGTCGCTTATATCGCCGGCGTCACCGCACCAGCGGGTAAACGCATGGGTCATGCCGGTGCGATTATTTCCGGCGGGGAAGGTACTGCGGCGGCCAAATACGAGGCACTCGAAGCAGCCAACGTCAAGACTGTTCGTTCGCCGGCGGAACTGGGCAACGCAATGCAGGAACTGCTTGGTTAATTGGGGTCAGACCCTAATTTTCCTTCATCAAAAGTGAAATAAACTATTATTGCCTCAGAAAATTAGGGTCTGACCCCAATTAACCAAGCAATGACCAACAATCTCAGAATCGTACTCGCCCAGATCAATGTCGTCGTCGGCGACGTCACGGGTAATGTTGAGCGTATCTGTAATGCAGTCACGCAAGCAAGCGACCAGCATGGTGCCGATCTCATCGTTTTTCCAGAACTTGCCGTCTGCGGTTATCCTCCGGAAGATCTTTTATTTCAGGCAGGATTGCGGCGGCTGATCGAACCGGCGCTTGAGCGGATTGCTGCATCGGCAACAAAGACTGCAGTGCTCGTGGGTTATCCGGAATACGATGGTGATGCAATTTTCAATTCTGCCGCACTATTTAAAGGTGGCAAGCTGGTAGCAAACTACCGCAAGCATGTTCTGCCCAATTACAGTGTCTTTGATGAGCAGCGTTACTTTGTACCGGGTGATACGCCGGTTGTTGCCGATATAAACGGCGTACAGATTGGTCTGGCAATTTGTGAAGATATCTGGGAGCCGGAACCTTGCGCGTTATCTGCTGGTGCCGGTGCGCAAATTATCGTGTCTATTCATGGCTCACCATTTCGACAGGGTAAGCAGACACTGCGTGAAGAGATTGTGCAAACACGGTGTCGTGAGATCGGGTTGCCAATTGTCTATGTAAACCTGGTTGGTGGTCAGGATGAACTTGTTTTTGATGGTGGGTCGGGCGTGTTCGATGCTGATGGCGTCGTGATAATGCGTGCTCCGGACTTTGCCGATGACCTGTTTATTGCTGATTTTAATGTTACCGGGGAGGTGGTTACACCCATTGCTGGCGAAGTCGTACCGTTGCCCGGCGATGACGAGAGTATTTACTCGGCACTTGTTATGGGAGTGCACGATTACGTCAAGAAAAATGGTTTTTCGGGCGTTGTCCTCGGTCTGTCCGGTGGCATTGATTCAGCATTAACACTGGCAATTGCCGTTGATGCACTCGGTGCGGATGCGGTGCAGGCTGTCATGATGCCGTATCGATATACGGCTGACATCAGTATTGCTGATGCCGAGGAACAAGCCCGGCTGCTTGGTGTTGATTACCGGGTATTGCCGATCGAATCCATGGTCAGCGAGACGAATGAAACACTGGCCGAATTATTTGCCGGTCTTGGCGAAGATACGACCGAGGAAAATATTCAGTCACGCTGCCGGGGATTGTTGTTAATGGCAATTTCCAACAAGACCGGGCGCATGGTGCTGGCAACCGGCAATAAGAGTGAGATGGCGGTTGGTTACGCAACCTTGTATGGCGATATGAATGGTGGCTTTGCACCGATTAAGGATTGTACGAAGACGCTCGTCTATCAATTATCGCGTTATCGAAATTCCTTGGGAGAAGTAATTCCTGAACGGGTTATTACTCGCGAACCATCTGCCGAACTTGCGCCGGATCAGCGTGATTCGGATTCATTGCCGCCCTATGATGTGCTTGATCCGATTCTTGATGCCTTAATGCTTGAAGATTGTTCGAGTGATGACATTGTTGCGCGTGGCTTTGATGGTGCGATTGTTGAACGAATCGTCGCGATTGTGCGCCGCAATGAATATAAACGCCGTCAGGCTGCACCGGGTGTGCGCATCAGTGCCCGCGCATTTGGCCGGGACTGGCGTTACCCGATCACATCGGGATATCAATAAGAGTCAAAAGAAAAAGAATCGCTTCTTGACGGTTTTAGGCTTGGCGGCCTCAGGATAGTTTTGATTCAGCACGTAACGTGTTTCAGTGGCCAGATCCTGCATGCCGAGTTTCTCGTAGGCGCCAACGATAATAAATAAAGAATCAGCCACGGCGGGCGCACCGTCATAATTCTCCATCGTGTGCTTGGCGCGTGTCAGTGCCGCGACATAGGCGCCGCGTCTGAAATAATAGTCCGCAACAAAGTTTTCGTGTTTAGCCAGGCGGTTGCGCAAGAAAACCATCCGTTTCTGGGCGTCTGTTGCATAAAAACTGTCCGGGTAACGTTGCAGCAACCGCGAGAATGCAGAAAAAGATTCTCGTGCCCGCACTGGCGGGCGCTTGGCAAGATCAACGCCAAACAAGCGATGATAGCCTTTGTGTTGTGGTGAGAAATTGGCGAGGCCGCGCATGTACAGCGCATAATCAACGCGTGGATGTGTCGGGTTCTCACGTTCGAACTGGGTGGCCGCATCAATGGTAGAGTCCGGATCACCGTTTTTGTAATAGCAGTAAATCAGGTTGAGTTGAGCCTGCTTGGCCTGGTTGCTGAACGGATAACGTGCTTCGAGCCCTTCGAAATAACCAATGGCATTGCGAAAGTTGCCCGAATGCATTGATTTGGTAGCGAGCGCAAACAATTCCTCGGAGCCTGACTGTGCATCGCGTGAGCCCTTGCCGCAGCCGACCGCAAGCAGTGCAAGCAAACAGACAAGAGCGAGTCGCCATGCCGGCCGGAGCGTGGCAATCGGGGCAGAAATTATGCTGTCTGAGTTCAGGTTGCTCAAGGTGGTAGAAATAAGTGGTACGCGAAGGGCGCGAGTATACCGTAAACTTGAAAAAAGCCGCTCCTGCTGAAAGATATATGCAAACCACACGACACAATCTGATAATTCCTGAAGACCTTGAGGGGAAACGCCTGGACCAGGCGCTGGCAAAATTATTGCCGGACTATTCCCGTTCGCGTCTGAAGGCGTGGATTCTCAGTGGTGAGGTGACAGTTGATGGGGCAACGGTGACGCCGCGTACCAAGGTTCTTCCCGGCCAGCGTGTTGATGTCAACGTGATTATCGAAGTACAGGAGAGGTCAAAGCCCGAACCGATCAGGCTTGATGTCGTGTACGAGGATGAAGCGGTACTGGTGATCGATAAACCGGCCGGGCTCGTGGTGCATCCCGGCGCCGGTAATCCGACCGGGACGCTGCTGAACGGTTTGTTACATCATGCCAGCGAGCTGGCGAATCTGCCGCGTAGCGGCATCCTGCATCGCCTGGATAAAGATACCAGCGGGTTGTTGCTGGTGGTTAAAACTTTGCCTGCCCATACCCGGTTGGTCCGGGATTTACAGGAGCGGGCCATCACACGTGAGTACCGGGCCGTTTGCACCGGCCGTGTGACGGCCGGTGGCCATGTTGATGCAGCGATCGGGCGGCATGCGACACAGCGTACGCGAATGGCTGTAACCGATAAGGGTAAACCAGCTGTAACACACTATCGCGTGCTCACGCGGTTCGCGGCACATACATTTCTTGCCTTGCGTCTGGAGTCGGGTCGCACCCACCAGATTCGGGTACACATGGCTCACATCAGGCATGCACTTATCGGTGATCAGTCCTACGGTGGGCGGTTGAAAATCCCGGCGGGTACTTCAGCGGTGCTTGAGGAAACCCTGCGGGGTTTTCATCGTCAGGCGTTGCATGCCAGCCGGCTTTCGTTCACGCATCCACTATCCGGTGAAACTGTCGAGTGTCATGCACCGCTGCCGGATGATTTTTCGCATTTGTTGACAGTGCTGGCCGATGACAATGATAAGTCTCGTACAGCTGCCCATAAAGATGACAATTGGGACAACATGAAATGGCCGCAGC
>Ga0233413_10000872_pt1 | contig 13830 bp, 2 predicted proteins | sample Na_anoxic_6_MG_FD_189019 | JGI IMG/M metagenome (GOLD analysis project Ga0233413, IMG submission 189019) | Seawater microbial communities from Saanich Inlet, British Columbia, Canada - Na_anoxic_6_MG | ecosystem: Environmental > Aquatic > Marine > Inlet | place: Canada: British Columbia... | reverse complement strand
TAAATGGTTTGATAGGAATGCAGAAGTTACATTAGATACTCAATTTCGTAATTTAACAGGATTACCATATCCTTATAAAGGTACAAGTTGTAATGTTAATGTTGGATATATTGCAGTAATGGATCCTGAACATGATCGTTATATGTTAACTAAAAAAGATTACGAATTATTATCTGGTATTATTAGTGGGATGACAGAATTAACAACTAATGCTGCCGGAACACTATATGTTCCAGCTATTGTCACTACACCAACTACCTATTATTATGATGATTATGGTTTTTATGTTGGTATACTAGCTGGTAATGATGTATCTTTAAAAAATACTTTACTTGCCCCCATTGATTATACAGATAAAGCATTAGCTAAAAATAAATCATGGACATTATCATATTCTTTAAAATCTCAAGTATGGTCATCGTTTCATTCATATATTCCTAATTGGTTATACTATGATTCTAAAACATTTTATTCATTTGTTGCTAATGCTACAGATGGTATTAATTTAAAAATATGGGAACATAACTATGGAAACTTTCAAACATATTACGGTAATAAATTTGATTTTGTAATAGATTATATTTATAAACAAAATTCTTTTCAGGATAAAACATTTGATTCAATTGAATATACATCAAATGTATGGTTAAAATCAACACCTGATGATACGGATATAGAAATACCTTTTATTACATTTGATCGTTTCTTTGTATATAATAATAATCAACTTAGTAATCTTAAAACAATTGATGTTTCTAATTTTGTAGCATATGCAAATACATTATATGATATAACAAAAGCAACAGCACATAAATGGCGTAATATTTGGAAAATTAATAAATTACGTGATTTAACAGTTAATAAGTGGCCTATTTCAGGCTCTACTGAACCTAAGTTTACAAAAGATTGGTCAGAACTAACATACTCAAATGAATATAATAATGGATTTGGTTACATTGATAAAGTAATTAATCCTGCAATAATAGATATAACTAAAGATGTATATCAAATTGAAAGATTAACAGATAAGTATTTAGGTGTACGTTTATTTTTTAATCCGGGTGACGCTCTTGATTATAAAATAACATTAAATCTTATAACAGGAACAAAACGAAATAAAGTATAATAACTTTTAAAATTTAATTATAATGAAGAAAAAGGGAGCAAAAAAAATAACCTTATATAAAAAGGGCGGTAAACTCTATTATAAGAAAGGTGGTAAAATGTGTTTATATGAAGGCGGTGGCCCTATTAGATATCGTAAAGGAAGTAATTTACCTAAACATCAAGTGGATCCTATTATTAAAAAGTCATCTGTTAATCCTTGGCATGTTCCTGGGGTAAAGCATCCTAAAGATGACAGGTTTCACCATTCTACTACTCCAGGAAGCACTAGATGGGTAGATAAAGATGAAAAAACTCCTTTTCAAGTATTACTTGAAACTCCTAAATTTGATGGTACACATTGGACACCGCAAGACACTTTAATTAACCGTGATCCAAGGGTATTTGATTTAGAAGAAATAACAAAAGGTAGTCCTATAAGTTCAAATATATATAATGGAAGATCTACAGGTGGCGATTGGGGAAGACCTTGGTTAAGGGATATTGATTCACCACAATTAGGGGCTGCTTTTCAGAAGACATATGGAAATCTTCAATCTTTATTAGGGGATAATCCTGATCCTCTTGATCAAGAATATTATGATCATGTTAAAAAAGAGTATTTTAGTAGAAAGCCAGTTTCAGCAGAAGATGAAAAAAGATATAGATTTTATTCAAAAGCTAAAAAACTTGGTGGTAACTTACCTAAACATCAGGGGTGGACAAATACTGATATACAAGATTCGGCTGGAATTAGTCTGAGTAATAAAGCTAATGAAGAAAAAAAGGCAGCCGAAAAAGCTAATAAGACAGCCAATCAAGCTGTAATGTATGCTCAAATAGCACAGATGGGAATGGATAAATATCTTCCTAAAACAGAGAGAGATTATAAAGATAGTGAAGAACATTATCTGGCTATGGACAATATGGCTCAAAACAGTAATGATCAACAAGAGATACATACTGCTGTTAGCGGTATGGTTCCAGTCTGGGGAGCAATTAAAAATGCAACTACAACAGGATTGGATGCTATAGATCAAAAAGATGAATATGGCAGAAGTAAAAGTAAAGTAGCAAATGTAGCTACAAATTTTTTAAGTCCATCGAGAATGGTAGATACAACTGTAAATTATTTTAAAAAAGGTAAAGTTGGGGAAGGTTTATTAAATGCTCTTACTGCTGGTGTATACGGACAAGTTGAAATGGATAGTGTAGTAGACGCTATAGATAAAGAGAAGGAATGGAAAAAGAATAGATTAGCCAGATTTAAAAATGAGGATACGGGGCAAAAAGCTAATATTACCCCGGGTGGTATATATAGTGCAAGAGAAGGTAAGGAAATATCAACTCCTCGTAATGTATTAAATGATAATTGGAATGCTGAAATTGAAGGTGGTGAAATAGTAATTGATACAAAAGGTAATTCAATAAATAAAATAAGATACGGTGGTCCTAATACAAATGCATCATTACAATCTCCATATGCAGTTAAATTTACTGGTGATAAACATGGTCAGGATTCTGACAAAGATGGTCAGGAGGGTATTCCTATTAAGGCAGAAGAGGGGTTATATGTAGCATCTGATTATTTAGGATTAAACGGTAAAAGAGTTAAGAAAGGACAAAAGACAGTAGCTAAAGAAATGCAACCTATCGTTGAATCATTAGCTGATGCAGATACAAATAGTATGGATGCTTATAAGAATAATGATGAGTTTATTAATCATCAATTAAAGCAACTTGAAGAAATGAAAAATGAGGCAGAAGCTGGTAAAGTTGCTGAAGAACTTAAAAAATTATTAGGTAAAAAAGATAGAGATATGAATGAAATTGCTGCATTTATACAAGAAAATGCTCAATATCTTTTAAATAATCCTGATGCTCAACAGCAAGAACTACCTCAAATGGAACAAGGTAATCCTAATATGCAAGTAGGACAGGAAGGAATAATAATTGATGAAGATGATAAATTAGTAACAGACGAAGAAGGTGATATTACAGTTAATATGGATGATGAAGAAGGTAATATTCAATCAGCAATTGCAACAGAAGGTAAAAGTTCTAAAACACATATAGATACTTCTTTACCTGGTAAAATTGTAACAGCATTTGGTGGTGATTATAAAAAAACTTTTACTCCTGAAGGGAATTTTACTCGTGAAATGCAAGATAAACTTATTAATGACTATAATATGTCCCCTGAAGATGCTAGTAAAGCAACAGTGTATACTGTACAAAATAATCCTGAAGTAGGTAAATTTATTAGTGATTTTTATGGTATACGTTCAGCTAATGAGCGAGTATCTAATTTAGATCCAAATGTAAAAGGTGATATTGGTTTAAATAAAATTCAAAACGAAGGTCAATGGGCACAAGATATTATAAATAAAATTGTAAGTAATAATGGAATGTTACCTTCAGAATATAATAGATTACCATCTTCAGTTCAGGATGAACTGTTAAGAATTGCACGTTTGCCAGGTAATAAAAGTGTTTCACAAGGTAACTTTACTACAGAATTAAGAAATGCATATAATCAAGCAGTACTTACTAATACTACAGAAATAGAAAGAATTCCATCTACAGGTCTTATTAAAGAAACATCTTATTCCACTAGACCAACTATATCATATTCTGAAGCGTTTAATCGGGCAAGAAAAGAAGGAAAGAGTGTTTTTACATGGAATGGTAAATTATATACTTCAGAGACTTCGTCTGAGAGACAAAAAAGTGGATTAGAGAAATTACCTAATACATATCCTTCTAGTGGTAAAATTAAAAGGGGACCAAATATTGATTATGTAGGAGATACAAGTAAAATAAGCAGTTTACCAATAAATAAAGCAGGTGGTAAAACATTTAATCAAACAAATAATAAAGATATGAATTACAATAGACATTTATTACGTAAACTATTACGTAAAAAACAAGGCGGTGTTTTACCAAAACATCAAGGTGACAATAGTTATATTAACTCCATAGCAAAAGATACCTACCATGACACTCCAGAAATAAATGAGAGTCATAGTGATGTTCCCTCGTACGGTTCCGGTATGGGGAGGAAGCAAATGAAAACTCCCTCGGTTCCAATATGGGGTGCATTCCAGGACATCCAAGGTGCACCCGCCTCGATTCCAAGAAATGAGAACTATGGTAGACGAAAAAAGAGGCAATCAATAAATACAAAACCTGTAATATTTGATCCAAATTCAAAAAGAGAATCTTTTTTTAAGGAATACCCTCAAAAGAAGGATATAATATACGGACAAGAAGGCGGTGTTTTACCAAAACATCAAGGTGATAAAAGTTATATCATTTCACAAGCACAAAAAGAAGCACAAGAAGAAGCAGCACAACAAGCTGTTCAAGATTTATTGAATAGAGGATTGGCTCGTAGTCGCGATACATGGGATTCTCTCTGGAATGCCCAGGTTAATCCAAAACCCAATTTGGACTCATCATTTTTAAACAATAACTACCTAAACAGAGTATTAGGGGAACAAAGGGATTCATCTTTTTATCCTACTGTATCTGATGAAGAGATGAGAAGGAGGCTTGGATTAAAAAAGCGTCCTGATTCTTTTTATAAGCAACAAGGTGGACCAATACCAGGCCAAGAACAAGAACAACCAAACGAATCAAATGAACACTTACAACAATTAATAGGAGAACAAATGCAACAAGATCCAAATGCAAATATGCAACCAGGAATGGAAGAACAATTAGCTGCCGAACAACAAATGGCAGGACAAGAAGGTGAAATGGAAGCTCAACAGGGGATGATTCCACCTGTATTAGCAGACATTGACCCACAACTACAACAAGTATTTATGCAATTACCACCTGAAGTTCAGGAGCAAATACTAAGTTTACCCCCAGAACAAATAGAAATAGCACTTATGAATGTTATGGAACAAATGATGGGTGCACAACAAGGTGCTGAACAACAAATGGCCGCTGAACAACAAATGGCAGCCGAACAATCTCAAGTACCACCAGGAATATTAGAACAATTAGGTTAATAAATAAATATTATTATATATGAAAAAATTTTTAAATAAATTCACAGCTACATTAACAAAAACATTTAATTGGATAGTTGATAAATATACTAAATTACCAAAAGTATTAAAATATGTTATTTGTATTGTTACTGGTTTACTTTCAGTATTTTTATTTTTAAGTATATTAAGTGTATTTAAGAATATATTTGGTGAAGGTTCTTTTATTGTATGGGTAACTATGCGTATACCTGTAATTAGTTTATTATTAATTATTGTAATATGTTTAAATAAAACGTATAAAAAATCTAATTTATTTTTAAAAAATAAAGATGATTAGTGCTATTATATTTATAATAGAAGTTCATTATTAAGGGTTTCTAATGCTATAGAAAGACACTACATGATATTTTGATATATTGTTTTTAGTTATTTTTTTATGGCCTTAGAACCCCCATTTTGGGATTGTAACTCACATCGTTTAACATTAAAGAGGAATGAAAAAAAGAAATAAGATAGTTATAAGTAAATCTAAAAGGGGGACTTTTACGCAAGCAGCTAAAAGAGCGGGCATGTCTGTACAGGCATTTGCAAAAAAAGTATTGGCTAATAAGCATGATTATTCTTCTGCAATGGTAAAGAAGGCTAATTTTGCACGTAATGCTGCTAAGTGGAATAAACAAGAAGGTGGTATTCTACCTAAAAATAATAATGTTCCACTTAATAATATTAATATAAAACCTACTATTAGTAATAGTAAGATAAATAATCCTATGTGGGGCAATATGACTTCACCCTTTATAGATCATATCCCTAAAAAAAATTATAAACCCGGTAGCTTTTCTACATCATTTAAATATAAACCAAGTAAGTCTTTATTATTTAGTGGTAAATTTGATCCCAATATTAAAAGTGGACAAATGAATTCTAAAGGAGGATTAGGAATTGGATATAAAGGTTTTAATGCCAATTTAAATACAGATTTTAAAGGTTCAAATTATTTAGATTTAGGTTATGCTAATCCTAAATATGGTAAATTAAAATATAGTACTGATTTTGATAAGAAACATAATATTGAAGCATATCTTAAACATAAAAATTTTAGTGCTGATTTTGATACTGATTTTGATAAATATAATATAGGATTAGGTGCAGGACCTTTTAGGGCAAAATTTAGTAATACATCAAAAAATGATAAAAATCTTGAATTAGATTTTAATTCTAAAAATAAATATTTTGATTTAAATGCTAGATATAATTCAGATTTAAAAGAAAAAGATGGTAGACATAAATTTAATATCGGAACTACAGTGCCCGCTGGACCTATTACATTAAAAGGTAATGTTGATACTAATTTTAATGATTATACTAATATAACTGGTGGAGCAGATATTAAATTTAATGATGGTAAATTTATTTTAAGTCCTGAAATAATTTCTGATTTAAAAAATAAACATAAGATTAAATTAGCTGCTAAAATTGCAGTAAATAAAAATCTTTTAATTACTCCTAAGTTTACAATAGACTCAAATCAAAATAATCCTCGATATTCAGTTGGTACGGGTGTAGAATGGAATCCAAATTCAATGTTAAATATAAGTGGAGATATTAATTACGATAATATTGCAGGTGTTACTGGAAATATAGCTGCTAAAGCAAATCTTAATCGTCGAAATTCAAAACTTTCTGATGGACAAATTAAAGCTATTGAGGCATTAAAAAGGCATCAGGATGGTAGTTATATTCTACAAAATAAAACTGATAGTTTAATTAACGAATATCCATTACTTAAAAAGTATGGGCCGTATAATGTAAAAAAAGTTGATAAGGATAGTCCTTATGGTGGAATGGTTGGTTATATTCCAGCTGGTGAAAAAGATCCACAAGGAAATGTAATAAATCCAAGTGATACAACATTAATTGAGTTATATAAAGGATCTGAAAATTATTCTGACAATGAACAATTAGATCTGATAAAGGGTGATCTTTTACATTCTCTTACTAAAGATGCTAAATGGAAAACATTAGTTGATCAAGTTTGGGAAAATAGAGATGAGGGACAAAAAAGAATGGATAAAAATGCATATGATGGTAGAAATGGCATATATGCAAGAGATAAAGATGGTAACCTTATTGAAGGTAAGGGGGGGAGGCTTTTAAAAATAGGTGAAAAATCACCTGATGATCCAGGTTATGATGATAGACCATTTAATAAATGGGCTGATGTTTCAAGAAAAGATATGTATGTTAGAGGATATATGATGAAGTATCCTAATATGAAAAATGTTTATAATGAAAAACAACTTGAAATATTAAATAGTATGGAAAGTTATTTAGGTAATCAAAATCCTAATTTTCATCATTTAGGTAATACTACTACACATAAGGTAGATAATAAACGTAAAGGTGGTAGTTTACCAAAAGCACAAGAAGGTGAAGTTTTAACCTATCAAAATAATCCAGAATACTTTGATAATAAAGCTGCTTTGCATTCAAATTTACAATATAGTGACTTAGCAAGAACAAAAATATATGAAGGTACACATGGGTATAATCCAACAACAGGTGTTCTTACAAAATTAGATTCTCCACAAGGAGGGGCAACAGGATTAGATTTAGCTTATTCTAAAAGAGAAGAAGATAGAACTAGTCAAGATAAAAGACAGGTTCAACATGCAAAAACTTTTAAAGATTTACAAAATTTATATAAAAATCCTTTATTTTATGCGCCAGCGGCAGTTGCAACAGTAGGGGCATTAGGTCCGGCTATAGGTGCAGGTGTAACAAAAACATTAGCTAATCCATATGTACAAGCAGGATTAACAGGTCTTGGTGTATATGATGCAACAACACATTCAATACCAGGTGCTTTTAAAGCTACAAAAGAAGGTAGATATTTAGATGCTGCTGGTAACACTGCAATGGCATCATTAGATTTATTACCTATTCCTTTTTTTGGTACTAATTTAATTGGAGAGGGAAAGAGATTGGGTAAAGCATTAACCAAAACGCCAACACCTGTAATTCCTAAAAATGTTACGCCTGCCGTACCACCTGCTGCTATACCAAGTCAACCAATTACACCTTGGCAAAGGCAAGAACTACCAGGACTTCATTTAAAATCTACAATGTCTACTAATCCAAAAGGCTTACATAAACAGGTAAATAAGAAAGGACAAATTAATGTAGAAAATGCTTTAAAGTTTATTAAAAATAACGAAGGAGAAAGTAAATATGAACTTATAAGTAAAGGATTTAGAGATAATTTACCAAAGAGTATGGACTATAATGAGTTTAGAAAAATAGTCCAAGAACAACTTATTCCTTTAGAAAGACAGTTTTTAAAAACTGAAAGTAATTATGGAATAAATAAATTGGGTTATTTGAGTCCAAAAAGATCTAGTTATGATGTAAGTATTCAAGCAACAAAAGATGCTATTGTCAGGGGAGAAAATGTAGTTGAAAAGCAAGTACATTTAAAAAAATTATTAAATGAATATTCACAATTACCTTTAGAAAATCAAACACTTATATTAAGTAATAAAAGTAAATTTGGTAGAGGTTCTGCTGAACATGGTAACCCGGAGGAAACATTAGGGCATATTCATTTTTTAAGAGATGCTGAAACGCCTGATATTATGACTGTAACACAAATACAATCTGATGCTTTTCAAGGTACACATAATATAATGCCTAAAAATCTTAATAAAGAAAGTGCAACTAGGTCATTAGCGTCTATGGACAGGCATTTAGAGGGTCAGAAAAAAATATATAATGAGGCAAAAAAGCTTGATGGTGATACTTATGCACTTCCTAATGGAAATAAAATAAACAGAAATGTTTATGAAAATATGATAAAAGAGCAAGAAGAAGCCAGTAAAATGTTTAAAGTTGGAATAGAAAATTTCTCTCAAAAAAAATTATTAGAAAAGTCACATCAAGAAAGATATTTACAAGAGCTTGTAGCTTATGCTGGAAGTAGGGGTGATATAAATAAAATGAGATTACCTACATCTGAAACTGCTGCTAAAGTACAGGGATATAAGAAACGTGTTACGGGAGCTTCTGAAGATTGGGGTGGTCCTATGAGTAATAGAGGAAAAGTATTTCAAGATTATATACCAGAAGCTAAAACTATTCTTAAAAAATATTCTAAGCAACCTAAGCTTATTAAAAAGTTATTTGGTGTAGAACCTAAAATAGTAACAGATAGTAAAGGTAATACATGGTATGAGTTTGATATACCGGAAAATTTTAAAAAAGGTACAGGAGAAATTAAAGCATATAAAAAAGGTGGTAATCTACCTAAAGCACAAACAGGATTTAATTTTGATGATTTTCCCGTAATAGAATATAATCAAGGAGAATCTACAACAGTAGCAAAACCTTTTAATCCTGCATTCGCAATACCAAAAGTACCTCAAATAACATTAAAGAATTCTTTAGCTACTAAAAAAGCACTTGAGGGAAAACCTATAAACTATCAACCTCTAATACAAAAAATAGCTAAAGTAAAAGCAGATGAAGCAGAGATAAAAAAATATGCTAATATGCTTACACAAGCTGCTGATGATTACGAATATACAAGAAAAACAGGATATTTACCATCTCAAAAAGCAACTCTTGGTAATCTAGCATGGGCTGGTCTTGAAGGATTAGGAATGCCATTTGCTGCAGGAGTAGAAGCAGTTAAAGGAATTACAGGTAACAAAGGAGGTGCTGATTTTATGAAAGTATTTCCTAGTGGAATAAGAGATCAAGATCTTGGTTTAGTTGGTGCAATATCTCCTGAATTTGAAGAGGCACATCCTTATTGGGCATTAGCAGGAGATATAGCTGCAGGATTTGCGACAGGGGCAGGATACAATAAAGCAGTTAGAGGTATAAAAAATATAAAAGCTTTAAGAACTAAAGGAACTAAACAAGTTCCAGATTATGGCTCTCATTCTCTTGAAACTGGAGCAACTAATGTAGAGTGGCGTAATAGAATACCTTATAACACTAAAACAGGTAAAAGCATACAGGATGAATATGTAGAAAATCTAAAGAAAAAATATGAATCCCCAATGTGGAATAAGATGATGGATGAAAATTATCCAAATGTAAATAAAGAACTTTTTAAAGAAAGAACTTTAGCTAATGCATCTGGTATTAAATTAAAAAAAGCAGAATATTCTCCCTATTTTGATGAATTTGAGGGATCTCCAGATTGGGCAACAGGAATTTATCATCCTAGACCACAACCACAATATACAACTAAATATAAAACTCCTTTAAGTGAAAAAGTAGATGCTGCTTCTAGTGGTTTAACTGTTGAACAGAGATTAAATCCAAATTCTCTCATAGGACATTCTTTTGTAAAAACACCTGGGCCTATTAAACATGAAATAGCTCATCAAAAATGGAATTCAGCAGAATTTTTACCTGAGTGGTTAGATGATAGTTTTCTTAATTTTAATCTTAAACCAGAAAAAAGATTTGCAGGATTTCACGGCTATAAAGCATTAGATCAAACAAAAAAAGGAGAAAACAAATTTTATCATACAAAAGGACAAGAATATGCTGTGAGACAAGAACGATTACTTGAAGATCTTAAAGCTAATAAGATTGTAGATTACTTTACGGAGCCTGTTACTTTAAAGCATGTTGAAAAATTAAAAGACATGAAGGGTGCTAAAGTATCAAGTGATTCAAAAGATCTTTTTGAGTGGTATCCAACTAAATTTATAGCTGAGACTATAAAAAGGGGAATACCTATAGTAGCAGGAGTATCAACAACAGGAGCTTTATTAAATCAACAAGAAGGTGGTAGTTTACCTAAATATCAGAAAGATGGTACTATTAATCTTACAGCTATGGAAGCCGCGCGTATTGCAGAAGCTAGAGCAAGACAGGCAAAAGATGTTGAGCGTATGGCAAAAAGAAAAGAACATAAAGCAAATTTAGCAAGAAAACAAGCTTTAATAGATAAGAAGCTTGCCTTAAATCTAACAAATCTTGCATCTACAATATCTTCTCCTGTAGTAGAATCTACGGGAATGCAATTACCTCCATTGACTGAAGCACAAAAAAATGCTTTATTAACAAAAGTACCTCAAAAAGCAACTGGTAGCATGACACCTCTGCTGAAACAACACAATGCATACCCTACAAGAGTAATAGTACCTCAAAAAGCAATTAGTAGAGAACAAGTACAACAATCTGTAAAACTCCCTACTCTTTCTGAAAAAATTAAATCTGCATTAGTAAATCCAATGAGTGCTGCTTATCAACTTTTTGGAAATGATTTTAAACATACCCCGTTTATGACTGGTAGCATTCATGGAGGAGATGATTTGGCTGGAATTATAAATCCTGCTTATTGGACAGACAAATCTATTGAAGGTACTAAAGATCTAGCAAAAGGTGATTTTGAATCTGCAGCATGGAATTATCTTGCTGCAACACCCGCATTAGGACCTCTTGCTAAAACAGCAGCAACTGTTAAAACAGTTAGAGCAGGACAAAATACTAAAAGATTATTATCTAATGCTAAAGGTAAAGTCTTTAACAAAGGAACAAAGGGTGAATATAAATTAGCTGAACTTGATCCTGCTTTAAAACAATCACAAATTCTTTTAGATCCTACAAAAACAAATAATTTAGCTACTAAAATAATTGAAGGTGGAAAGAAAACAAAGGATTTTAAATTAGTAGAACAAGCAGCAATAAAAAATGCTATTATAGCTAATCAATTAAAAAGTAGAAATACTTTACAAGAAGTAGATAATTTTATTCCTACTCCTAATTCAAAATGGCTTTATAATTTAGGAGCTAAAACTCCAGGCGGAGATCCGATTTCTTTATCACCTATAAATATACGAGGATTAAATACTGAAGAAATAGGTATTGCTAAAAAATTATGGGGTGATAGAACTTATGGGGGTTATCAAGGTACTCCTTATGAAGAGATACCAACTCGTTTTTCAAATCCTAAACTAATTGTAGATAAATATAAAGAGTATAAGAAAAAGTACCCTGATTTTACTGATAAACAATTAGCTTTTGTAATAGGACAAGATCCTGCTATTTTAAAACAATCTGCTAGTTTTCAAAATGTTAAGCATGCTTTAGATGATCCTTATGGATCTGAGTCGAAAAGAATTTATTCAGGTATAAATCCTTTAGAAAAACAGACTAAAGAAGTTTACGCAGCAAAGTATAAAGATGATCCTTTAGCTCCTAGAACTTCTAATATTGATTTGTTACCAGAAGAAGGACTTGTTACATCCAGTACAGGACTTACTCCTAAAGAAGCATTTTTACAAAAAAGATACCAAAAGGGGTATGATCAAGATTATAATATGGCTGCTAGAGGAGTTGATCCACAGACGGATTGGGGGCATGTAGGTAGTGGCTGGCGTTTGACAGATTCAGGGTGGGAATACGGAGGACAAGTAGCTTGGGGCGAAGTTATGAAACAAAGTGGAGATGAACTTAATGCTCTTATACAAAAGAAAAAGTTCCTTAAACCTACGAAAGTATTTAGAAATACCCGTGCCGACCATAATGTAGATATATATAACAAAAGTGGTGAACTTTTAAGAACAGGACCAATGAGTTCAATAAAACCTGGTGAGCATTATATTGAAAAAGGATTCCTGTCTACTACTATGCCAACAAGAACACATCCTCAACCTGGATATGTATCCGGAGCAAAAGAAGCTATGTTAATAAATATACCAGGTGGGGGAAAACAATCATTACTTCATCCTAACGAATTTCCTAGTATCTCAACACATGTTAATGAACTTGAAGCTTTACTTCCAAAAGGACTTAAACTTGAAAAAATTGAAAATATGGTAAAAACAGGTAATCCTAGGTTCGATGCTTATGATATGGCATCAAAATGGAAAATTTTAAATCCTTACATACAGGCAGGATTAATTAGTACAACTGCGGCTAAAATTTTATTAAATCAACAACCTAAACAATATAAAAAAGGTGGTAATTTACCTAAAGATCTTAAAGGTACATATACATCTTCTGCTAAAAAATTAATGGAAGATAATGATTTAGATCCATCTTATATAACTGCAAGTAATGAGAATGGTAGAATATATAAAAGAGATGTTAGTAAAGTATTAGAGTCTTTAAATAACTATGGTGATGGCTTTCCTAATGCATTAGATTATAAGAAAGTTGGTATTCTTCCTAAGAATAAAATAAAGTATAGTAAGAACACTTTAATTGGTCCAGTTGGGATGCCACCTTATAGATGGAAGAGTTATAAAACACCTCTTTTTAATCATGGAGGTCAAATTGGTAATATGTCACCTTGTAAAGGTTCAAAAGTATCTATGAAAATATTAGATGAAAATGATGTATTACATCCTGCTGATTCTGATAATTTATCATATAGAGATAAACCTGTAGGTTTTAGTATGTCTATATCTAAAACTGTTAAGTCACCTGTACAAGTAATACAATATGATGATGGAGGTAATATAGCTAAAACAGAAGATGAGTTTAAAGAGGGGTTAAACGCAGGTAAAAATGTATTTCCATTTGGACATAAGGGTTTAAAAAAAATGACCTCTACGCCACCTTCTGGTGATATGGAAGTACCTATAAATATAAAAGGTTATACGGATAATGAACAAACAGATGAACAGGTTATGTTACCTGGTGAAGATGTAAATGTAAATGGTGATACAATAGTTGAAACACCTGATTTATCTAGGAT
>Ga0233413_10000871_pt1 | contig 13833 bp, 25 predicted proteins | sample Na_anoxic_6_MG_FD_189019 | JGI IMG/M metagenome (GOLD analysis project Ga0233413, IMG submission 189019) | Seawater microbial communities from Saanich Inlet, British Columbia, Canada - Na_anoxic_6_MG | ecosystem: Environmental > Aquatic > Marine > Inlet | place: Canada: British Columbia... | reverse complement strand
CTTTCAATGGGAAGACCAAAGGGAGGGAATCTAACAGACTCAAGCTCCTCTCTAGATACATAACCCAACTCAGGAAAGCCTTGGCCTAGGTCACAAAGACCGAAGAAAGTCCCTTCCTCAGGATCGTACTCAGTGAACAACCAAGTGCAAGCCCCACCACCAAAAAACTTAACTTCTGGTTTAAAGTCGTGGCATCTTTCACCCTCTGATTCTTCACTCAATTTTTTATTGGCCGCGCAGTTCGCAATCAACTTCGCTTCAACGGCCTTCGTTAGTAGTTTCATTTTTCTCCTAAAGTTAAAGACACTGGAGGAAGGAGGAGCCCTTTCGCAGAGGTCCTGCCCCCTCACTCAATTATAGTGTACCACCTCTTAGTACAATAGTCAAGAACTATCTGAAGTATTAAGCGTTTTTTTCTGCTTCTCTAGCGGCTCTCCGAGCCTTCCTTTCTAGGCCTTCTAAGTACTCTGGGATGTAGGCTATGGCCTCTTTCTTAGAATCAAAGTCAAGCCCCAGAGATCGATTCTCCTGCTTGTCTATAACATTCCAACAGTGGTACTTCCTGCGGCCAGAAAACTGATCACTTGAGAAATGCCCTGAGACTGAGAAACGGGAGTTCTCGTAAATCACGATCCCCTCTTCTCCGCAAGCTTCGTTATAAGTTCTTCTGAAATTTTGGTTAGCCATTCGTTCTCCTCTTTGTTATCTCTCTTACTTAATAAGTGTACCACCTCTTAGTACAATAGTCAAGAAAAAAACCTTCGGTTTTCATAGCAAAATCAGCACCTTAAATATTACATAGCTCTTGACGTACCTGGCCCGAGGACCTATTCTAAGGACTTCAAATCAATAACAGGTAGAGGGTAATTTGAGACAAGCCACCATAGTCAGGAATGCGGCAATAGTAGAGGCTCACAAGTCAGGAGCCATAGTCTGTGAACTCGCGGATAAGTTTGATCTGAAGCGGGTGACGATTCAAAAAATACTCTGTAATGAGGGATTCTCTTGCAAAGATAACGGAGGCCTCACGGATGATCAGCAGAGACTCCTGGTTTTTAAATATACTTCAGGTGGGACCATCCCGGCCCTGTCCAGAGAGTATGGGAAGACGGCTAGAAATATCTCTAAGATTCTTCACGCCTGGGGAATTAAAACCTCACTGACTTCTAGGAACCAAAGAAGAACTGAGAAAAAAACTGACTACATAATTGAGACCTACAAAAAAACTCATAGTGTTTATGTAACGGCTTCAACCACTAAAACTGGAATGGTCGTAGTAACCAAAGTTCTCAGAGCTAATGGATTCGTAATTGAGAAAGGTAATAAAAAACATTTCGAAGCTGTGCGAGCCGAGCAAGCTAAAGTGATATTACCTTTGTGGCACGATGGCCTAAGTGCTTACATGATCACCAGAAAAACTAAGATAAGTTTTGGTACTGTTAAGAAGATTCTAATTGAGAATGACCTGTGGAATAAGTCATGAATAAATGTGTAGACTGTCAGAAGCCACTCCCCCAAAATTTTAGAGACGGTAAGAAGAGAAACTTCGTTAAGCCAAAGCGTGGAGATGTCTGCTGGGGCTGCTACATAAAGAATGGAAGCATTCATAAGTGTAAACTAGAGTTGACAATTTTTGGCAAATGAGCGCATTCTATACAAAAGCGTAAACCAAAGTTTACTAAAATCGGAGAATTAAAATGGCTAAAAAGAAAACGGATGAGGCCGAACTGGCTCCAGAATTTGAAGTACTGCATAAAAAGAAAAAGCTCCAAGTAGCTTTTAGGTTAGGGGATAAAGTTAAAATGGTTAAGGACGGCACCAAAGGAAACCCTTACGAGGTAGTCGATTATAAGCCAGGTGGCCTAGTAAGTGATCTCCTCTACGTGGTCGAAGCCTTCGCTGATGGCAGCAGAAAAGAAGTCAAAAGAAAAGCCCTCTTCGCGTTCTAAATAACTGAAATCAAATACTATAGAACTTCATCCCCATCTGTATTAATGTGGGGGTGAGGTTTTACTATGATGATAGATCGTAACAAAGTTTTAAAGGCCATTGAGAAAGAAGCGCCTAAGCTGGCCAGAGCCGTGAGAGAATCAATTAAAAGAATCGATGACGAATGTAAATTGGATGAAATAGAATCAGCTTTAATAGTTGGGGAATTATTAAAAGAAACTCTTGCAAAGTTACCTAGAATATTAAATAGTAAGTATATATGAAAGTTTGGGTCCTAACCAATAAAGAAAAAAATAAATTTGTCTCTTACTCGAAAGAGTGTGGGGAAAGTTTATTCGAGTGGTTAAGATCAGACCAAATTCCACAGAGACTCCCCCTAATGTTTCCTAATAAAATTACAGCTAAGAATTATAAGAAGACTTATAACATTCCTGCTTTAGCTAAAACAATTGAGCTAGGTGGAGTAACGCCAGAACTGGAGGTACAGATCGCTAGGGTCTTGACTGGTCTGGAAGGGTAGTTAGTTTATGTGGAAGAAGTTAATTTTATTAGCCTGCTTAATCGGGTGTTCTGTTCCAAGTAAAAGCAAACAACACAAAGACATTCATGTAGCCACGATTGAGATGCACGATATAGCTCAAGCTCAAAGTATTTTTTTATCTGGCTGTTTGATGGGCTACGCTTACTCGATGAAAACCCTCTACCATATTCCGTTGGCCTCAATCAACTATTCAGAATTAGAAAAAACTTGTGAAAAGATAATGCAAAAAGTTTTACATTATAAAAGAGTGGGTTCACAATAATGGCTGAGAAGAGAAGGAAGGATGTGCGCTGAAATCGGCATGGTCCTGGTTCGATAAGATGATTATATATTACGAGGAACCACCCAAGTAGGCCGCATCATTTCTTTTCTTCTGTCTTTGCGTCATACCAGATATAAACCACTTACATATTCACCTGCCTAGAATTACGGTCAAAAGTTGTAATAAACTTTTTGCTCGACTACAATGAGGGGCCATCATTCAAAGAGGATTCTCCATGGGTAAAGCTAAAGATATTTTAGATAAGTTTGAAGCTAAATTAATTATCTCCATCAAGCCCACAAAACATAACCAAAAAGTGTTCAAGAAGCGTGGACTATTCTCAGATGACAGCCAGAGATTCTTTAATCTATTCAATGCCATCATGGGCGGTAAAGATTTTTTGTTAGATTCCAATGCGGATAAAATAATTGTAGATGAGTTATTAAAAATGGGAGTGAAGTTCTAATGGGCAAGGCCAGAAACATAGCTGTATTATTTGAAGCCGAGATTAAGCAAGCCGAACTAAATACTTTAGAAAAGTTTTTAGATAAGCTCTTCGCTGAAGTCGGGATCGATGTCGAATTCACCAAACACTTTCTGGATCGAGTTAATGATCGCAGGAATAAAACACAGATAACAGTTTCCGAATTGACCGCCCTCTTCAAGGAAGTCTTTAAGAAATTTGGTAAGAGGATAGGAAGTCTAAGCAGTGGGGCTGAGGCTGTGCTGAGAGATATGCAGAGTAAGATCAGCTTACCCTTTGTAATTAATTTTGATAAGAAAAAAGGGTCGCTTGAATTAGTGGCCAAAACTATAATCAGGAAGCCTGACTTTAAAACTCGTAACAAACAATTCGTTGTCAATTAAGGATAGAGAAAATGGGAACAGCTACAGACGTTATTAAATTATTTGAAGGTAAGTGGGACAAACTAACAACAGGTAAGTACGCTGGCTTTAAAATTGAGGGAAGCGGTAGCGGTAAGATATTTTTTAATGACTTCCTTTTAGGTTCTTATGTTTTTGATAAAGGGGCTAAGGCTTTCTTGCTATCACTGGATCGTATGAGGGGTCAACAACCGTTTGAAGAAATGAGCGATGTCTTGGACTTTTTACTAATGTTAGTCATAGTTAGAGATATGAAGAAAGGTAAGAAACCTGTTATGACAACCAAGGGTATAGTCTTTAAATAAGAGGAAATAGACATGGGAAAAGCTAAGAATATTATAACTATGTTTGAGGATGGCCGTGAGTCCGACATTAAATCAATCTTCAAGGTTTTTAAAAAAGTTGGAGATGGAACAAAAATTAAAGGGAAGAGTGTCGTTGTAGCTATACCCGATTCTAAAGTTGGAGAGATTCTAATTAAGAATACAGACCTAGGAAAGACAGGTGGAAATGTACGGCTGGATGATCTTTCCGATGAGCAGTTAACCATGATCCGTAAAGATATACTGGGGAAATAATTATGCTAATCAGAACCAAACACCACCTAATTAATTTTGCTGATGAGCCAGTGCAATTAATCTTCGAAGACGATGCCACCAGATTCAAAGAGATGGTTAACTCCATAGCCGAGCCTGGTATGTCAGTTTTTCTAACTCCTGGTTGGATGGATGAAGCCGACAAACAGAGATTCCGTCGAGCCTGTGGTGTGATGGAGCCTAACGAGAATGCTCTTGAGATGGCCTTGGACGAAGTAGTAATTAAATCCAGAGTCCAGAAATTAATTGAGGACATGGGCGTAGAGTGTACAGGTCTACCTGACTCTGAGGATACTCGGACAGATGAAGAAAAAGAATTCCAACACAAACAAGAAACTCTTAAATGTAACCTATATCAATCCTTAGGCGCTATTAATAAATCAATTGCAAATATAGTCGAGTTTAAAAAAGAATTCCGAGAAGAGTTCCGCGATGAGGAATTATCTAAAGTTAAAAAAGACTTAGAGGATGCCTTGAGTAAATTAAAGGAAGTCACAAATGGGTAAGGCGAAAGAATTAGTAGACGCTATTGACGGTGAGAAAGTACCTAAAGAAAAGAGGCCCCAGTTCCGAACCAAGGTCAAGGGTACGATGTCAGATAAGGCCGGTTCACGCCACGCCAGGAATCTTACCGAGAGATCGATGCGCACTATCGAAGACATGGTGAAGCAGGGTAATGGAAAACCTAACCCTAAAGACCCGAAGTCGATGGCCCTTTTAAGTTCGGCCATGTTTAATTTAAGTGAGGCCAGAAGAAAATTGAAAGAAGTTAAAGATTCCAAAAAATCATACAAAGGATAGACATCATGGGAAAGGCAAAAGAAGTATTAAAAAAATTAGGTAATGTCGAAGAGGCTAGTGATGAAGATTTTGCTTCTGAGACTAACTTAAAAGCACGTAATGCTGTGGTGGCACACATGAAAGCTTTAAACGAGTTAGATAGTAAGAAATTTTCTAAAGAGCTTAAAGAGTTGAGAAAGGCGCTTAATACGTTGGACGTTATTATAAAAAAAGTTTAAGACCCCAAAAAATCATACAAAGGATAGACTATGAGCAAGGCAAATGATTTATTAAGAAAGTTAGGTGGTGTAGACGAAGCTAAAAAAAGTCCATTAGACTCTTTAGAGGGAGGGTCTTCAAGTGTATTCGCTGATCTTCTTTTGTTCCACGGTATTAAAGATTTGGATGATGTAAAAAATATACTGAAAAAGAAAAAGGGTGTACTATCTGATATAGCCTTTGCTGAAAAAGTATTACAGGATGTTAAGAAAAAAGTTCAAGGGATAGGATAATGGGAAAGGCAAAAGACTTAATTAATAAATTTGTGGAAGATATGCAGGACGATCTAAAGGTTGTCGCAGATCAACTAGTGAATAACGAAACTGATGACGACAAATCTATTCTATCCTTCCTATTAAAAGAAACCAGTATCTCCAAAAATATTCTAAAGACTATGATAGCCAAAGAGAGGAAGGGCTTTTTAGGAAAAGACTCTCTCCTTCCAACTAAAAAACTTATTGATAAATTATCCAGACATTTATAAAAAGCTAATATTATTCACTTGTGTTTCTGCGTTAATAATTTAGTTTGAAAAGGTGGAACTTCTTACCTATTCTTTACAAGAGAATAAGGAGAGAAGATGGAAATTTTATTTTGTTTTATTGGCCCAAGCGGGTCAGGCAAATCCACCCTAGAAGCTACAATGTGCAAGCTGTACCCACAGAGCTTCTTCAAGGTTGTGTCCCTTACAACTAGACCTAAAAGGGATGGTGAAGTTTCAGGGAAAGACTACCACTTCTTAACTCATGCTCAGTTCAATCAATTAGAATCCAATGGGAAGCTATTTCAAAAAACTGACTTCGCTGGTAACCGATATGGGTCAACTAAAGGCGAATACCAAAGGCCAGCTAAATATGGAATCCTTGTAATTGAACCCTCCAGCTTCTTAGCGTTCAGAGCAGCCTTTGAGAAAGACTTCCCAGATAAAAAATTGAGAGTAGTTTTCTTCGATGTCTCTGAAGCCTGTGTCTACTCTAATATGAGGAAGCGCGGAGACTCTGAAGAGGCCATTATTAAAAGAATGAACAGTGATAATATTCGAGAAGACTTCGAGTCACTTAGAGTTATCGCTGATTATGATATCAAGGATGATGATATTAATAATGACCTGCCTGGATTATTTTTAAGACTTGTTAATAACTTCGAAAATAAAGTAGCGGATTCCACTTGCGAATGCGGGCATGAGTGGGACCACAGAGGGGTATGCAAAAATGTCTAGCTTAATTAAAATTCACTGGAAAAAACTAGCAGGTACAATGAGTGCTCTGGCTGTTATCGTTCCGACTATTCTTGGAGCTAACAACTATGTGGCCAAGGCCTCCGAAGTCAATACTAGATTTGCTGCTGTTGATAGGAAGTTTAAAATCCAAGACCTAAGAGATGTTAAGAATAAACTTATCACGGAAAAGTATTTCTACCTAAACCTAAAAAGAAAGTACCCAGCTCAGTCTGATCTAGATGACAAGCTCATAGAACTAGACGCTGCCATAAAATTTACTAACCAGAGAATCTTGGGTCTAACCAAATGAGTAAAGGCTACACACCCGACCCTCTTGATCCCTTACTCTATGCGGCCTTGATCCTATCCTTATTATTTTTATATAATAGCCTAGTAGATTTAAATGAGGCCGCTCGATCTGGGGTCCACAAATCAATCATGGAAAAAAATGAGCCATAGCCTAAAAGGAATTCAGTTAGAGCTGGCCAGAAGATCGATGCTCCGATTTTGTATGAAGATGAAAGAAGACTTCATTGTTAGCTGGCACCATGAATTAATTTGTGAGTACCTAGATAAGTTTGCTGCTAAGAAAATAAAAAGATTAATGATAACTCTCCCGCCTCGCCATGGTAAGAAAATAGCAGACTCTATTCCTGTTTTAACCCCTAGTGGTTGGACTACTCACGGTAAATTAAAAAAAGGTGACTATGTTTTTAGTCCTAGTGGAAAACCCGTTAAGATACTTGCTACTAATGCCAAGTCTCTAGTAGATATGGAAGTCGAGTTTGCTAATGGGGAAATAATTAAGTGCCATGAAAACCATGAGTGGACATTCTTCGACAGAAGTATGAATAAGTATAGAACAGCCGAGACTCAAAGATTTATGAACTCCAGGTTAGGGGGTAAGGTTAAAATACTCTCTGGTAATAGATGTCTACTACAACTACCAGCCATCAAAGAGCTTGAATTTTCAGAGCAGGACCTCCCCCTTACTCCTTACTTATTGGGATTATGGCTAGGCGATGGAAGCCAGGAGAAGCCCTGTATAACACATTCACCTAAAGACTTGGAGCCTATTAAAAGAGTAGTTGGAGACGGTCTAGAAATATCCTCACAGCATGAGCACAAAGATACGGGGGTTCTCACTTCTTATTTTTCTAATCAAGGTGTTATACAAACCTTGAAGGAATTAGAACTATATAAGAATAAACACATACCCCATTGCTATAAATTTTCTTCCATCGGTCAGAGGCTAGAACTTCTAGCAGGGCTTATAGATTCAGATGGCCACGTAGAGGAAGCCACAGGTAGAGTGCGCTTTGTAAATTGTAATAAAAGATTAATTGATGATGTCTATGAAGTAGCACTGACTCTAGGCTTTAAGCCTTATATAACTAAACAAGAACCAGCTCTAAGTACCTCAGGTATCCAGGGTAAACAGGTTGTTTACACAGTAGGATTTCAACCTACTATCGACATCCCTACGGAGATACCAAGAAAAAAGATTAAGCGTTTAGATTTCGCTAAGAGACGGATAGGTGTTGTCGATATAAGAAAGACAGAAAACCCAGAGATGGGAAAATGTATTCAAGTCGATAGTGATGACGGTCTTTATTTAGTAGGGGAAAAACTAACACCTACACATAATTCTGAACTCTGTTCAAGACTCTTTCCAGCCTACATTTTAGGTAAGTACCCAGACGACTCAATCATCAGTGCTTCTTACGGTGCTGACTTAGCTTCTCGAATGAACCGTGATGTTCAAAGGTACATGGACAGCCCCGAGTATAGAGAACTGTTCCCAGAATCTTACCTAGGTAAGGATAACATTCGAACCAAGTCAGGGAAGGCCCTCAGAAATAATGACATCTTTGAGTTAGTTAATCGCAAAGGTGTTTATAAATGCGCAGGTATTGGAGGGGCTCTTACAGGGATGGGTGGAAATTGGTTACTATGTTTACCTGCGGGTCAAAAAATTATAACAGATAAGGGTTTACTGGATATTAAAGACATAGTAGAGGCTAAACTAGATGTGATGATCCTTTCCTACAATCATAAAAAAAATAAAGTTGAGTTTAAAGAGATAGAGGAGTACGAAAAAAACCCAGGCAGACCATTAGTAGAAATAGATACAGGTGACAAAGTAATAGAGTGTACCGAGGATCACCCTATCTACGTGGAGGGCAAGGGTTATATTAAAGCCATAAATGTACAAGAAGGGGATGTTATTTTGGAGTACAAAGATGCCTAATAATAATTTTAATTGTGCTTATTGCAAAAAACCTTTCTACAGGAGCCCCGGCCACGCCGCCCGAACTAAGATGAAGTTCTGCTCCCACAAATGCTCAGGTTCATACTACTCAGGGACTTCTAACCCCGCTTATAATGAAAGAGAATCTAGAACCTGTGCGGGTTGTGATTCTTCTTTCTTATGTACACCCAAGAGCAAGAGAGTGACCTGCTCACTAATATGCCTGGGTAAACTAAGAACTAAATTAGGAACTGTGAGTAAATTTTGTGGGGCCTGTGATTTACCTATTAAAGTAGCTAAGTCTATTTCTAATAGAGAGAATTACTGCGATCAGATTTGCGCTGATCTAGGACACTCGCTTAGAATGCTGGGAGAGGGTAATCCTAAATGGGCGGGTGGAATTAGTAATAAGCCCTACCCTTATAATTGGAGTCTAGCTGTTAAGAATAAAATTCGGAATCGAGACTCTCATACCTGTCAGATGTGTTTTAGAAAAAAGATAAAAGAGGAATATAATTTCCACGTACATCATATCGATAGGGATAAGAATAACTTATCCCCTTTAAACTTAATAACCCTATGCCCAGAGTGTCACTTATGCAAAGTACACAAGAAAAAGGTAGAGTTGTCAGGAAAACTGTCAAAGCAGTTCGCAAAAAGAGCCAAGTTCCTAAGCAAGTCTATAATGTAAGAGTTAAAGATAACCATAATTACTTTGTTGATGGTTTGCTAACTCATAATTGTGATGACCCTATTAAAAATATGGAGGAAGCCCTCTCACCCGTTCACAGAACTAAACTCTGGGACTGGTACGCTTCAACCTTCTTAACTCGGATGGAGGGTGACGGGGGAATCCTAGTTATCCAAACTCGATGGCATGAAGACGATCTAGCAGGTAAGCTCTTAGAGAAGATGGAGAAGGATTCAGGAGCCGACCAATGGACGATACTAAACCTCCCAGCGATAAAAGAAGACACACACAACCCTCTCGATCCCAGAGAAACTGGTGAGGCTCTATGGCCAGCCAAGTATGATATAAAAATACTTAATAAATTTAAATCAACCGTAACAACTAAAGTTTGGGACTCACTCTACCAGCAAAAGCCTTCACCAGATGGCGGCGAGATTATCAATAGAACATGGTGGAAGTTCTACAAACAATTACCAGAACTAAATTATGTAATGTCCTCCTGGGATATGACTTTTAAAGGAAGTAAAAAATCTGACTTTGTGGTGGGCCAGGTCTGGGGTGTGTCTGGAGTTAATAAGTATCTGCTTAAGCAAATTAGAAAGCGTATGACCTTCACTGAGGCTCTCTACTACCTTCAACTAATCGCCACTGAGTATCCAAATGCAATCAAGCACGTTGTGGAAGATAAAGCCAACGGACCTGCTATCATAGATACACTTAAAAGCACTGTACCAGGGCTAGTGGCATTTTCTCCTAAAGAGAGTAAGGAAGCCAGGGCAAATGCCATAGCTCCTCAGATCGAAGCTGGGAATGTGTGGCTACCTGATCCTGAGTTCAATCCAGATAACAAATGGGTTTATGAATACATTGAAGAATGGGCCCACTTTCCTAATGGTAAGAATGATGACCAAGTGGACGGGACGACCCAGGCTCTCTTAGATATTTCAGGTAACAGATCATGGCTGGATGAATTGATCTTACTTGATCCGCACGTAGAAAAGAATAAGGAGATGATGAAGAAATTTTGGCCTGGTTATCGTGGGTAGAAAAAAGAGACCCGACCTTAATCATCCTTGATTCGAATCGGGTAGCTTTACACCTTACTAGTGTTGAGTGCATTGTCTCTAGAAAAATTATCTCTCGAAACAGAAGGAAATGTAAAGAGGACGTATGAAAAATACTTACACCTATACAGAGATTCCAACTATCAGAAAACACTTACAGGATATAGTGTCTCCTGCTCAATTGAGATACTTCCTAAATCATAGTAAGAGAATGTTAGTTATGTTTGATGAGGTCTACAACCTTTTCAAGGCCAGGACCGAAGAACTAATTGTACTTAGAGGTGTGTCTTTTAATTTATGGTTCCTAGATATTTTAGATGAGATCGAAATACTGCATGAGAATAAAGACCACTACAAAAAAATGTATAAGCTTAATACCAATCAAGGGATAAAATATCCTAACTTCGATGTACTACTTATGCCTGAATTAAAAATTGAGTTAAATGTTTTTGAGTGGGGAGAAGAATGTCTCTGGCCTAAGATGAGAGCGCACATAACTGAGCGTGAGTTAAAAAGATTTGACTGGAATAAAAACTTAGCCAGCTTAACTCTCGGGTGTTCGACTAGAGGCCTTCGAGAATACATGAACAGAGATAAATTTATGTACAGAGATTATAGTGAGATTTTTTCGCTGGAGTATTCTATAGATGTTGATATAGTTGATCGAGTTAAGAAAGAATTAATTAGGAAGGCCTTAGTTCAAGCAGATGGGAAAAGATATTTAGCAGCCGAGTACGCAGGCATAAATGTTAAGTCATTGAGAGATTACATTCGCAAATATAAAGTGAATGACAATCAGGTAGCGGGGTATTTAAAAGATGATTCCATTCAAAAAAATATTTTCTAGTTCGAAGTTAAAATTGCAATTTTTTATTCTGAGCTGGTCCCTATTGGGGCTACTGAGTTTCTTAGTGGGTCTCCTCCATGGGACTAATTGAGAATGTGTGTCAGAGAAAAATACGGCTTTTATCTCTGTTACAGTGCAGAAAAACCTATGTAAGAATTTGATTTTGCATACAGGTAATTTAAACTATTTACATTACTAGGGTTTTTCCCCAGAATGTACAGATTAATCGCAAGGAGAATAATCACATGGGAAAAGCACAAGAACTTCTGGATCAAGTAAACGAAAGAGCCATTTCTGAAGAGCAGATGTCCGTACTAAAAAAGATGTCGAGTGGTTCACTAAAACGTGACAGTTTATCTGATGAGGACATGCAAACAATGGAAGGCCTGGTCGCTTTAGAACTAGCTATGTTTGATAACCGTGATCTCAAAGGTGACGCTAAATTATTTCTAACTAAACAAGGTGAAGAGTTTTTAGCCAAGGCCTCTTAGTGGGATCAGCAAAAAAACTTTTATCTATTGTGGAAAGGTCTGCGCGTTCAGACCTTGTTCTAGTTAATACAGATTTTGCTAGAACAGTTGACACCTTAATTCCTTTGGCCAAAAAGATTTCCACACAGGATTCTAAGAAGCGAAAAGATGTTAAGGATTTTAATACCTCACTGGCCTTTTTAAAAGATGCGACTATTGATACCAAAAAAGGTTTGAATAGATTTATTGCAAAAGGCATTGTAACCCGAGATGTTTTCTTGAAGGACTTAGAAAAACCTTTAGGAAAACTTTTTTCTCGTTTTGAGGATATCGAGAGACTCTGGAAAAATATCCAGAACTCAATCGATCCCGATCTTAAAAAACGAATCCAGCTAGTGTTAAATAGTTTAACGGTAGAAGGTAATAAATTTCTAGCATCTACGAAAGTTTTAGGTGCGAGACTCTAACAAGGATAAGGTAATGGGAAAGTGTACTGATCTTTTAAAAAGATTTACTGAGCAGGAAGACGGAGAGGACGACGAAAAAGCAAAAGCAGCAGCAGCCGCTAAAGCAAAAGAGGAAGAAGAAGAGGGTGATGATAAAGAAAAAGAAAAAGAGAAAGAGGCTGAAGACGAAAAAAAGAAGTAAGTAAATGCAGATTAGTACCTCATCCGATATAAGAGGTTAGCAATTGGGAATCTAGTTACTAACCTCTATATCTGAATAGGAGAATGAAATGGGTAAAGCCCGTGACTTAATTAATCAAATCTCTGAAACAGGTGGAGAGATCGAAGGCCAAACTTTAGAAGATGGTTTAAATCCCCACAAGCACAGCTTTAAAATAAGTGCAGACGGTAGAGGGTCCACCACCTCAACCATATCAGATAATGAACATGAAGATCATGTACACCAGATCACAGATTTTAAAGTAGAAGAGATTGAGAACCACATCCACGAAATACCATCAGAATTTATCCCAGATGATGAAGAGGAATAATGGCCAAAAAGCTGAGACTCAAAACAGGTAAGAAAAGCAATCTAGCCGATCTAGAGATTGAGAAAGAGGTTTATAATAATCTAGCCGAGAATCTCAATCCCGCTCAGGTTAACGAGGACATCGTAGACGTTCACGCGATTAACCCGAGCTTAGTAGGTTCCAAAGAATTCGCGCAAATGCTAAACGCTGCCAGGGGTAGTCTTAAGAAGGGCGCTAGTTCAATGGAAGTGGCCGCGGCTTACTCCACGATCTACACCCAGGTATCAAGTGGCCGAGCCCAACTAATAAGAGAAGTAGATAGGGTCAGAGATTTTTATCTGGCCGACACCTTATTAGATCAAATGACTGAAGATGCTCTGACACCTGAAATAGCTACAGGTAAAATCCTAGAAGTTTCTTATAAGGGTGATGCCAAGATTAAAAAAGAGCTTGAAGAATTAAGTGATAGACTTTGCTTCGATCAGATGGCCCAAAATATTACTCCCGATATGTTAGCTTATGGAGAGTACACTTTAAAACCAGAAATCAATCCCGTTCTAGAAGGTAAACAAAACGGAGATGAGTTGATGGGTCTGGTTGATGTCCATGATAACGTCGATCAAGCGGCTATCGTAGCCCTGACTAAGCATGGTAAGACTGATGGGTACTTAGAGATAGGTCCTAGAGGCAGCGTCATAACTAGATCGCCTAGCCAGTTTATTAAGTTCACTTTAGGTGGCCAGAGAATTAGAGTCGATCTAACTAAAGATATTTTAAATCAAGCCAACACTTATAACACAAATAAAAAGAAAGAAGAGCTATTTAGAAAGATACCCAGATATTTAAGAGTAGGAAAAAGTGTACTCTTTAAAATTATTCCTAAGATCAAAGAACTTGAGCTACTTGAAAAATTAGTTCCAGCCACTAAAATTTCTAAGCTATCTAGTGGGACCTTAGTAGGTATCCAAGTACCACCAAATTATTCTGTAGATAATGCGATCCAGGCCAGCGAAAGAATTGAA
>Ga0233413_10000869_pt1 | contig 13842 bp, 30 predicted proteins | sample Na_anoxic_6_MG_FD_189019 | JGI IMG/M metagenome (GOLD analysis project Ga0233413, IMG submission 189019) | Seawater microbial communities from Saanich Inlet, British Columbia, Canada - Na_anoxic_6_MG | ecosystem: Environmental > Aquatic > Marine > Inlet | place: Canada: British Columbia... | reverse complement strand
GGAGTCGCCCCGAAAGGGGCTTCTCTCGCTCAGACGGAGAAGCCCGCTATTAGCCAAGGTTCGCCTTGTGCCCATGACATTGATGCAAGCCCCATCCGCATCGAGCGGATGTTAAGGGCCATCTTCCTGAATCAGGAGAAGATTGGTGCTTGCGAGAGAATCCCTGCCGACCTGGCCAAGCGTCGGCTGAAGCTGCTTGTCCCCGGTGACGAGCGACCTAGGTTCGTCGTCGCCGCCGACGAACTCCCAAAAATGCGGGCCGACAGGGACAACCACCTGGCCGAGGTCGAGAGGGTCATCGACTACGCGCTGACGACAGACGCGTATGAGGATGTTCGATGCACGAACTGCAAGCCGTGGACGATGCCGTTGGCACCGCTCGACTTCATTCGGGTCGCCCACATAGCGTCGCCACCTGCTCCGGGTAGCGAGGGGCTGTGTAAGACCTGTAAGGGAACCCGCATCGTTCGCCAGTTGAAGAAGGACGACGCGGCGAAGGCCGCTATTAAGCGGATCTCCTATTTCCGCAAGGTGCTGGAGACGACTGTGCTCTGCGCCAAGGTGCGGGCCAAGGGGATCGAAGCTAACGCAGCGTTCACCCAGCTTGTCGCGACCTACGAGGCTCTCGTCAAGAAATTCGGGAGTGAACTCCAAACGGCGATGGAGGGGGCTGACGCAGCCCAGGGCGCTCGCATGGGCATCCTTGATGCAGCCATGAAGTTTGACCCTACTCGGCCAGAGCAGGCTAACTTTGGGACCGTGGCCTACAACTGGGCCTACCGGAACTCGCGTGCTCGCAAGCCGTCGGATGAGCGAGCCGGGGTCTACGCTCTCTCGCTGGACAGCCCTGTGAGCGAGGACGATGGAAGGACACGAGGGGATGGCCTTCGGGTCAGTGAGGCTGACCCATCTCTTGTCATTGATATGCGGGATGAGATCAGCAATCTTCCCGAGGATCAACGGTTGGTGATGACTGCCATCTTCTCCGGTGACACGGTGGCATCTGCTGCCAAGGCTCTGAAGCTCAAGCGGTCTGAGGTAAGGTTGCTTAGGGATGAGGCGTACTCGACGCTTCGTGTTTCGCTCGTAGGCTATGTGGAGGCGATCTGTGACTGAGGACTATCACATTGGCGACATCATTCGGGTCGCCTTCGGAAATCCTGTGGATGCCGTTGCCTCCGCAGTAGCGCGAGAAGATGCCATCGCGGAGCAGGTCCGTCCCGCTACCGACAATGAGAAGGCAGAGATGGAGGCAGTCGCCATCAAGGCGGCTGCTCTCCAAGATGAGATCGCTGAGGCGATGGGCGATAAGGGCTCTCGATTGAGAGCCCTCCGCTCTGACCTCACCGGACGGATGCTCAAGCACGGGGTCAAGGAACTGAAGATTGCGGGACGTCCCGCTATCGAGCTCACGGACACTCGTTCGCGCAAGGCGAATAAGAAATCCATCACCGCAGCTTTGGTAAAGAAACTCGGTGAGAAGGAAGGGAAGATGAAAGCGGCGAACCTATGGAACGCGCTCGCCTGGACCAACGGTCACAAGCTCTCGATTCCCCAGCCTGCTCCCGAGGTAGACGAGGTAGAGCCGAGTTACTAGCCTAGTAAGGCTTTCCTGAACTCGGACAGCACGGGAGCAATCCTCGGATCTTCCCGGTGCTTCCTTGCGACCATTGTGATGTAAGCGGCGCTCTTGCGCGAGTCGGACGTGGCGAGAAATTGGGAGACTGCGACAGCAGGGTTTGGTGCCTGGGGGAACACCTCCAAGAGGAAACGCTCGCAGCGTCGGTATTCCTCTGTTTGCTCGGCTTGGGCGACGTAAGCATCCTCTCGTTCCTCAAAGAGGTGAAGGAGCAGATTTACCGTAGATCCTTCTCGGTCGATGAAGGCGTAGATGTGTTCCAGCAATTGCGCGTCGGTCCACCCAGCCTCCGTTTGTACTTCCAAAATTCTGGGGTCAATCATGGTCCACCTCTCTTTCACAATAAATGCGGCACAAACTCTAACGCATCGTATGGGAGAGCCCCGAGCCCGCTAGGAGCTCCAGAGGCCAAAGGCCAGCGTTAGACGCTAGCCATTGGTAGGCGCTTCTTGCCGCCCCCATGCGCTGGAAATACTACGCCCTTGTAGCGAGTTTTCTTCAGGGTCGGCACGTCGCACATTCCGCAGCGATTGCATTGGATCTCTGGACGTTTGTAGTTCGGGCACGTGACCATACCGGGGGCTGACAGTGGTCCGGCTAGCGCGACTAGCCAGCCTTCCGCTTGCGCTTCTGCGACTTGAGCCTCAGTTTCGCAAGAAGCGAGCATGTCAGACTTGAGGCCCCCCGTTAGGGGCTCTTCACGCCAGTGGTGCGTGTACGCGAGCACCTTAAGGCCAGCGTCACGCGCCGTCGCGATGTCGGCTAGGACTTTCTCGCGCTTCAATCGTGCGGGATCCCCGATCGCTCCGAAACGCACCGCACGTGCGGACCGTGGCGTACGGTCTAGCGCAGCCTTGAGAGAGGTAGCGCGGCCACGGGCGGTAGCCTTGCGGACCGAATTGGCACCACGTGAGATTTTGCCAGTCCACGCGTAGCAGCCGCCGTTAGCGTCCGGGCGTAGGCTACACCCCTCGCATGAGGCCCACGTTTCGTCGCGGGTGACACCGATGTACTGGGTTGGGATGTTTCCAGTCTTGGCGTTGCTCTTGGACACAGTCCACATGTCAGAAATGGGCAGACGTTTCATAGGGTAAGCCTCCTTAGCTCACCCCTAATGCGATCCCATCAGCAACACATCGTTTGGCCACGTCCACTGGGCTGCACAAACAGCCCGCTATAGGAGAACATGTGACCTTGTAGCGGGCTACTTGGGAGAGGCGCTGGTGGGCGGCGATGCCGCGCTCGGCTCTAACCGGGGAGGGTGCCCATCTTTATTGGTGCGGTGGGCAAGGCACGCGCTCGCACTCTACCAACGCGGATCAAGCCTTGTCTGCATCGTTGTACACAGGAATGATGTAAACCCTTCTCGGGTCTCACCATTAACGATGAACATTAGTCGCTGATTTCTTCGATGATCTGATCGAGGACGTTGATCTCATCGATCACCGTCTCCCACGTCCCGTTCATTACGTCGCCAAGATCCTCGGAGACTTGATCCTTTTCGCAGTAGAACTCATCCGGATCTTCTCGGAACTCTTCCACTTGGGCGGAGGGGATGTCCAGCTCGTAGACGTGGGTTTTCCAGATGCAGTAATTCAGGGTCACTCGGAACTTAGCCATTTGTTTCTCTCGCTTTCATTACTAATCCTCCAAGGAGGACAACGCATCGTCTGGTCGGTCTGTAGGCTCTGGCTGTCATCTCGGTGAAGCCTCATCTACATCGATTTCAGTGTACGCATCGACCGTATTTCAGTGGTGAAAACCCCCTATAGCGGCCTACGCCGGGTTTGCAGGGGGGGGCCTGGCCGGGCTGTCAGGGCTGGTGGGGCCTGCTGTCAGGGCTGGTGGGCTGTGAGGTCACGATGTCGTTTAGGGGATGACACCTAGCCACGAGCCTAGTCGGCTCGTGGTCGCCCCTGGAGTTTCAGGGATTCAAAATGTCGGGGGGTACTTCGGGGTCGCTTTCGATTGTGGATTTCTTATCGCTTCGCATCTGCCTCCTTTCTTACCTTTAATGCGTCGGCCTCCCAAACACATCGTCCGGGAATCGAGGGAGCCCGCTATAGGCCCTCGGGCCTGTCCTGTCCTGGTACGATGCGTCGGGGTGCGGCACGCATTAGAACTGGAGGTAATCGAATGAAACTGCACTACTTTGTTAAACAAACGGCCAACGGGCGCTTCCAGGCCCAAGAGTCGCAAGAGTCCTACGGAGGCGAGCACGACCATCCCGCCGAGATCGTGGGAGGCGTCGTCGTTACCTACGCGACGGTCGCTGCGGCTGGCTGGGCGGCTGTCAACGCGGCCAACGTCGCACGGTGCTCGCCAGAGGCTCGCGGCTGGACGATCACTTGCGACCGGCACCAAGTCGGCCTGTGGGGACCGCTCTAAGGAGCGGTTTCCGTTTGGGGGCAGCACGCCCGCTAAGGGTAACGCGCGAGACAGACACTTCTGACAGTAAGTACACAAGAAGGCCGCTACTAATGTGAGGGCAAGAGTTTAGGCCGCATTTCTGCGGCCCGACTCATGTAAGGTGCTGTAGGGGGAGTCAAACCCCCCATCCGACTGCAATGGGTGTCTCACGTACGATTGACCTTCCCAGAGCCCTCTTGCTAGTTGCAACTAGCAATCGGAGGACAGCAAGTCCGCTTTCAGCATGTAAGCAGCAAAGGGTAGGAATTGAACCTACCTCCCCGGCAGCTACGGTGTCTAGAACACCGATCTCGCCGCCTCTCTGGAAGGTTGATCACCCCTTCCAAGTAAGAGACCCCCGACAGCTACTAACTGTCGTCGCAACCTTGCGGGGCCCTAAGCATGTACGGTTCTGACGGGATTCGCACCCGCGACCTTCTCCGTGACAGGGAGACGCGCTGACTAGACTGCGCTACAGAACCTTTCTTCACCCCTAATGCGACAGCCCACCCAACGCATCGTACCGGCTTCAGCACAGGGACATGAGCCCGCTAGGAACCTTCGTACAATAAAAAAGGCCGGTCGCTAGGGACCAGCCTCCTTTTTACCACTCTCCGAACGGGTCTCCAAAGAGCGCGTCGTCCATGATCTCCTCGTAGCACGTGAAGCAGATCACCTCGCCTTTGATCTCGTGCGAGCCGTCGCCGCAGAAATCCTCCTGGCATGCCTCGCACGCCTCAACGGTTTTTTCCATCACCTCTCCTTGTTTGGGTTCACCTCTAATGCGACAGCGCAGCAAACGCATCGTACCGGCCCTGCCCAGAGTAGTGGCGTGAGGCCGCTATTGATGAGACGGAGGACTAGCCGTGGATGTCGTCCGTTCCACTGAGGAACAGCTTGCCGTCCTCGCCAAGCTCAAGAGAGCCTGCCCAGAACACGTTACGCCCGTCGTCGCATCCGAATATCTCGGAGTCGAGTTTGGGGCCGTCCTCGATCTGCTCCATGGCGTAGAGCAGTTCACGAAAGGTCATGCCCAGCCTCGCTGCTTGCGCTTGCGATCTGCGGCACGACGCTTGCCCTTACGGGTCTTGGTGACCGTGCCGTGGCCCATGGGGCTCACGTCTTGGTGAGCACCGTTGCCATTGCCCGCGTTGCCGCGCTTGCGTCCGTTCTTCTGCGTTCTCATATCAGTCTCCTTTGCCCCGAATGCGACGCGTCGACAGACGCATCGTACCGGCTTCGGGTGCAGCTACGGATTCAAAGCCTCCGAATAGGCCTATAGCGGGCTCTCTCTGATAAAAGGCCCAGCCTCGGGGGGAACCACCGACCCCCGAGGACTGGCCCCCGCCCTGCTAGGCGGGGGATTGATTTGGATTCTGAGCAGCCTCCACGCTGGCCTGCATGGTCATGCCTGCCTGGAATGCTTCCGAGAGCAATCGCTGCTGCGTGGCCGGGTCGAGCGCCGTTCCAGTGGCCGCGACGGGGACAACGCCGAGAGGGCCGGGGGCCTCTCTGAATACCTTGAACGCAAAGAGGTTGAACAGGGTGGCGCAAGTGTAGTCCCACAAGGGGATTGGCTTGCCAGTCTCCGGGTCGATCTCTACCTCTTGATCGGGCTTGGCCCGCGCTTCGTCCTTTAGGCGAAGGTAGACCGTCCTTTTCTTGTTCGTGGGGGCGGCGTAGAGCCACCCCTCGTGGCCCTGCGAACTCAGGGTCGGGTCGGGCTCGTAGTCCACTCCTGCGATCCGACTGCGCCCCTTGCCGGTTTTGACGTGCCCCAAACGGACATAGAACATCTTCTCCCCAGACCGGACTGCGTTGATACATTCCAGTAAGAGTGAGGATTCGGCAGGGGTAAGGTCGGGCGTTGAGATAGCCGACACGAACGGCTCGGGCTCAAAGTTATCCCGAACGTCTTGTTTGATTTTTGGTGGTGCGGTCTGTTGCATGGTGGTTCGCCTCTCTTTCTTACCCCTAATGCGACAGCCCTCCAAACACATCGTCCGGGGATCGCCTCCCAGGGTTGCGGACCGACAGCCCGCTATTAGGGCTCTCAAGGCCGAAGCCTTGGGCTAGACGCCCAGAGCCCCCGCGATCTCGGGATACCACCGCTTGAGGCCGGAGATGGCGGCTTCTCGGGCAACACCGCACGCCTTAGCCACCTCGGGGAAGGCCACGGCCACGATGTAGACCTCGGCGTCCTCCTCGTACCAGGGGCCGGGAGAGTTGAACCGCTCGGCGTCTCGCACGGACGCCGGTAGCTCCGCGAGTCGACTCGGACTCAAGTGGAACCCACCGTGCGAGGCGGTTGACACCTGCACGATGCCGGGGATCAGGGTTGATTGGTGTTGTGGTTGGCCCCAAGGGCTTGATCGTAGTTTCACGTTGGCCTCCTTTGTTTGTTCGCCCCTAATGCGACAGTCGAGGCAACGCATCGTACGGAGTTTTGCGGACCAACTAAGCCCGCTATAGATGACAGTTAGGCCGAGAACGAGGGGTTTTCCCTTCGTCCCGGCCTATTCAAGTTTCTTCATACGTTCTACGGGCCTCTCTCCTTTCCGCTGGTGCCATGTTTCATGGGGGAGCCCACCCCTTAGCTTCGCGCTCTCCTTTGCTGACTAAGCGTAGGGTCTTAGCGACGGGCTAGATTCTCATCGATTCTCATCCCTCTCTCTGTGGATTCTTGGTACTTCCGGTTTCCGACCGCTGACTCGTCAGGCCTCTCCAGTTCACCCCTAATGCGGTCTGTCGACAGACGCATCGTCCGGCCTCTAAAGATGCGGTCCACGTAACAGGCCGCTACAAGAGGGAAAGGGCAAAGCCTCGGCCCCCCGTAGGGGGCCGGTCGGCTAGTCCTCCAAGGCCGACACCTTGAAAGTCTCTGCGATCGCGGAGAGTTCAGTCCCCATTGCGAGGAGCGCGGCTGCTAGGTCCGCCACGTTCTCTTTGCCAGGGAACATGGTGATCTCCGTCCCTGGTAGCTTCAAGGCCACCACGGCGTAAGGGCCGTCGGAGTGCTCGTGCTCCGTCACCTTGACGTTACCGCTGATCTCACCCTCTCCTACGTGGATCGTAATGTCGGTTGACGTTCGTTCTCTTTGATAGCTGCTCATGTTTGCCTCCTGGGCTTGGGTTCACCCCTAATGCGACACGCTGCCAAACGCATCGTTTGGCCCCGGAGGGGGTCGCAACCCCGGAGCCCGCTATAGTACGGGCAGACCAGTCCCGCCCCGGTATGAGGGGCGGGTCTAAGGGTTTGCTACGGCCCTACTGGCCCGTCTAGATCATGCCCTCCAAGATCAGAGGGCTTACCAGCCGACCGTCCTCGCATTCGGGGCACGGATAGTCGCCGTCCGGCTCGATCGTTGCCCCGTGTCCACAGACGGCGCATTCGACCTCTGCGACACCCTCCCACATGATCCGTTCCAATTCTTCAATCGAGTGCATTGTTTGCCTCCTAGGCTAGTGCTTTGTTCCACCCTTAATGCGACCCGTCGACAAACGCATCGTACCGGCCCCGGTAGGCTGGCTTGGTAAGCCCGCTACAAGAGGCTCAGGCCTGAGCCTCGTGGGCAGCCCACATGGCTGCCTCCTCCCGGCCCCGGTCATACTCGCCGGTCCAGTCGTAGCTGTCGGGCTGGTGCTCCCAGCACCAGGCGATCTCCCAGGCCTTCTCGGCCTTCTCGCAGCCCTCGCAGTCGCGCTCGATCATGCGGCCCACCCGTCTCGCACGAGCGAGTCGCGCTCATGGGCCTCGTCGCCCGCCTCGCAGTCGCAGAAGCCCTTAAGCTCCTCGCCGCAGAGCACCATTTTGAAGGTGCCCCGATCCTCGCAGACTTTGCAGTCCGTGTCCTCGTCCCAGCGTTTCATGCTGCCTCCTTTGGCTCACTCTTAATGCGACGAGTCGACAAACGCATCGTACGGGCTCGCGGCATGGGAGGAGCTAGGAGGAGAGCCCGCTATAGGGACCGTACAAGAAGCAAGGCGAAGGACCGTCGCCCTTCGCCTTACCCCTTGTAATGGAGTGCACTCCTGAAGATAGGTCCTGACTCAGGCCAGTGCTTGCTCTGGAGGGACAGACGTCTAGGTGACAAGGGTTACCCTGGGAAGTACCTGGCTCACGTATCGTTTCGGTGTCGCAGGGCTCATGCCCTTCTTGGTGGTGTCCTTTCTTCACCTTTAATGCGACAGGCTTCCCAACGCATCGTTTGGGCTCAGGCCCCTGGGTGGAGCGAGCCCGCTATAGGCTAGTACAAAGATTAAGCGGAGGGAGTTACTCCTCCGCTTCACCCCTTTAAGGTGTTTGGGTGGGGGCCACCGCCTCTCCCCCAGTGGTCTTGCACCCACCGTTACCCGTAAGGTCGCGCCGCAGGGTCCCCAGATGGGCACGTCCCTTTTGGCCTTCCTCGCCGACGTCACTCAGTGCGTTCGCACGCCGTCTGAGTCCCCTTCTACTAGGCCACGTGGGGTAGTTTGGGCCTTCTAATCTTGATAGTAAAAACTCCTTTGTTCTTTGCTTCACCCCTAATGCGACAGCCGGACGAACGCATCGTTTGGGTCTGACACGTAAGGAGGTCTCAGGCCGCTATTGATCACTCCGGTGGCGGTACGATGCGTTTGCGGGTCGCTCGCATTAAGGGTGAAGTAAGGAGGATTGGGTCGGCAGACCCGAGGGATTTCAAGCGTGAAGCCGGACGCCTGGGGGGTTGATCACCCCTGCTACAGGAGTGACCTATCGTAGCCGAGAGGTGGTAGGAGTGTTCGTTGGCTGGCCGAGCCCCGTAAGCCGGTGTAGGGACCAGGTAGCTCCTGGTCCTTTCCCTTTGTGCAGGATGAGCCCGCTATTAGCTGGTAAAGACTGCAAGGCCGGGAACGGTCACCACGGAGCACTACCCCGTGTTTCTCCCGCCCGACCCCAGCCTAGTGTTTCGCTGGAACCCGCACGAGGCGGGCTGGGTTCTCCCCCAATTTAATCCAATAGGCCAATCGGGAATCGCACCCGAGTCTCTGGATCATGACTCCAGCGTGCTACTGCTACACCATCGACCGACGAGAGAGGACAGCCCCGAGTGAGTAAACCGCGAAGGGTTACTTATGTTGGTAGTAACCAGCGATGAAGCTGGTAGGTGCGTGTAGGGTCTAGTCGGCCAGGGCCGTCCTTCTCACACCTAATGCGACACGTCGACAAACACATCGTCCGGGGTACACGGGGCATCTCATCTAAGCCCGCTACTGGCTAGGAAGGCCTAGTCCTCCCACGGAGGACACGGTACCCAGCCCCAGCAGTCCTCGTGGAAAGGCACGAGATGCCTTTCTGTCCAGCCCTGGCTAGGGGTTGGGCCGTCGGTCGTGTAAGACCCGTTCTCGGGGTTAAGCCAAACCCAGCCTAAGTAAACTCGTTGTTTCATGGTCTCTCCTTCTCGCACCTAATGCGACACCGGCACCAACACATCATCCGGAGTACACGGGTCATCCCATCTAAGCCCGCTACTGCCCGTACAGCCTGCGACCCCGGTGGGACGGCACCGGGGCGCAAACTAGGTGTTGGGCACCTAACCGAAGGGAACCTTCGGTCGGAGGTAATAATGGCCGGTCTCTGGGAAACGGTCCACTACGAACATGAGGAAAGTTTGGGGCGGCAATTCCAGCGTCTCCGCGCTGATACGCCGGATGTCCTCGTCGGACGTGGTGTGGTGGACCTGCGAGGGAAGGTTCTGGGACTCTCCCTGATAGGTCACGTTCAAGATCATGTTTTCGTTCATGTTGGTCCTCCTAGCCTGTTTCCAGCACGTTGTACTGGCCACTGAAAATGTCCTTCTCGATAATCACGTCAGTCATCAAGTTCGACTCAATGAACTGGAAGCACTCCGACTCGGTGAAAAACGTCGCGATAATTTCCATTGTGTTGCCTGCTTTCTTGCCCCTAATGCGACACGTCACCCAACGCATCGTTTGGGCTCAACCCCAGGACTGGCAGCCCGCTATTACCTGTCTGATTGCCCCGGTACGATGCGTTATTGCGGACCACGCATTACGAGTGAGCTAAGGAGGCTCTGAGCTATGTGCGATCGAGTATTTGTAGAGTGGGCTGACGGAACCTGGCTGTCGTCGGGGCATAACCCTGAGTTTCAGGAGAACTTGGCTGAGATGGTCGCTACGTCTGGTCCACCCTCTAAGGTGGAGTTCCGAGCGGCTGGTACGGGCTACCTACCTGTTACGCCATGTGAGGACTGTGGTTTGTCTTACGCCCAGTGTCATTGCGACGACCTCGCTCCTGACCCGCCTAAAGAGCCTTCGCTCCTCGATAAGCTCCACGACCATTACCTCGACAAGTATGGTCACTTGCTCGACCCACCGTCGAGTTAGCTGCTTACACAGCCGAGAGCCCGCTACTAGGCGTTTGCGGACCAGACCTTATCTAAGGTCTGTTCGGACTGGAACTGCGCGGGGTATCCAACTCCTGCGGTCCTCGACGTTCGCGGGAGTTCCAGGGCCGAATCCCTTGAGCCAGTCTTGGGCCTCGGCCCAGTCATCAGTCCAGCCGATGATCTCCCAGGCGTCCTTGAGGTGATAACGGGCACGGCGACGGTCGCCCTCACGGGGTGGTTCTTTGACCTTTACGCGCTCGTGCATGTTTCCTCCCATTCCATTCTACCCGTCGTCGGCGTCGAGCGCCGCGTATTGCGTCCAGAATGCCACCGGGTCTTTCTCGTAGCCCTCTAACACCTCCTCGATCTCTGCCTCTGTTAGAGGGGCATCGCACACGGGGCAGCCGTCTTTGTAGCACTCGCAGTCGAGGGGCTTATCCACGGCGCACCACACTGATGATCTGGGCGTCGTAGCCCCAAACACCAGAGCCGTCCTCACGGGGAATGGGCTTGAGGTCAGAGTCGACCAGTTGGCCAGAGAATCCGGGGCGACCGTTCTTGATGACGTCATCTTTATCGTTCACCAGGACAGTGCGACCGCACCCCCCGAAAGCGTTGTATCGAATGACGTCGCCTATTTTGTAGTGGACATTATCGTGCATTTGTTTGCCTCCTTCTTGCCCCTAATGCGACAGTCCGGCCAACGCATCGTACCATCCGCCTGGCTAGGGATAAGGCCGCTATTGGCCTTGAGAGCCGAAGCCCTAGGCGTCACCAGAGCCTTCGCTTCCGCCTGGGGCTCCGAGCCGTGCCCGAGAGCGCGATGTCCTTCCCCTGGTGGTGGATCGTCTGACTGCCACCGGCGTTGGGCTGCGTGTCGTCGCAATGTTTCTCGGCTGCTTCTTCGGATGTGAACGGGCCGTACACGTCGTAGTCCTCATTGCACCCGTAGGGGTAGCATTGGTATTCGTAATACCACTCCCCCGGCTTGGCCTCAACGAATCGTAAATCTGCTCCGGTGCTCATTTGTCCTCCTTTGGGTTCGCCTCTAATGCGACGAGTCGACAAACGCATCGCATGGACCCTGCCTTTACCTATAGATGCCCGCTATCTTGTAGGTATGAGATGTCCTTCTTGCAGTGAGTTCGGTTGCTACGTCGGCCTCCAGTGGGTTCACTGTCAGAACGAAGCGTGTTACCACTACGACATCAAATACGTTCAGAAGTTGCGGACCGAGAGTCACAAGTCATCGGTCGACAAGCTGCTACAGAGAGATAACTTCTTAGTCCTCCCCGACGAGGGAGAGGATTGACAGAGACAGGTAGCGGGCTCGTCATATGGGCATGCCCCACCCAACACGCCATCTTGATGTCACGATGCCTGAGGAGTGCGGAGTTCAGCCCCGGTTAAGACCGGGGTATCTTTATGTACGGAGAAAAACATGTTCGCACCCCTACTTCCTAAGCCCACCCCAGCAGCCCCATCAACGCCGTGCCTTGAGTGCATGCAGGGCTCATGTGGCACGACAACGTGCGATCCGATTATGGCCGCTATTGGATCGCGCTACCGACAAGCTCCGGGGTTAGCCTCGTGGAGCGTCATCGAGCTTGAGGAGTTAGTCGCTCACCTCGATGGGATCATTGCCGAGAGCGACTAATCTCCTTCGTTGTCACGTAGGCGTGGCCCGTAGCGCGGATGAATCGCCTGGCGTTCTTCTTAATGATGTCGATACCTTCACCCTCGTAGAGTTCTCCGGCCTTTCCGGTCAGTATCAAGAGGGCGGCTGATAGCTCGTAGAGAGCATCCGCTGTCCTCGCGTGCCGTTCTCGTTCGCGCTTACGCATTATCATTCACCGGGGCACTCCGGGCGTTCATCTTCGTCCCAGCAAATCCAGCACGACGGCTCAGGGCACCCAAAGTGCTCGCCGTTCATGTGCGCTTCTTGGATGTCGTCCTGGTCCATCAGACCACCTCGCGCTGGTAGGTGTCCCTGATTGTGGCCTCGCAGAGGCGAATCGCCGTCCCGATGTCGTCCTGCTTCACGTCGACAGGATCGGCGGACCCGAAGCACAGTCGGAACATATCAAGCTGGTCCGGGGTCAGCAGTCCGGTTAGCTCAGTCAGCTTGTCTCGGTTCGTATCCATCGTTGGCCTCCTTTGGCTCACCCTTAATGCGACGAGTCGACAAACGCATCGTCTGGAGTACACAGGTCATCCCATCTAAGCCCGCTACAGGCTCTAGAGGCCCTATCCGAGAAGCGCGAGGGCTTCTCGGAGTAGGGTCGGATCGTTCGTCCCGAACCGCTGGCCGCAGTTTCCGCAGTTTGGGTGCTCCAGCGCGGCCTGAAGGTCAAACCGGGCATACATGGCGTTGTTGTCCCGGTAGTCTAGGGCTAGGTCCACGACCTCTTGAGCGGTCACTGGGCTGCCTCCCATGCCGCGCTGGCCCTGGCTGAGTGGATCATGTAGCCGCCCCAGACAATCCCGCAGGACTTGCCCTTCTCGGCCCCGCACATGGGGCAGGCTACGGACATGGGGAGGACGGTTGCTTCGGTTGATTCAGACATGTTTCTCCTTGGGTTCACCTCTAATGCGACAGCACGGCGAACGCATCGTATGGGCTCGGATCGTCGGGAAGTCAAAGGCCGCTATGAGGTCAGTACAAAGAATAAGCGGAGGTTGCCAAACCTCCGCTCCACCTCTTTAGGGTGTTTGGGTGGGGCCCCGCCTTCTGCCCCAGCAGCCTTGCGTCCGCTTTTACCCGGCAGGGTAACCCAGTGTGAAGACCACACTCGCCCTGCGCCATCACCCCTAATGCGACATCAACATCAACGCATCGTACGGGGCCGAGAGGCGAGGACCAGGGAAGTCAAAGGCCGCTATGACGTCAGTACAAAGAATAAGCGGAGGTTGCCAAACCTCCGCTCCACCTCTTTAGGGTGTTTGGGTGGGGCCCCATCCTCTGCCCCAGCAGCCTTGCGTCCGCTTTTACCCTACAAGGTACGACCCGGTATGAATTTCATACCCGCCCCTGCGCCTGCACCCATAATGCGACAGGCGCATCAACACATCGTACCGGCTCAGGTGGTCGGATGAGCAGGTAGGTAGAGGCCGCTATTAGGGCCCGAGGCCGAGGCCCCGACCTTAGTCGGGGAACTCGTCCGGGGTGATTGGAAAATAAGAGCGGTTTGTCACTGAGCGTATTCGCCCGAATGCAGTTGCTTTAGGGACAGGGGTGTCCTTAGCAGGACCCGTCGCAGGGTGACCAGCCGCAGGGCTTGCACTCGACCGGGGAGTGGTCGCACATATCGACAGCGACCCCTTCTGAGGTGTCTTGGCCGCATTCGGGGCATGTGCCGTCTACTGGGCCTGGGTATCCCTGACTCCAGCAACTCACAGCAACTCCTCTAGTGCTTTCTTCAAATG
>Ga0233413_10000867_pt1 | contig 13858 bp, 12 predicted proteins | sample Na_anoxic_6_MG_FD_189019 | JGI IMG/M metagenome (GOLD analysis project Ga0233413, IMG submission 189019) | Seawater microbial communities from Saanich Inlet, British Columbia, Canada - Na_anoxic_6_MG | ecosystem: Environmental > Aquatic > Marine > Inlet | place: Canada: British Columbia... | reverse complement strand
CAGTTTCACTGAAACCCCACCACCCACCTCCTGGTCCGACATAGCGCCATCTGAATACGGTTTTTATGCAAATGTGAATCCTGATGTTGATCATCCCCGCTGGAGCCAGGCTCGAGAGCGACGCATTGGCGCAGGGCTATTTGCAGAGAAAGAACCCACACTCATGTTCAACGGTTATGCGGACGAAGTTGCCAGTCTGTACACCAGCCTCGACTTGAGCAAATACTTCTAACCAACTGCCCGTTGATTACGCTGCGCACCACCGAACGAATTGGAAAGCCAATAGTCTTTGCCGCCTGTTGCATTCCATTGATCTTGCTAATACTGCAAGTGCTGGAAATTGGATCGCTGCAACTTGGACCAAACCCCATCGAAGACATTCAGGATACGCTCGGTATCTGGGGCTTACGCATGCTTTGCGCAACCCTGGTGATCACACCTCTGTCATGGGTAATCGGTCCGTTGCCAATTCGATTCCGGCGCATGCTCGGTCTGTTTACCTTCACTTATTGTGGCCTGCATTTCCTCAATTACCTGATCCTCGATCAAACTTTTAATTTCAGCGCCATCATCGAAGACATCATCAAACGTCCATTTATCACCCTTGGTCTGTTCGGTGTGCTATCAATGTTGCCACTGGCGATCACCTCAACGAATAACTGGCGCAGAAAACTTGGCAGAAACTGGATCAAACTGCATAAACTGGTCTACCTGACCAGTATTGCTGCCTGCTGGCACTTCTACTGGCAGGTAAAAAAAGACCTGACAGAACCTTTGATCTACTGTTCCATCATCGCCTTGTTACTCGGCGCACGCATGGTTCGAACCTGGCGGCGCAACCAACAGGCAACCCACAAAACAACTTAATGATAACGACAACCACAGACTCAATTGCCGCTGACACATGATAGGATGACGGCAGAATTAACCCTTATGTAAGAGGCTGAATACCATGAAAAAACTGCTTTGGATCACTGCGCTGACCCTACTTACCATCAGTTTTACCGCCTGTGCAAAAGAACCGGGCAATGCATCTACGGTCGACTCCATCGCCGCCTCTGATCTTGCGGCTCTGATTGCCGCCAACGATGCACCGTTTATCCTCGATGTCAGGACGCAAAACGAATTTGCCGCAGGACACGTTCCAGGTGCTATCAATATTCCGCACACCGAACTGGAAGCTCGACTTGCCGAACTGAATGACCACCAGGATGACACCATCATCGTGTATTGCCGCTCCGGAAAACGTGCAGGGATGGCCGAAGAGAAGCTACAGCAAAATGGCTTTACAAAAATTTCTGATCTCAATGGACATATGTTGGGGTGGGAGAAAGATGGCCATCCGGTCGAATGACCGGCCATAACTCTCTATAACTGACAAGCAAACCTGTCCGCAGGATCGTTCTTAATTATCGTTGGCCTTCCAATCAGCAGTTATTCGTTGGGAAGGGCTGCGGCATCTAGCCACAATTTTTATCTCTTTCCCTGGACGGCTTTTTGCGCCCGACATCCCTCTGAAACGCCGGAGGACCGGCTTGAATGTTTAACCCCAAGGGCACCTCCTACGGGCGCAGAGCAATGCCGCCCACAAAAGGCCTTGGACACTTTAGTGGCACATTGGAGTTTGCTTGGGTTAACGGTCCACAGGCGTGTCGCGGATTTTTCCGTCGTGGGGGTCTTTATAAACAGTCAAGTCGCTCCTGCGGCGTTTCTAAAGGCCCCCACGACGGAAAAATCCGATCAGGGAAAGACCAAGAACTCGGCCAATTTTCTACTACAGGTTATAACCCTGCTCATCATGCAGCACGATATCGAGACCTTCGGTTTCCTCGTCAGAAGAAACCCGCAAGCCCAATAGTGCATCAATAACTTTAAGAATTACGAACGTAGCAAATCCACACCAGGCAAGTACTGCGACAGCGCCAAGTACCTGCACGCCTAACTGGCTGCCGATTGTTGCACCCTCAGGCAGTCCGAGACCGCTGAAAACTCCAAGGCTCGGCGCAGCAAATACGGCTGTCAGAAAAATACCCAGAAACCCGCCAACACCGTGAACCGGAAATACGTCGAGCGAATCATCGATACGAAACCGTCTCTTGATTATTTGTGTTGCCGAGAAACACACGATGCCGCCAATCATCCCAATGACAAGCGCTCCACCCGGACCGACAAAACCGGAGGCTGGTGTAATGGTACCCAGACCAGCAACCATGCCGGTCACAATGCCCAACATGCTGGGCTTACCGAACCGAATCCATTCGCGGCACATCCAGGCCAGCGAACCTGCCGCCGCGCCAATATGCGTTGCCAGCATTGCCATGCCGGCAGAACCATCTGCGGCTATCGCACTACCGGCATTGAACCCAAACCAGCCTACCCACAACATCCCGGCACCCATGACCGTCATCGGCAGATTGTGCGGCGGCATCGGTGTACGTGGAAAGCCCTTGCGATTCCCCATGACAAGCGCTGCAACAAGTGCCGCAACACCGGCATTGATATGCACAACTGCTCCGCCGGCAAAGTCCATAAAACCAAGCCCGGCCAACCAACCACCGCCCCAGACCCAATGTGCGACAGGTATATAGACAATCAGTAGCCACAGGGTCGCAAACAGAAACATCGAACTAAACCGCATGCGCTCGGCAAACCCACCAACAATCAGTGCCGGTGTGATAATTGCAAATGTCATCTGGAACATGATGAAAACAGATTCAGGAATTGTACCTTCGACCGAATCGACGCCAACACCGACTAGAAATATTTTGCCCAGACCACCAATAAAGGCCTGCGCATCACCACCATCTGTTGCAAACAGGCTATAGCCAATTGCCATCCAGACAATTGATGCCATGCAGGCAATTGCAAAACATTGCATCAGTACCGACAGCACGTTGCGCGAGCGTACGAGACCAGAATAAAATAATGCCAAGCCCGGTAGCGTCATAAATAAAACGAGTGCTGTTGATGTCAGCATCCAGGCTGTGTCGCCTGTATCAATATCAGCAGCAACGGCAGCTGGCGGTAGAACCAAAGTTATGATCAGCAGCAGAACCGCCCGAATTGAACCCTGCACACTACCCCCTGATTTTATTCAAATGCGATGCCGCAGCGATGGAGGAATCTACAACGCCTCGTCGCCGGTCTCACCGGTACGAATTCGGATGGATTGCTCAAGGTTTGTAACGAAGATCTTACCGTCACCGACCTTACCGGTCTTGGCAGCCTTGATTATCGCCTCGATGACCTGATCCACACGCTCATCGTCAACCGCAACTTCAATCTTGGATTTGGGCAGGAAATCTACAACATATTCTGCACCCCGGTAGAGTTCCGTGTGGCCACGCTGGCGACCGAAGCCTTTGACTTCGGTGACCGTCATGCCGTGAACACCTTCCTCATTCAGCGCATTTCGAACATCGTCCAGACGAAACGGTTTGATGATTGCCGTAATGAGTTTCATGTCAACATCCCCCAATCAATTGTATTCTGTTCTTATTTACCGGATGAACGGGAATCAGACCCCCCCGAATCTAACCATTCTACATCAGGGATCAGGATTTTGGCCCGCAGTACCAATAATTCTCAGCCGTCACGATCCTGACACCGATACCAGCGAAGCAACTCAGATGCAGACTGGGGTTTATCCGCACCCATCATTTCAAGTGCTGCAGCCGAGATTGGCACCTTTGGATAAGCGCTGCGACTGGCATACTGAGCATACTTTAGAAATCGAAAGGCGTTAAACCAGCGCTGTACCCGACGTCTATAACTTGCGTCAGAGGCAACATTGGCGCGAATCTCGCTAAGCCGTTGCTCAAAACCCTGGCTATCAAGAAACTGGCGCAGCGCCGTCGGCAACCCGGATACCAGTCCGGGCAGGGTCGCCGGCGTCGACTCTGTCAACGCCGCACAGAACAACCCAAGGTCGCGAAATATCTGCGGTGCAAAAGTCTCAAGCTCAGCGCCGGACTCAAGTGCACGCCGTATCGCCGGACCGGTACCAAACGGCACCCGCGCCGATGGCCGGACTCCTGGATAGACAGTCGTAGCATTCAAAGCCCGATAACCGCCCATGGCAATCAACTTCTGCGCAAAATAAAAATCCTCTCCACCCTGGCGCAAATTCATACCCCCCTGTGTAACATAGGCTTTTGTCGAGCAAGCCAATGTCGAACCGACGGTGTGAAATGCATATGGAAACCCAGCCAGCCGCTGGCCAGCTACGTAATACCTCAGGTGCAGTTCATAGTCGATCATCGCACGGCTTATCGGGTCATCCACTGCAAAAAGCCCCGCATGCTCAAAATAGATAGATACACCGGGACACTCCGGGTGGGCGATAAACCACTCACGGAGCCGCAGCAGATAGTTCGGCATGACACTGCAGTCAGCATCAAGGCAGGCGATAACACCAGCACAGTCTGTCGCCATCGCAATGCGTCCAAGCGCCTCATCCATGCCGATTTTACGCGCCAGACCGACGCCGGCCCGCGCTACCGGAAGCTCATTGCATTCAATCGTGTGAACGCTCATCCATTGCGGCATCCGCTCAGCTGCATACTCGCTGGCACGCCCTGCGGCAGTAGCATTGCACGCCAATATGTCAAGCGCAGCGCCGGCAGGAGCGTTGATAACAATCAGCACCTCAACTTCGCAATCAGGCGCATCGCAGGCCGCCAATGACTCAAGCACTGGGCCAATATCCGGTTCATCAAAACACGGTATAACAACAATAAGACCCAGCTTTGATGACACTTCCGCGGCAACGCCAAACGGGTAGAATTGGCGTCTTTCAAGATAACGCCCGACAGCCGATAGATACTTGGTCTTCGAGTTACTTGAGTTAAACAACATCACGAGGAATTACTGTTGGCTAAAAAATCTATTGATGTGCTTGTTAACACATCACCGGCTTGGGTCAAAATCGTTCTACAGGATTTTGATTCCTTTTTGCTTGATCATGCGAACTGTGAACGAAAAGCCTCAGCTATGGCCATGAGCTTCATCGTCAAGTACCCGGATCGACACACAATGATTCCAGACCTGATCGACCTCGCTCGCGAGGAAATTGAGCATTTCAAGGAAGTGTACGAAGTCTGTGCCGAACGAGGGCTAACCTTGCAAAAAGACACGCCGGACCTCTACGTTAAACAGTTACTCGATGCGGCACGCCATGGACGCGATGAACGACTGATCGACCGCATGCTGATTGCATCTGTCATCGAGTGTCGCGGCGCAGAGCGCTTCGGCCTGCTGGCCCGGGAACTCGAGGATGAAACAATGCGAAAATTTTATGCGCGCTTATGGAAAGCAGAACTCAAGCACGGGCACTTATTTGTGCACCTGCTACTGAAAGAATTTGATGAGCAACTCGTCTACCCGCGCCTTCACGAACTGCTCGAACTCGAAGCCAAAATTGTGGCAGACCTGGAGTTTCGGCCCGCATTACACTAAAAATATACTGTAGGAGCGGCTTTAGCCGCGATTAATCAATCGCGGCTAAAGCCGCTCCTACAGGTTGTATGTCAGTTGAGACGGAAGCCGCCGTGGCGCATCCTGCTGCGATAATCGAACCACCACCAGGACAGCAAAATCCCGATCACAAGACAGGCTGCTGATGCGGCGAAAAATAATTTTCCGGGTACGCTAAATTCATATGCCTCAAGACTCGCAGAAAGATCAGCATTCTCATCTCGTAATCGCTCAAGCTCAACTACCTCTGCGGCTGCTTTGGCTTCGCGCGAGTCCACCTGCGCCTCAATTTCGCTGACACGCGCCTCACGTTCACTGAGACTCAATGTCAATGATTCGAGTTTGCTGAGTGCCTTATCGCGCTCCTGCTCAACTTCGGCCAAGCGCAGAAAGGCCGGTTTTTCCGCAACGAGATAGTTCTTCTTGACCCAGCCCTTACGGCCATCCGGAATACTGACCTGCGCATAAAACCGATTTTCTTCTAAAATTTCGACGTGATCGCCACTTTTAAGTTTTGCGAAGGCGCGATCGCTGGTATCAGCCTGCATGTGAACGCCAAGTTGCAATTGATCGGTGACATAGGCTGTTTCAGCATGAACGCTACCGAATATGGCTATCAATGCGCACACCATGCCCGCACGCCCGAATATGTTTCCTGTCACTGTTATTAAGCCCATCTCAATCAGGTCTGCTTCACTGAATATGCATCGCATCCTGCGACAATCCGACGCCATTGTCGATCCGGAATACAGAAAAATACAGCTCTGGCTCGTCTGGAAGGCTTACTGCGCCCATTTTACTTGAGGTGACCTTCAACGGGTGCGGTACGATCGCTCACGAGTCGGCCGTTCAATTTCCAGTGAGCGCATGCGATCGGTCAATGTACTTGGCTTGAGACCCAGTAACCGTGCTGCACCGTGCTCCCCTGATACTCGCCAGTCAGCGAACTGGAGAGCTGCGATCATATTCTGGCGCACACGTTCACGCATTTCTTCATCGGTCAGAAATAACGGCACATCACCCGGAACTGAGGACAACTCACCAACAAAGGGCGGATGCAATTGCGCCTCGGGCATCGACAGATCAAGACGCAAATGCCGCTCGTGCGACAGAATCACGGCGCGCTCAATAACATTCTTCAGCTCACGGACGTTACCCGGCCAGTCGTAGGTGCGCAGTGCATCGACTTGTGATTGCGTGAAGGCTAGTGACTCACGGCCAAAATCGCGGCACACCTGCTCAAGTATGTGGATGGCGAGCATGACAACATCATCGCCGCGCTTTCGCAGCGGCGGAACCAGAACCGGAAAGACCCCGAGTCGATAATAAAGATCTTCGCGAAACTCGCCGGCTTCTACCGCTTTCTCCAGATCCTTGTTGGTCGCTGCAATTACACGCACATCAACGCTGCGTGAGCGGTCATCACCGACAGGTTCAAATTCCTTTTCCTGCAGCACACGCAGCAACTTGCTCTGCAGTGTCAGTGGAATCTCGCCAACCTCATCGAGAAATAGCGTACCGCCATCTGCCAGTTGAAACCGACCAATGCGATCAGCATGTGCGCCGGTAAATGCACCGCGAACATGGCCGAAGAATTCACTTTCGAACAACTCATCGGGAATCGATGCACAATTTACCTTGACGAGAGGCTTGTCGCTGCGGCCGCTACGTGCGTGGATTGCATGTGCGACAAGCTCCTTACCCGAACCGGTCTCGCCGACAATCAACACGCTAGCCGGAGTATCAGCAACAGCCTCTATACGTGCTGTCATCGCAACCAGTGCGGGACTTTGCCCAACGATCTGGCCAAAGTTCATTGAGATGCTGACTTCCTCTCGCAAGTAGTCACGTTCTCGTTCGAGTTCATCCTTGAGTCGCTGGATTTCACCGTACGCATCGCGCAACTTTGCTTCACTGCGGTTCCGCTCTGTAACATCCTTACTCGCAACGAACAGAGTTTCATGGCCGGTCAAGTGGTCACGCTCAGTACGCGACGACATGACAACATCGATCAGCTCACCTTTCCTGGTGACCATCTGGCGCGGCATATTGGTGCGGTTACCTGCCTTGATAACACTGCGGACCTTGCCATCGAGTAAAGGTTCTCTCGCCTCATCACTGAGAAAATCAAGAATGGTACGGCCGATAGCTTCCTCGCGTGTGTAACCAAGCTTTTTAAGCCAGTGGTTGCTAACAGCCGTGATACGCCCGTCAGCATCAACCGTATGCAACATAGCCGGTGTCGACTGGTACAAGTCACGATAACGCTGTTCCAGCCTGGCTTGATCAGACAACTCGGTAAACACCGACAGTGAACGAATCAATTGTCCGGCTGCATCGGTTTCAGCCATTGTCGTCGTAAGCAGCTTGACCTTTTCACCGTCCTTGGCCAGCAAGTCGACCGGCACATGATCGAGCCGTCCGGTGCGCCTGAACTGCGGCATATGCTCTTCAATAATTTGCCGTGCACCCTCAGGGGTCGCCAGGCTCCCCGGTTGCCGCCCTCGCATCTCTGCACGACTGTAACCAAGGCGCCTGACCCATTCGTCACTCACATCGATAAAACGTCCTTCGACGTCCATCAATGCCGCGATAACCGGCAACTCGCGGAACAGCCATGTGTAACGGTCTTTCGTGGACATGGGCGCAGTATACACGGTTTTCCGTTATTACTATCTCGGTATTTCGTAAATCACGGAATACCGTGTGATCAAATATCAGGTAACTCATTGATTTTATTAGAAACTGAAAGTTGGCACGCTTCCTGCAATATAGAACTCGAGTTCAATGTATCAAGCATCGACTCAACCAAATAACTGACTACTCTGAATAAAGGTGAGGCAACGATGAACAGCAGAAAAGACAGCCACTACAGGCTTCCTGCTCGTTTGCCCACAGCATTGCTCTGGCTGGCGATTATCGCCGGCACTGCATCAGTTGGGCACACTCAGGAGATACAGCAACCGTCACTCGTTATCACGACGGAACGGCCCATATACACAGATTTCAGCTCAAGTATTCGCGATGAGATGCACGAGCGTACACAAATCGCGATCTGGATGACCCGCATCAATGTGGGCACCGACCTGAACTTAAAACTCAGCCCAACCGGCCGACGCTACCGGATGGCAGCAAACGATATGAACAAACGCGGCTGATGCCGCAACCGGTTCGCAGCGCCCACTAATCCTCCTGGGCGCCCGAACCAAACCAGATGACGTCAGCCGTCATCTACGCAGGACCTCCCCCCTTAAGGTCCTGCAGCGTGAACGGGGCCTCCCCCCTTAAGGCCCCGCGATGCATGGGGGCCGGTGTGATCAATGGCATAACGCCTGATCGTGTCGGCCCCCTTTTTTTTGCCCGAAGACACTACCCTTTGCCCGGTACGCCATTCAACGGGGTCAGACCCTTATTTCCATAAAGTTATGAAATAAAAATCTGGCCACAGTAGCGGATGGAAATAAGGGTCTGACCCCTTTTCAGCGAACCACAATAATTAGATGAGAAACAGGGCCCTGGCCCTGCCCGGAATCGGTTACGGCTAGCGCCAGATGTCCTGAAGCGCCTGCAACTTATCGTTGCCCGGGCATAGCTTGGCATGATCAATTGTCGACAGTGGCTCATCGACAATGTTGCTCAGGTCGTGCATTTCCTTGAGGTCGTCATCGTAATAGAGCAACCCTGTGACGATCTCACCAGCCTGCTGGTATTTCTCCAGATAACTGTAAACCGAAGCACGATCAGTCGGGTCGTATTCACCGGCTACCTTGCGCAAGATAATCTGACTGTCGTCGTGCAACCTGACCGTCATCGCCTCACCTTCGTTGTACTGCGTCTTGATCTCTTCTGACGGCGGTATGTAGTCAGCATGAATAGCCGGGTGAAAATGCTCGCGAGTGTATTTGTAGCTTTTTGTCGAACCCTCATGATCGTTAAATGTCACGCAGGGTGAAATTACATCGATAACTGCAAAGCCCTTATAGCTCAAACCAGCCTTGATCAACGGCACGAGTTGCTCTTTGTCGCCCGAAAAACTCCTGGCAACAAAACCGGCGCCCATCGAGATTGCAATACGGCATGGATCAATCGGCGGTTGCAGGTTCTCAGCACCCTTCTTGGCCTTGCTGCCAAGATCGGCAGAGGCCGAAAACTGGCCTTTTGTCAGTCCATAAACGCCATTGTTCTCGATGACGTACAGCATATTCACATTACGACGGATCGCGTGGCAGAACTGACCAAAGCCGATCGATAAACTGTCACCATCGCCGGATACGCCGATGTACCACAAGTCACTATTGGCAGCATTTGCGCCCGTTGCCACCGACGGCATGCGCCCGTGTACGGTGTTGAAGCCATGTGACTGCTTAACGAAATAGGCCGGTGTCTTTGACGAACAACCGATGCCGCTGAGCTTCGCCATCCTGTGCGGCGGGATGCTTAGCTCGAATGCAGCTTGCACGATTCCACTGGTAACCGAGTCGTGCCCGCAGCCGGCACATAACGTCGACATGCCGCCCTCATAATCGCGGACGGTCAGGCCGAGCTCGTTTCTGAGGCTCTGCGGATGAATAACTTTTGGTTTAGCAATAAAGCTCATGCCGCTACTTCCTTGGACCTAGGCTTAGGCTTGCGTTTGCGCTTGCCTTGGTCCTCACTAATCGAATCGACAATGCCCCGCGCGTTGAGCGGCAGACCATCATAAAACAATAACGGCACCAGCTTCGTTGCATCGACATCCATCTCAAGCAGAAACAAGCCTCGCAGCTGGGCATCCCGATTTTGCTCGACGACATAAATTCGGTCATGCGCATCAATGAACTGCTCGACCTGCTCATCGAAAGGGAAGGCCTTGACGCGCATGTAATTGATTTCGATACCTGCTTCACTCAACCGGTCGCGTGCCTCAATAACGGCGCCGTCACAACTGCCAATCGAGATAATTGCCGTACGAATTTTTTCATTATAAAAAATTGCCGGTCCCGGCACATAAGACTTGGCTGTTTCCCACTTTCGTCGCAGGCGATCAACGACTTCCAGGTACTCGTTTGAGTCCTCGGTATAGGCCCCGTACATGTTGTGCCCGGAACCACGGGTGAAATAAGCACCCTTCGGATGTTCACCGGGGAAGGTTCGATATGGAATAGCATCTTCATCAACATCAAGATAGCGATGAAAAGATTCCATTTTCTCCAGTGCCGCGGCATCAAGGACCTTGCCGCGATCAGGAACATACGTATCGTTCCACTGCAGATCCCTGCACATCCAGTCATTCATGCCGATATCAAGATCCGTCAGAACTATCACAGGTGTCTGTAAGCGTTCAGCAAGATCAAATGCCTGCGCAGTCAGGTAAAAAGCTTCTTCGGGGCTCGCCGGGAACAACAAGACATGGCGCGTATCACCATGAGACGCAAAGGCACATGACATGATGTCTGCCTGCTGGGTACGCGTCGGCATGCCGGTCGATGGCCCACAACGTTGCACGTTGATGAGTACCGCCGGAATCTCAGTAAAGTAACCGTAGCCGAGCAGCTCGCTCATTAACGAGATACCAGGTCCGCTGGTGGGTGTAAATGCACGTGCACCGTTCCAGCCGGCGCCAAGCACCATACCCATCGCAGATAGCTCATCTTCAGCCTGAATAATGCAGTAATTGGCACGACCCGTTTCTTTGTCGATACGGTAGCGCTCACAAAAACCCTGATATTCATCCATGACCGACGTAGACGGCGTTATCGGGTACCAGGCACCAACCGTTGCCCCGGCATAAACAGCACCAAGTGCTGCCGTGGTATTACCGTCGATCATAATGTGATCACGGGTTTTATCCATCGGTTCTGCCTTAAATGGCAAAGGACAATCAAAATGCTGCTTGACGTATTCGTAGCCGAGCCGGAACGCAATGTGGTTGCCTTCCAGCAGACTGGCCTTTTTTGCAAACATCTTGTCGAGTGATGCCTTGACGACATCCAGATCAATGTCGAGCAACGCAGCGACAGCGCCGACATAAGCAATGTTCTTCATCAACACCCGTGCACGAGCCGAGGAGAACTGCTCATTACACAGCTTCGCCAGCGGGATGCCGATAATCGTCACGTCTTCACGCGCCAGTAACTTGTGGCGCGGCCACGTCGAATCATAGATCAGATATCCGCCGGGGGCTAAGTCGGCAAGATCTTTCTTGTAGGTCTGATTATTCATTGCCAACATGATGTCGACACGTCCGGCGCGGGCCATGTAGCCCTGACCGCTGACACGAATCTCATACCAGGTCGGCAGACCCTGAATATTCGACGGAAAGTAATTCTTGCCGACGACCGGAATGCCCATGCGAAAGAACGACTTCATCAACAGCGTATTAGCGCTTGCCGACCCCGTGCCGTTCACGTTCGCAATGCGAATTGTAAAATCGTTATTTTTTGGTCCCGTACTCATGCCAGGGCTCAACTATATTTCTTGGTTTCAGGTTTGGGTAAAGGGTAGTTTCTGAGCAACTGCCGGTACAAATGTTTAAGTTTGTCACCACCAGATTCACTTAACTCGGATTTACGTACCCCATTGCTTGGCGACTTGTTCCTGCTCAGGCGGTGTATTGTCATCTTTCGCATACGGCACAGCCAGCGTAAATTTCTGCATATCCCAAGCAGCCGTCGGGCAGCGCTCAGCACAGAGGCTGCAATGCACGCACAGATCCTCGTCCTTGACCATGACTCTAGCTGTTTGCGGCAGCGGAGCGGATACGTATAAATCCTGCTCAACATTGTCGGCCGGTGCACTCAGTCGTGTGCGCAGATCAGCCTCTTCGCCATTTTCAGTCATCGTCAGGCATTTAACCGGACAAACATCGATACAGGCATCGCATTCGATACACAGATCTGCCTTGAATATCGTCTGGATATCACAGTTCAGGCAACGCTCAACTTCAAGGGCGGCGCGATCTGCATCAAAGCCAAGCTCAACCTCATAGTTGAGCTTCTTGAAACGTTCCTTCAAGGTCATGTGCGGTACAAGTGTCCGCTCATGTACATCATAATCATTGCTAAATGACCATTCATGGATGCCCATTTTTGCGCTGGACAAGGACATCCCGTCCTGCAGACGATCGGCAACATCCTCGCCGTTGCAGTGTCGATGCACGGAAATTGCAGCCTGGTGACCATGCTCGACTGCCCAGATAATGTTCTTCGGCCCGAATGCAGCGTCTCCGCCGAAAAAGACACCCTTGCGCCCCGACTCGTATGTCACTGCATCAACAACCGGTACTTCCCACTTATCGAACTCGATGCCAAGATCGCGTTCAATCCACGGAAAGGCGTTGTCCTGACCGATCGCCAGCACCACATCGTCGCATGGAATAATCGTCTCACCGGTGACTCGCTGCTCCGTAATACGGCCCTTGGCATCGATATCGTATTCCATCAATTCGAACTTCATGCCAACGAGCTTGCCATCCTCGATGACAAATTCCTTGGGTGAATGATTGACGACAATCTCGACATTCTCTTCCTCAGCGTCTTCAAGCTCCCAGTCAGAGGCCTTGAAAAACTCACGTGGCTTGCGCGCCATGACCTTGACGCTATTCGCGCCGAGCCTGAGTGAACTGCGACAACAGTCCATCGCCGTATTGCCGACGCCGATGATAAGAACATTCTTGCCGACACTTTCGACATGATCGAAGGCGATCGACTCAAGCCACTCAATACCGATATGGATGCGGTCCGAATCGTAGCGACCCGGTATATCCAGATTCTTGCCTTTTGGCGCGCCACTGCCGACGAAAACAGCATCGTAGCCCTCATCGAGCAGGGCTTTCATGCTTTCAACCCGGGTTCCCAAACGCAGATCGACACCCATATCGACAATTAGCGCAATTTCCTCGTCAAGCACCTCGGCCGGCAGCCGGAATGACGGGATATTGGTACGCATCAGCCCGCCGGCAATACCCAGCGCCTCGTAAATCACAACCTCGTAGCCCAGCGGCATCAGGTCATTGGCGAGGGCGAGCGATGCGCAACCTGCGCCGATAAGCGCAACGCGCTTACCATTCTTCTCTGGGATGCTCGGCATTTGGTCACTAATATCATCGCGCAAGTCTGCCGCGACTCGCTTTAAGCGACAGATCGCAACCGGTTCTTCGTCGATGCGCCCGCGCCGGCAAGCCGGTTCACAGGGCCGGTCGCAAACGCGCCCGAGAATTCCCGGAAATACGTTGGTGCGCCGATTCATCATATAGGCGTCGGTGAAACGCCCTTGGGCGATCAGGCGAATGTAACCGGGTACGTCGGTATGCGCCGGACAGCCTTTCTGGCAATCTACGACCTTATGGAAGTAATCCGGATTGGTAATATCCGTGGGTTGCATCGGTGTATGCTGAATGTTGCTG
>Ga0233413_10000865_pt1 | contig 13877 bp, 19 predicted proteins | sample Na_anoxic_6_MG_FD_189019 | JGI IMG/M metagenome (GOLD analysis project Ga0233413, IMG submission 189019) | Seawater microbial communities from Saanich Inlet, British Columbia, Canada - Na_anoxic_6_MG | ecosystem: Environmental > Aquatic > Marine > Inlet | place: Canada: British Columbia... | reverse complement strand
ATAAAATGAAAAAACTATTTAATTACAAACATTCAGACTCAATGGGTAAGTCCACTGATTACACTGAAGAAACCAAATTATTTAAAACTCTATTTGAATCTGTTAAGGGTAAAAAAGTATTGTAATGAAAATAGTTATCACTGAAAGCCAACTTAAAATTCTTTTATCTGAAGTAAAGGGAGACCCTAAAAAGAAAAAAGAAGAAGGTGACCCTAAAAAGAAAAAAGAAGAAGGTGACCCTAAAAAGAAAAAAGGGGGTTCTAATGATTATGAATTTGATCAAGATCTTGAAGAAATAGTAATCACTTATAATAAAGAAACTAAAGAGACGACAGGTAAAGTATCGGATTGGCAATATGTTGGTAGTAAAGGTCGTAGAAAAAGAGGTGGTGCGTATTGGATTGCAAAGGGTATAGATATTGGTGGGTTAAAAAATAAAATACTTAAATTTTCAAAAAAATACGCAGAATATATGTCAAATTCCGATAATGTTAATAGTTATATTGGCCCAGTTGTGACTTCAGGGTATCGAGGAGCTAAAAGACAAGTCGACGCTATATGGGATCAATGGTCAGGAGATAAAAAATATTTAAATTTATATAGAAAAGAGTTTGGTAATCCAATAGAAAAGATATTTAAAGATAATGAGGACTCCCCTAAAGAAGCTAAAAAATTAGCAACGGAATTTCTTAAAGGAAAAGAAAAAGAAGGGAAATACATGAGTAGTCACCAACAAAAAGGGGCAATAGATATCTCACTATTTAAGGGTGATAAATACGGTGATAAAAACGAAGATATAAAAAAGTTTTTGAGTAAATCCAAAAAAGATGGTGATATTGTTAGGTTTATTGATGAAAGATCAAAACCCGCACCACATTTTCACATACAATTAACATAATTAATATCATTTATAAAGGTGGGTTTATCTCACTTTTTTTGTTTTATACAATATTTATATTATATGAATATAAATTTCAAAAACATTTTAACGGAATCTATTGTAGACGATTTAAACATATCTAAATTAGATAAGGTTGCGTTAAAGGTTTTTAATATAATTAAAGATGATAAGTTTTATTATCCTAATCAGACTAAGGCGTGGGATATGAGTGATGGTCAGCGTATTACTAAAGCTTCTGAAATGTTAAAAATAAGTGATTACAATTATCTATATAGTATGTATGATTTTTTTAATACATATGGTCATGTATTATTTCAAGACATACCAAAAGAGATACCAAAAAAAACATTACCATTTAATTCAGATTATGAACACATTTTAGGTGCAAAACTATTACAATATTATTACGATAACTATAACGGTAAAATAATATTTTCAAACGAAACTGGAGATTTTGAATGTGGTGTAATTTCTAATGACATAAATGAGGCAATTATGGAAGAAATGTACAGTGTAGAGATTAGAAATTATAGAGTACATGCCTCTATTTTTGTCAATATATTCCCAAATACAAAGGAACCAAATAAATTAGGTAGTGATTATCTCTCTATGGATGATAATTTAAGTGACTTCATTCCTATATATAGAGAAACTGACGAAAATGATTACGAAGAAATAGTTGATAGTAAATATTTTGATATTGATTTCCCTAAAGATATGAGTGATGTGACATTAAAAAAATATTTTGATGATATAATAAAATCAGTAATAAGAGAAATGATAATACCTAATAATGATTTAATGGTGGATTACATATCCGCAAATACAATTTAAAAATAAAATATATGTTATTAAAAAAAGGAGATAGTGGTCCAGATGTAAAAGAATTACAAACGTTATTAGATGATAATGGTTTTTGGACATATTATACAATTACAGATTATTTTGGTTCGGTAACTGAAACCGCAGTTAAGAATTTCCAATTTTCAAAACAAATAAAGGTAGATGGGTTGGTTGGTAACACAACATATAGCTGTCTAATGGATGGTGTTAAAAATGATATTATGTTAAAAAAAGGAGATAGAGGTGAACAGGTAAAGGAGGTTCAACAGATGTTAGGTATTACCGCAGATGGTATATTTGGTTCAGGTACAGAATCTTCAGTAAAGAAGTTTCAGAAAGACAATGGATTAATTGCTGATGGTATTGTTGGTTCAAAAACATATGAAACATTAGCAAATAAAACATTGGGAAATAGTTTTGACAATATAATTGATGTGGATACGGACAGAACTTATTTTGATGATTCTGAAGACACTGACGATAAATTAAATTATTTAGGTTCTTATACAACAGAAGATGGTTTAGAGATTGATAGAGCTTATTTGGATGGTGATGAGTATGTAAAAGATTATGGTGAGATACAACCAGAAAATTTCTTTATACATCACACCGCTGGTTGGAACAACCCATACAATACCATTAATAGTTGGAATAAGGACAAAAGAGGGCGTGTGGCAACACAATATTGTATTGGTGGAACAAGTGTTAGAGTTGGTAGTTACGGTGATGACAAGTACAATGGTCAAGTTGTAGAGTGTTTTCCTGATTACTACATAGGATGGCACTTAGGTAAAGTTGGTAACTTTAATATGTCTAAGTATTCTTCAGCAGTTGAGATTAACAATTTTGGTTATGTAACTAAGAAAGATGGTAAGTATTATACTTATGTCAACACTGAAGTACCAGAAAGTATGGTGTGTGACTTAGGTTATGAATTCAAAGGTCATCAGTATTGGCACGCATACACTAAAGAACAAATAGAAAGTTTAAGGTTATTAATAAATCACGCAAAAAAAATATACCCTAAAATTGACATGTCTGCAGGGTTACCACAACTCTTAAAAGATGGTGTTCACCCTAAAGATGCTTTTGATTTTAATGATGACGCTTATAATGGTAGAATAAAAGGTTTATGGACACACACAAATGTACGTACAGATAAATTTGATTGTTATCCAGATCCAAAATTAGTAGAAATGTTAAAAGGGTTATAAAGTGTTTATATTTTAATGAAATAGTAGTATTATTTTAATATGAGAAGTTCCGAATTTATGAATTACATATCCACACCTTTAACTTATGAACAAATGCATTTGCTTTATAGGGCGAACAATATAAAATATGAAAAATGTGAACTATTTCACGATTTTATAAAATCCATAAATAAAATAATTTATAAAACATATTTAGGGGAGGAATATATTAGTAACGAAAAAGAAATGGTTCAACACTTTAATTGGTGTGTGGATAAAGTACTGAGTGACTTTGGCGAAGAAAATATAATATTTCAAGATACGACACAAATCAAAGAATATTTTTATTTCTTTTATGAAGAATTATTCTATAAAAGAAATGAAGATGTTAACAAGTTAGACAAATTAGACAAGTTAGCAAATTTATCATTTAATTACCATAGGTTAAAATCACGATCAGATATAGACGTTTTAATTGAATTATATAAATTATTAGATAAAAGTCTCACTAAAAAGATAAAAAAATAAGGTTTACTATTGATTTTATAGAAAAAATAGGTTAATGTTGTACATATGAATGACAAAATCAGATTTTTGGAAATAATGTTGTCCGATATGGTTTCACATAGAGATACACTTGAAATGGAATTAACTAGATTACTAAACGAAGAAAATGTGCCAATTATTCATAAAAAAATAGATTTCGATAAAACATTAGATGATATTGTTTTAACGAATAATAAAATAAAAACGTTAAGTGAATATATGACTAGTGTAGGTCAAATATCTGACGTAGATAATAACAATTAATAAAATTAGTAAAAATGGAATTGTATGAACAATTAAAAAACTTAGTCTTCCAATTAGAGGAAGATGTAAATAAGTTTTACGACAAAAGTAACAAAGCTGCTGGTACGAGAGTAAGAAAAGGGTGTCAAGACATTAAAAACATGTGTCAAGATATTAGAGTAGATGTTTCTAGTAAGAAAAACAATTAAGAAAACGGATATGGATATACTTAATAAAATATTAGTATTGTTTTTCATTCTATCCACTTTAAATATTATAAGACATAGTTTCTTTTTATTGAGAAGTTTTAATAGTGATGAAAAATTTGTATTGGGTAACACCACATTATTTTTATTAGGTATATCCTTGTCGTATTTTTTAATGTCAATAATAAGTGGGGTAACAATATAATATATGTTTCAAGAAAAATTAAATGAATTACGACCTTATGTGACTGGTATAAGATTTGTAAAAGACTTACCAGTTGTAGATGTAGTTTTACGTGAGGGTTGGGACATGTTTGAATCTGACAATGTAATGTATAAAGCTAGTGCGAATAATCAAAACTATTATATGGTACACCCTAAAGACCCAAAAAATTCTTTAGATGTTGTATTAACTCACGTTGAACATATTATAGATTTTAACATTGAAAAAGAAAATAAGTTAACTTTATTAAAGGCTAAAATAGAAGAATTAAAAGTTTTATTTACTGATAAACCTTTAAAAGAGTTGGAAAAATTAAAGTTTGTGATTCAAACTATTACAGAACCAACGTTAGAAGATATTGCAATATCACCTTCTAGTAGAGACACCTCTATAGGTAGAGTACTTAAAAATGGTGTTGAATTACCACCATCTAATAAAAATGGAGTTAAAAAAGAAGAAGAGGGAGTTTAATCCCTCTTTTTTTATGCCTCTAATTTCTCTTGTACTGTGTGTATTAACCACGTAGTTCCCGATATTAAACAAGAATCTAAAAATATTGATATGTACATATTTTCTAACCCATTTGAATAAAATGGTGAAAATTCTGTATATCCAATAATGTGTGAACCTAAAGATAGGATAAACCCTACCCACCAAGGAGTACACATCATACATGAAAATAACTTCCCAAAGAAATTGGGGTTATAAATTTCTGCGGTTTCTCTTAAACCACTAAAGATTGATCCGAATACTATAATATTAGATATTGAGTATCCTACCAAGATAATTAATAATAATTCCATACTGTTTATTTTATTAAATTTTTTATGATATTTATTAGTATAAGGATAGTTAATATGAAGGTAATTGTAAATAGAAATCAATATGAAAAAGTTATATCGGAGAGTAGAGGATACTCTAAGTCTGTAGAAAAATGGGGTGATTACGTTACGGATGAATTATTACCATTGATATTAAAACAAGATGTTGAGGAGGACGTTTATTTATTGAAAAAATTATCTTTAAAATTAAAAGGGAAAGATTTTTATGAAGAGATACCGATAGATAGTGTTATATTGACTGTTATAATAAAAGAAAGTGAAGATGACGAAGCTTCAGTAGATATGAATTATAATCCGTATTGGACACAAATAGTAGAAAATGATGATGGTAGTTACAATATTTTAGATGCGGAGTTTGATATGGTGTTAACAATACCCAAAGAAAGAGAGTCTATTAATTACCAAACATTACACTATTACGTATCTTCATTCTTTTCACATGAATTTATGCATCTCTATGAATGGGTTAATAGGGGGTTAGAAGACCCAAAAGAACTGAAGGGTTGTGAAGAATCATACCAAAACGGACATATTAATGGTGATGCTGTAGATAGGATAGGATATATGTTATATGTTTCTTTATCTTTTGAATTAAATTCGTTTATTCAACAAGCCGCAACTATGATAAGTAAAAGAAACCCAGAAGATAGACAACAATTTATGACATATTTAAAGGAATTACCTATGTATGAGTTTGCTGAGACGATGGTTAATTACGATCCCGATATTTATTTAGAGGAAATTAATAACTTACCTAAAGATAGAATGGTGGAATTAAATAAAATGTTATTATGTTATTACTATGAAGTAGGTAAATTACCTAAGTTTAAACCCGTAGATAAATTTTTATCAGATATAAATAAACATTTTACGATTAGGGGTGAAGGGTTAAAAAGAAAATTATTAAGGTTAATTACTGTGGTATGAAAAGAATTATTTTAACAGAAAGTCAATATAAAAGATTGGTGAGTCAACCTTTAAATGAGCAAGAAATAATATTTCCAGATGGTTATTCTTGGGGTGATATTACTAATAATGGTGTATTAGATTCATTACTTTTTTTAATGGATAGTCTGGGTTATATATATAAAGAAAACTTATATATTAAATCTATAGTCGAAGATAAAGTGGTTATTGACATTGAAAAATACGATGAAGAGGTGAAAAGATACATAGTAGGTGAGTTAAATCGTTTGTTCACTTACACAAATGACTCAAAAGACAGTATCGATGATGAAGGTAATATTGTTTTTAGTGATGACACTGAACCAGTTGAGGATGAAGAACAATATGATGATGTTTACACAACGGCAGGTGATTTTAAAGCGGATAGTGAATTTGGTTCGTCTAATCTTACTAATAAAGAAAAAATAATATTACATTTAATAAGTGAAAAAGAAGCTGTTAGTCATAGTTATGATAGTGCAAACCCTGGAAAAATTATACCAGGATTGAGTAAATTGACAATGGAACAGGCGAAAATAAAAAATGGGTCTAGTGCCATTGGTAGATACCAATTTATGCCAGAAAATCTTAATAGGTTTGTTACATCAGCGGGTTTAAAAATGTCAGATAAATTTTCACCTAAAAATCAGGATAAAATGGCGTTGGCAATTTTAAAAGGTAAAATGGACGATTGTGATGAATTACATAATAAATTAGTTAGTACTTGGGCAGCGTTACCTTTATTATATGATAGAGAAATAACTTATAAAAAAAAGGTATACAAACGAAAGAGAGGAGATAGTTACTATGAAGGTATTTCAGGGAATAAAGCTGGTTTAACTCCTGAACATTTTGAAAGTGCTTTATCTAGTTGTGGTTGTAATATGACTAAATTAAATAAAAAATTAGAAATTAAAATAAATGGTGAGTCTGATGTGAAAGACAGTGGTATGTTAAGAATACTTATTATAGGGGACTCACAATCCGCAGGGTTAGGTAAATACCATTCTAAACTTAACAATAAAAAATATTCAGTTAAAAATAATTCAAAAACAGGTAGATTTACGTCAGATATGTTAAAGGAATTAAAGAATGAAACATTAAGTAATTATGATGTAATCATAATTATGGGGGGTGGTAACGATTCTAACCAAAAAACAACCTCTACAGCTGCACAAAATAATTTAGATAATATGTATGGTTATGTTAAAAATAAGTCTGATGCAGTATTAATAACTATTAGCAACCCAACAAAAAAATATTTCACTGATTGGGAAAAAATATACCCCTCTAATGATAAAATTGCTGAATATACAAATGGTAATACCATATCAGATTATAAAATTAATTCTAATAGTTTGGGTGAAGACAACTTTTCTAAAGATAAAATACATTTAAATGGTAAGGGTCATAATTGGATATATGAAAAATTAAAAAATATTTTAGATAATTTATAATGAAAAAGAACGGAGGAGTTTTATTAATATGTGAGGAAACGGGAAATTTCCTTTTAGGTGAAAGGGCTAAGAATATACCCTTTTCAGATTGTTGGGCATTGTTTGGTGGTAGTATTGAAGAAGGTGAAAGTGTTTTAGAAGGTGTTAAAAGAGAATTGATGGAGGAAACCCAAATACCTTCAGATAATATAAAATATGTGTTATTTGAAGTACAAACAACTTTCGGTGACCCATATCATTTTTATTTGGGGTATTGTGATAAAGAATATGGGTGTAAATTAAACGAAGAATCACAAAGTTATGGTTGGTTTAATCTAAATAACCTACCAAATCCACTATTTCCAACACTTTATTCTTCACTAGTCCGAATATTTTAACTATATTTGTAATATGGATGAGTTTGAAAAAATAAATAGGGATTTAGATAGTGAAAAACAAAAAACCCAGTTAAAAAAAGAAAAGTTCATAAAAGAAATTAAATCTGGACTGGGAACCCATATTAAAAAAAACGGTGGTAGAGTAAATAAAATCAAAAAATCTAAGTTTAAAAGGTTTTGGGATAGGTTAATCAATATGTTTTAAAATGGATTTAGAAAAAGTTTTACAGATGGCTAATGAATGTGTTGATAATGATATTATTTCTACTGATGGTTTAACTATTGGATATAAAATAGATAAGGAAACACATAAAAAATTAGATGAGGAGTTGTTTTATAATACAAACAATAACCTAACCAACTTTGTTCACAATGAGGTAATAGAGATTAATCTAGCTGGTATTACTTTTGTTTTTGAAATAGAATAGTTTGACATTCTATAAAAAATTTTCTATTATTGTTTTATGATTAAAAATATAGTTAGGGTTTTAATATATTGTGCAATTTCTTTAGGGGTTGTGTGGGTATTACACATACTATCAAAACAAATAATATAAATAAATTAACTATATTAAAGAATGGTTAGAGACGTTAGTTTATGTGATCCAGATGATGACGATGATAATTTAGATATTTTTTAAAGAATAATATGGGAGAAATAGAATACATACTTTTTATTGTTTTAATTTTTGTCGTGACATACATCAGTGATAATAGATAATAAAAACCAAAACAAATATGAGTAAAAAAAAGAAAAATAATTTAAACTATATTATTGACAATAGATCAAAAAGGATTAAAATGTTTGATGTGTCGTATTTTTCCACTGTAGAAGGGATTATAGATGAGTTAAAAGAATATCATAACTGTGTAGGGTATCAGCTTGAATTAAGTGATGCTTACCATTTTAATGGTCAGGGAAGCTTTAAGTGTATTATTAATTAAACCAAAACGAAGATGAAGATAATTTGGGTAGATAGACCTATGCAAGATAGTAACACATTAGAACCACAATTAATTGATGGTGAAATATATAACTGGTGTGTTAAAACAAGAAAATTACATTGTACTTCGTTACAAGAAGAATTACAAAAATGGAAGGAACATGATGTACACTCAGATGCAAAGTATATATTAATACATGAAGTAAGTTCTGCAGAAAAATTATTTTGTGACCAAGACTGTAAACCAAACGAACCTGGATGTAGGTCTAAATATGTAGAAGATAATCACGCACTAATGTTACGTTACGATATAATACTAAACCAAAACAAAGATGAACAAAGAAGAAAATAATAAAGATATAATGGACTTTATCTTAAATGATAAAGAAACATATGATAATGGATTATCTCACCCAAGCGTTGAGTTTGAAGAAAATGAAAGAAAAGAAGCTGATAGAATTTTACAAGAAAAAGAAATTGATTATCAGTGTTGTGAAAGATTCTATGGTAATGAAAAATTGGTTTGTGATAACATAAGAAAATTAGGTTCTTGGTTGGGTGATTATAAGGGTTTAAATATGAGAGATGTCATTAATAAACTATTGGAAGAGTCTTATATTACTGAAGATATGAACTATAAGTACCAAAAACCAATGGGATACCTTCACAAAACTGGTAAGGTTGAAGATATAATTAAAAAATCTGATGGTACGTATTACACAAAAAAACTCACAAATCGTTCTTTGGTTAAAGATGAAAATGGTGAGTGGGATTACGTTAATAAATTAAATACAAACTATAATGATTTATCTGAGTTATTAACTACTTTATTTTTAAAGGGTGGTAAGATTGAAGAATTAACAAAGATGAATTCAACAGAGATAAAGTTATATTTATCTAAAATTAGAAAGAATAATGTTTTGTTAAAGTTGTTTATGAAATATTTTACTATTGACGAGTATAAAGATTTTACCTATAACACAAAGAGTAATACCGTAAAGGGTGATTATGTTGAGGACTTAACAAAACAAATGTTGGAAAAGGAAGGTTATACAACTTTATATAAAGGTGGTAATGGAGACTTTATTGATATGATATATGGTATTGATTTAATGGTGGAGAAAGATGGTGATATAAGTCTTATACAAGTTAAAAGTACCGCTTCTACTGCTAAATATTCTATCACTAAAGATTCTTATAGATATATTGATATCTTCGCTGGTGAGTCACCAGATGGTAATGGTATTATAATGTACCATAAAAATGATGGTTTTTGTGAAAGGTTTATCGGGAAAGATGTTCTAAATTCTAATATGGAATATCTTAAGAAAAGATATATGTAATTTTATCTACGATATATTTTATAAAGAATCAGATTAAAAACTAATCTGATTTTTTTATTTATACTACGATATTTATATTATATGAATGAATATGATGACATATTAAATAGAATTGTCGAGGAGTTTTATGACACTGGTAGATTGGTTTTGAATGAAGTAGGAGGATTTCAACTAAGAACTGTTAGGGAGATTGGTGGTTTATCGTGGGAAATATTCAATACAAATCAAAAAGTAAGTGGATCACAAAAAGAAGTTAATAACTATATTAGTATGATAGAAAAATTTTTAACTTTAAATGATCATCACAAAAGAATTATAACAGAAAAAAACTGGTGGAAACCTAATGATTATGTAAATATAATTGATAGGTATTTGAATGATACGAATAGACCTATTAAGGATAAATTAGATTTCCATAATAGGATTAAAGAAATTAGTGATAAATTAGATAATACACCTTTTAGTGAGTTAAAAGACATAATAAAACCGTTTGAAACTTTTTTGAGATCTAAAGATGAATTAGAAAAAAAACAAGAAGATGAAACTCCTGAAGTAGAAAAAGATTTATATGTTCCAGACAACACTGAGGAAATTGGTGATACAGAACAAACACCAGAAGGGGAAACTGAAGTAGAAGAAAAAAGAGATATCACCTCAATAGCGAAAGAAGTTGTTAATTTTGGTAGAGTAAAAACAGCGTTGAGTATTGAGTCGGATAAAATTTTAAATACTTTAATAGGTGATCCAAAAGTTAAAGAAGATATTATAAAAATTATTGATAATTTAAATAATGACATTATAGATTTAAAGATAAGAATAGGTGAAATTCAAAAATTAACGGGGAATGATAGGGTTGACTCCAGAAAAGAAGTGGAAGAAAAAATCATTCTCAGAAATGATAAAGAAGAAGAATTAAAAGAATATGAACAAGAATTAAAAGATTTAGAACTACCCATAATTTATCAATTACTTAATAAAAAATGTTTAATCAATACACTATTATATGGTGTTAATGACAGTGTAGAAAGAAGAGAATTGGTAAACATTTTAAAAGAAAGGTTTGTAAAACCTTTATCGCAATATGGAGATGTCTCTACATATAGTCTACATTCTACCCATTTTAACAAATTTAAAAATAAGTATGGTGAAGAGTGGGCGAATAAAATAAAACGTTACATAAAAAATCCGGGTATGAAACCCTCAGAAACTGATAAAGAATTAGAATTTTGTGGTGTAGAGGAATTTGATAACACTAAAATTATAAGTAGGAAGAAAGAAGAAATTAATAATGAATATCAAGGTAAAGATGAGAAGAAAATATCAAAAATAAAACAATTGTTAAATCAGGCGTTTAATTTAGTTAATGAGATATTCAATGAGTTTATGAGTAATACCCAGTTACAACAAAAATACGCCAAAACCGAAAGGTATAATAAATTAATTGATATAATAAAAAATTATTGGTCGGGTGATAATGATGATGAAAGATTATATTCGTTATATAATATAATATTTGATTTGAATGAATTACTAAAATTAATTAAAGGATTAAAAGGTGATAGAATAACAGATAATATAGACGATTTAATTAATAACATATATAAAAATGTAAATGATTCAGATGTTATTGTAGATAATTTTAAAAAAATTAGAGAAAATAATAACTTAGATTATGAAAAATCTTTTGGGTGTGATGACGATAGATATTTTAAATACGCAACTGGAGGAGATACTTCAGCAATTTTAGGTAGAGATGTAAATAATAATCAGATATTAAAAAATATGATGAATATTATTATTACTAGTATGGAGATACCTGAAACATATATTATAAAAGATAAAGATGGTAATGTTAATAGTTTTAACTCACAAAATTTTATTGATGAACAAAGTTTTACTATAGGAGAAATTTACCAACCAAATTTTTCTACTGAAACATATGAGAAAAAAATTGAATGGTGTGTAGATATATTATACGATAATATTGGATATGTTGATGTTGACAAATATGATATAATATCAACTTCACCTGTAAATGTTGTAAGTGATAATGAAAATATTGTAATACCACGAGGTTCAAAAATAGAAGTTAAAGATGCTGATTCTAGAGAGTATCATTTATCAGAATTTTTTGGTGTGTATAAAGATAGTAAATTACCTTTGGGTTATAAAAAAATACCTCAGTATAGAAAAATATATAATGATATCATTAAAGGGTTGTATGAAAAAATTAAAATAAATGATAAAGGTATAATAGATAAAATATCTACAAGTACTGAAGGTTTATTTTTTAGAAATTATAAATATATACCGTTAGAAAGAAAAATGTTAAGTTGGTCTTTAGATGGTAGGGTTAAAAAGAGTGAGGGAATGGATGAATATAGGTTAACTGTTAGGGTAGATATGAGCGAGGAAGACACAACAGAATACCAATGGACAACCGAAAACGGTAATTGTAATTGTGAACCATTTTTAAAAGGTGTTAAATGTCCACAAAACGAATCCACAGATAGAATAGACAATATAATAGAAAACTTTTTTGATACAGGAAATTTTGATATTTAAAATAAAATAGTTATATTAGTAAAAAAAGAATTATGGGTTGTGACGTGCATATGTTTGTAGAAAAGTATAATTACAATACTAAAAGTTGGGAAAAGGTTGGTAAAAAATTTCCTGACATTTATGCCGTTGAAGAAATTATAAAGTTCATGATTCATCATTTGGGAACAACTAGAGAAGAATCTATGGAAATGGTATCAAAGTTCTTAAAAGGTGAAAAACCAAAAACAAAGTTCGAACATTATGTTTTAACCGACTTCTTACCAAAAGAAGTTCCAACAGAAAACAATGGAGGAAGTTGGTGGGGCAATGAAGGTAAATTACCATACCCCTTTACAGATTCCCCATATCAAGGTAGAAACTATCGATTATTTGGGGTTTTGTCTGGTGTTAGGGATACTTCTATGGATAGTATTGTAGACTGGAACAGAGGGTTACCTGATGATATTTCACAAGATATATGTACATTGACTGATGAATGGGGATTAAACGCACATTCTCATAATCATATTTATATGGATGAGATAATAAATAGTAAGTATTATAAAATGTCAGAAAAGGAGAGAGAGGAGATAGGGCTATATTCACATTTTTTTAGTGATACGGTAAATAAAATATTAGATTTTGTTGAAGGTGACCCTGAAGATATCAGATTAGTTTTTTGGTTCGATAGTTAATATATATGAAAAAAAAGAAACCATACGATCAACACAAAGTTAAAAGAGGTGTTATCCGAGAGGATAAACTTGAGGCTGGTTTCTTCGATGGTCGGTTCGTTTCTAGGAGTGAAACACCCAAAAATACCTATACCAGAAAGGTTAAACACAAAAAAAATTAAAAAAAGTTTTAAAAAAAATTTGACTTTTGGATAAAAAGTTACTATAATTGTAAACGTAATTAGTAATTAACTAAAAAAAACAACTTAACAAATGGCTACTTCACAAACAGATATGGTAAAAACAGATGAGAATGTAACTCTAACCGAAAACGGTATGGTTACAAACCCAACGACACTTAATAAGTGTGTTGATCTTTTCTTTTCCATAGGTGCTATGAGAGGTAAGTCACAAGATAAAGTAGTTTCTTTATTTAATGAAGCTTACAAAGAAAATCCATTAATTGCGTCTAAACTTCTATTTTGGAGTAGAGATGTAAGAAGTGGAGCTGGAGAGAGACAAATCTTTAGAGATATAGTAACTCACCTAACTACTACCTCACCACAAACAGTTAGAAAAAACATTGGACTGATTCC
>Ga0233413_10000864_pt1 | contig 13885 bp, 12 predicted proteins | sample Na_anoxic_6_MG_FD_189019 | JGI IMG/M metagenome (GOLD analysis project Ga0233413, IMG submission 189019) | Seawater microbial communities from Saanich Inlet, British Columbia, Canada - Na_anoxic_6_MG | ecosystem: Environmental > Aquatic > Marine > Inlet | place: Canada: British Columbia... | reverse complement strand
CTCTGTATGAAGTCCCAGACGAAGTCCCAGACGAAGTCCCAGTACTCCCAGTGGTTCCAGTGGTCCCGGTGGTCCCGGTGGTCCCGGTGGTCCCAGTGGTTCCAGTGGTTCCAGTGGTTCCAGTGGTTCCAGTGGTTCCAGTCGTCCCAGTGGTGGGGACCGCCGTATCAGTCCATTCCGAATGGTATTTTATACAGAGAAAAAAGGTGTTTGAAACGCCTCCCTTGACTTGGACAGCAATGCTTTGAGGCAATGGGGATACGAATTCATAGATTTGAAGAGGGGTGATAAAAGGGTATGCAGAAGTATTCAAAGGGTTTGAATTCACTTCTATTTTTTCAAAGGAATTCTTATCGGCAAACAATGAAAGTCCCTCGAGTTGCAAATGACCCTGTACAAAGTCGTAGCCGGGAGGGGGTGTCCAATTGGTGTCCACAAAAAGCACCTGGGAAAAAGAGCCGACAGTGTTCAAATTCACAGCACTTGTTCCAGTGCTATTGCAGTCGACGTTGCCTGTCCAAGGTATACCAGGTCCAGGCAAGGACACAAATCCAAGTGCGTAATAAGTAAGGAACATTGAACTTTAAGTCCGGGGTTCCAAAAAAGACTCAAAAATGGAACTCGCCCGTGAGCGACTGGAGGCGTTTTTCAAGCGGGCGGAAAACCTTCAGGAAGTCGACGCTGAATACAAAAGGTCACAGACACGAGAGTCTTACTTACTCACTAAATTTGTTCTTTCGCTCCACAAGTCAAAACCAGAAGAGTGGGTGGAAAAGGACAGTGTGATTTGGGACACACTTTTGCGACTAGAATACACACCAACTCCCATTGAAGCGTGTCTTGGTCCCAACCACCCGGCGGTGCGGCACAGGGACTACTATGGATGTCTTGAATGAAGGCCGCGAGTTCTTGGCGACCGCCAGTTCTTCTTATTTGCTTCTTGTTGCAGGAGGGGCCATTTTGTTCTATGTGATCCTACAACTGGCTGCGGACGTCCTCAAGAAAATCGTGGTCTGGGGTTGGAAATACACTGTCCCCTTTCTCTTGTTTGTGATTTGGTTTTACGGGTTTCACATCCCTCTTTACAAACGTTTTATTGAAATGGCACACGATTTACACGAACAGAATAAACAGGAGGTGTAACGCAACACTCCATCCAATGCTCTGAGCCGCTGAAACCTCGTCCACTTCGCCGTCCACGGGCAGCGCGGAATAGAGGTCTCGCACACAATCTCTCGTCTCGCTGTCGATCTGCCGTCCTCGCGTGGTCCCCGGTGCCAAATACGGGAACATAAGGTCGTTGGCGCACCCTTCCTGGTGCCCCAGGCCATAGACGTGGCCGAGTTCATGGTTGATCACGGAACGCAAGTCGTAGTTCTCGTCGTCGTGGACCGCGTCTCCCACGGGGTTCTCTGTGTTGACAATGACGCCCCATTGATAAATGTGCTTCAGGTTCGTGTCCATAACGAGTCTCGCCACTGCCAGAATACTAGGGTCGCCTAACCAGTCTAGTTGGGCCTGGGCCACAAAGTTCCGTTCGTCCGCGTCGATCAGCGCAAGCTCTGCTTGTGTGAACGTCCGCCCAGACTCAATGGCGGTCCCTAGGATCCTGTTTCCCCCCGAGGCTTGTGTCCATGCGTTGCCTCCATCGACAATTGAACTTACAAAAAGCGCAGAGGGCGGCTGGTAAATGCGGTAGGGTTCGTTTCGAGTCACCCAGTGGGCACCATTGTTGATGAACTGGCAACAGGGGCCCTCGCCTTGGGGCAGTGCGTCCGAGGAGTGTTTGAGATAGACTGCCACCCGATGGGCACTCAGAGTTTCTATTCGCGTGTTATTGTTTACAAAGCGCGTTCCGTTGTTTACGGTGAACAAATGGACGGGTTCGGTGTTTTTTGTCGTTGTGGGGACAAGTAGAAAACACAAAAGCAGGGCAACGCAGAGTAAGAAGCTAGCTGCGGCAACAAGGTAAATTCTCATTTGGAAATACAAACAGAGGGGTTTTCCTATAAGTTGCTTTCAGGTTGTTTTTATAAGAAATTGTGTGTGAAAAAAAGGGGGGTTTATGACAAACATAAGTTCAGAAATTCCTCGTCTTCAAGCTGATCCCACAATATATCAAAGTAATCCTGCCGCACTTTCTCGATCAGCCCCAGTGACTCAAAAGCGGGCTTTTTGCCCTGTGTCTCTACAAAGAGCATGGCAATCTCCCTGTTCATCCTGCGATCTCGAGCATCTCTTTCGGCTTCTGCCTTTCTTTCGGCTTCAGGATCAAGGGGCGGTTTGAAGTCCATCTGAAAAAGGACGGTCGCGTCAAAGTTTTTTTCTGAAAAAAAAAATACCAAATAATAGTTGGCAGCCGTCAAACGCTTTTCCAAACTTTTGAAAATATTTTTGACACATTTCGACTTTTCTGAAGACAGCTTTTCATTTTTCGCTTCGTTCGGCCCTCATTCTTCAGTTTCTGCTGCGCGGAAAGCCCCTGCTTTTGTATGAGTTCCCGGGCAGGCTGGAAGTTAGAATACTACACCAAAGAGTTGGGAGAACAGTGTAAGGACTTCGATGGGGAAGTGGAATTTTACTGTAGAGGTCTGACGAACGAGTGCATGGAGAAGTTTGCGCAGGCCCTTCTGAAAGTGTTTGACAAAGGCTCCCCCCTTACACTCAAGAATTTGAATTTGGGCGGTAACATCTTTGACGAGCGGGGTCTGGTCGCGCTCGCAGAGGCATTGAGGCGCCTTCCTCGCTGCAGATTGACGCTGAAAGAGCTCAACCTTTCCGACAACGAAAACATAACGACTCTGGCGCCGCTGGGCGCCGCAGGCGTCTTCCGGGCGCTGGAGGTGCTCGAAGTTTGGGGTTGCTCCTTCTCGGTCATCAGAAGCTTTTTGTGCGCCAAATTCCCAAAGCTGGAGGTGCTCGACTTGCGCAATAACCAGGGCGACACCACGCTGACGGCGGAGGCACTCTGTGCACTGCCGGCTGATTGCAAGGTGGCGCTGGGGGCCTCAAGAGTGGAAGTGGCGCGGAACGGTGGAAATGGGCCGGTGGCTTTGCCGACGGCACCAGGAGAGGAGTTCGGGGGGTCTTATGCGATTGATGGCAAGACGGCGGCGGAGATCTCCGCCTTTGCCGGCGTGAAAAGGATGAAATATGTCATCGCCGACTCCGATAAGAATAAGCTGATTTCGTTTTACTCATTCGAATCGCTCGTCGCATCCCCTTATTATTCGCCGAAGTTGCCTTTTATAGTATCATTCTCATGAAAATAAAATTTTGTTTATTTACTGACGTCCTTCGCAAGGGCAATCTCCGCTTCCAACTCTGAGCAACTCCTCGAGAAGCGCGTTTTGCGCTGGTTCAGAGTCGCTACCCTCTGCTCAAGGACCCTCGCCTTGCCCCACATCATCTGCATGAAGTCGTCGACGTGCTTTTCCTCCCTGAGCCAGCCACCTACTCCATCTTTTTTTTTCCCGCCCGTTTTTTTTTTCTCATTCTTCTTTGCGGCGGTGTTGGCGCTTGTCAGCAGAAGCGCTTTCGAGTGCGCGTTTGCGCTGGTTCAGAGTCTCCGCCCTCTGTTCCAGGACACTCACCTTGACCAACATCGTCTGCGTGAAGTCGTCGACGCGCTTCTTGGCGTATTGGTTGAGGAATAGGAGGATCCGTTGCAGAGCAGAGATCCAGTCGGAAAAGTCTTCGGAATGCGCGACGTTGTCATAGAACTGGGCCTGTGCCGAATGGAACTTCTCCAGCCAATTTTGCTCCTTCACCAAGAAAACGAGCTCGTTAAAAAGTGTTTTCGCCCGAGCGGTCTGCTCCGCATACTCATGGTCAGTGCCAAGCATCTCGGCACTGTCTAGAACAGCGAGTCTCATGACAGGCATAGGCAAAGCCCCAACGCTCATCTCCTCCCTGTCCTGCAGAGCTTCCCAGCACCGAGTCAGACAGCGCGCTCTCTGTTCCGCCTTTTTCACTCGCTTGTCGAACGCCTTCTCGACTGCTAGCGCGTCCTTGCTATTCGTAGCAACTCCGTTGTAGGCGACATTGTCCAAATCTGCAACCTTGACGGCATGCGTCGCGCTGTCAAGGTCAGGATCGCACACACCAAAGGGGCTCGAAAACAACACTTCGTCCAGGCGCCCTGCCGCCTCCACAACCGTCGCAATCGACCCGGAAAACTTGCCCGTTACAAGCTTGCGAAGGGCGTTGCCACCCTCGCTGACCGTCTTGAAGAGCTTAGGATCGCGACGGTTGGGAAGCAGGGAACTTGTGTCGGTAACCTCCGTGTTGAAAAGAGCAATCTCCTCGTAACGATCGTTCCCAAAAACACGGCCAACGGCCTCTTGGTCTTTCCAAAAGTTCACCCCGGTGATATCCAGAGAGACCGTAGATTCCGGCAAGGCCACAAGGCAGAGGTTCAAGCCCGCCACCTCTGTAAACTCCGCGTCACACGACTGAACCGCCAAGGAAAACTTCCGCGTGGTGTGCGGAAGAGTCTTACACAACTCCACCACCTGCAGCGGGAAGCTGGGCAAATTCTCGGGCAGGATCACCGAGAACTCCTCAAGCGCAGTCACCTGCGCCAAGCGCGGAAAGGTCGCCAACGAAGCGTGGCCCTGAAGAGTGAGAACGCGAGGTTTCACAGCCATGACCAAGGGTTCCAGTGCGTCGCCCATATCAAATTCACCCTCGCAGGAGAGGGTAAGCTCGCACAAGTTGGACCAAGGGGATAGCACCTCTATCAACGGATCAAAGTCGACGTTGCTGGGCGATTCAGTAAAAACAACGTGAACCGCCGTCACCAACTCGGGATCCAGCAACGCCAAGACCCGCAAGATCGTCCCCGCCGAGGGGTCATTGCTGCCCCAGTCCTCGTTCGTGAAAATCATGTGGGAATGAGCTGAAAATCGCAAGTGAATCAGCTCCAAACCCCCTTCGTCTGGGATCGGAACCGCGGGGTAGTTGTCGATGATAGCGCCCAGATCCGCCGCAACAAAACTGCCTCCGCTCAGCTGCCATCCCTTACCGGCGCCTTTGAAATCGAGCTCGTGCTTAGCATCAAAAATGCACAGCAGCTCCCGTACAAAAGCCAAACAAGGCTCCAGAAAACGCCTTTGCTCAGCAGGCACCCATTCCTTCCCCTCCAGCGCATCCCGCAATGCAAAAAAGGCGCACTCCGCTGCCGCTGACGAAACCGGCCAAAAGCCGCTAGGGCCACCCGAGAAAACACTCTCCAACCACTTCGCAAACACCTTTGCGTCCCTCGCCGCTGCCCGCTCCTTATCTTTCTTACCGCCACCCGGCACCAAGGCTTTCCGCACCGCGTCCATCGCCGCACAAGGGAAAAGGGGAAGAAAAAGAGTGAGAGCAAAGGCCGAAAAAAACAAAATCTTTTTTTTTCTTGGCGAAAAAATACCAAATTTTAGTGGCAGCCGTGTTCTCCAAACTTTCGAAATTTTTTTTTTGCAAAAAAATATATATTTTTGTCACATTTTAAATTTCTTTTTGTGAGAGGGAAAAAATGAGTTCCGCTGGAGCACTAATCACGACTCAAAGGGGTATGCCCTCTGAAGAACAACGTCTTGCTCAGAATCTAGTGGGGCTGAGTTCATGGGAATTTGAGAACATTGATTTTTTTCCGCGTTTAAGGAAACAAGTCAAGGACCGGCAATGTCTAAACTACTTGGCGTTTCTGGAAGACCAGTTTGCACGCCGAGGCACTGGTCCCGAAGGTCTTGTTTCTGTTTGGAAATCGAAGATCATGAAGACCTATCCGGAATTCGGGTTTGTGGCGCGGCCACCGAGCTGGGATATGAAGGGTGGATGGTCTCGGTTTGCACATTTGAGTGAGGATTGCATGCCCGGGGACTTGAAGCGCGGTGACACCGAGGTGGTGGCCATAAAAATGTGGATTCCCCGCGACCTCGACATTTGGAAGGAGTTTTGTCGCGTCTTTGCGTCTTCGACGAACCTTGTGGAGATGGAGTTGCATTTCGACAGCCGTCTCGATTGGCCGCAGCACTTTGAGTTTTTGTCTGATCTTGGACTGAACAAACTCTGTGTGAATTTCGTGGCGTTGGAAAAGGGATGGCTGCGTGATTTCAAGGCTTTGGAAGTCTTGAGTGTCCGCGGCCATTCCTTCTTACCAGTTCAGGAGGAGTTATTCCCTCCCACTATTTCCACTGTTCGCGTGGTGGATCAGGATTTCAACTCGGGTAACGTCGCCGGGTTCTTGACTTCTATACCCAAGAACGTGCGAAGTTTGACACTTCGCAATTTTGTTCTTTCTTGTTTTTTTGGGGCCACGGATGCGGTGTTTGGCCCTTACAGTCACTTTAAGAGAGTTGTCTTGGAGGGCGAACTTTCGGTTTTTGGCAAGGGTAGACTGGATTACCTTGCAACTCTTCTAGATGGTAACACCGTCTTGAAAACTCTCGAGGTCGATATTTTGCACCCGTGTGTCTTTGAAGTTTTTGCGAGGCACGCGAAGGCGTTGCAGACTTTGCGCTTTCGTCGTGCTATTCTGTGGGATATTTGCGGTGAAACCCTGGCGGCTTTCAAAGAGAGCAGCTTGGAGCATATCGAGTTTCTCGGGCCGTTTTTTGACGCTCCAATACTGAGCCCAACGGACCTTTTGCTGAGACAGGCCGAGCAGCAGCGTCGCAAAGCTGATCAACGGGCTCTGTGTTTGTTGTTTTGCTGCTTGCAACAAGCCCCGCATAATGCCCCTGATAAGACTACAACACTGGGAGCCATTCCGCTACATGTTTTAGAACAAAGCGTGAAGGACGCCGCGAACTGTTTCATCACGGAAAAACCTGATGCGCCTCGCAAACGTGCGGCGCAGTCGGCGCAAGGGGAACCGGCTACGAAGAAGAGGCAACCCCCCGAGGGGCCGACGCATTGAATAAAAGTTTTTTTTTACTACAAAAAGCGCAACTCAACGAGCAAGACATCCTCTCCGACTTTCAAATTGCTTTCAACCTCTTCGGCGTCATCGAAAAGAACGCACACCTCATAGGGGTTGACCTCGTCGACCGCTACTACAACTCCAAGAGTACAATCCGTCGGATCAACGCGCTCCACGATGGAGCCTTTCCGTTGATCTGGCGAACGTAGGAAAAATTCTCGGATTAGGGCAATGTCTTCACCCAGAAGGCGCTCCTCCTTGACAAAAACCCCCCCGGCGGGTTCGTCCTCCACACTAGGAAGCTCAATGAACACATCCGATGCCGGGGGAGCGAACTCCTCCTTGACAAAAACCCCCCCGGCGGGTTCGTGCTTCACATTAACTTCAATGGACACATCCGTTGGCGGAAGAGCACGCTCATCCTTGACAAAACCCTCCTCGGCAGGTTCGTCATTCACACCAACAAGCTCAATAGACGCATCCGATGCCAGGGGAGAAGAACCTGGTGCCATTGGAACCGTCCCAGCAAGAGAATCTTCTTCCGGAAAGAGTGCTTGAAAACCCGTTGCAGGAAATGGATTACGGATCCCGCGCAGGACGTCGAAGTCTTTGATCACAGCCTCGGTAGTGACAATGACAACCACACGTAGTTGCTCAACAAGTGATGTCAACGGAGCCATGTCGTCCGGCGTGAGTGACTCCCCGCCGAAAAGCAGCTTGGTTTCAGCTGGATCGGCCAACTGTTTTCTCAATCCATCCACCAACATTCGTTCGTAGGCAGCATCGAGCGAGTCCATCCCCCGAGAAAATCGACCAAAGGTCAAGAGTGTCCCCACGATAGCCTTGACTAAGGCAGCAAAGCTAATCTCAGTTGTAGAATCGACTTGCAAGGTAATTTTGGATCGACCTTGGAGTTGGAAGTAGATAGTAGCCTCCCCAAACGTCTCAGGCAATCGGGTCGTAGCTGGTGCCACCGCGCTGGAACCGGCGGAACTGCTGGCGGATTCCTGGCGTTTGAGAAGCGGCTCCGTCGTGTCGTCCCCCGCAGTGTCTTCGGACATGCGCGCGCCGTTCTTCGTCAAAGCCATGGTGTTGTGATTCATAGTGTCTCCGAAGCGCCACTCAAGATACGCCTCGTCATTGATCTGCTCGATCTTGGTCTTGAGCTCAAACCGCCATGCATCAGTCACAGGGATTTCCACGGCCGGCTTATTTCCCATCGGGGCAGTCCTGACGCAAACCCAGAAGGGAAAAAGCTCTTGCTTGGGTCCTTTTCGTGTACGGCTTCGTTTTTGCGTGGGCAGTTCTGATCCTGCAATGCCCACTTCACATGCTTCAAAAGTCTTCCTGATATCCCCAATCCTTTTGATTTGCGGCTGGGGAAATACGACCAAGCCATCTTCGTCCGCCACCGAACTGAAGTTCTGCTGAAAACCCGCGCTCCCCCCCTTCTTGTCGAGCAGGCGGATTTCGCCCTTGCACAGGACAAGATGATACTCTTGGCCTGCTACGCCTTCTGCTTCGAACGCTGGCGATACATTGTAGCCGGCCACTTGATAACGTCCTTCCGGTCCCCCCTTCTTCCCTTTAGGGAGTTTTTGCCACTCGCCAGGCAACGGAGTCTGCCAACGGTCACGTTGCCCCGAAGCAGTTGCCACAGCGCTGGTCCTACGCAAAGGGACCTGTGCACCAAGCCCGCGCACAGGCCTGGCCTTTCCCAAAACAGTTGACACAGAAGAAGCAACCCGCAAGCGCTGGTCAGCGGTCGGCACTGAACCGCGCGCGGGGCCAGTAGTCCGTCCTTCGCATTGAGAACAACGCGCTCCATTCGCTGGAGCCGACCTCGCACACCTAACCTCGTGCGGATCGCGGCACCTGAACCCATCGCAAGAACAGGGCGCCATCAGCTTGCAGGGCGCCCCAAAAAGTAAAGAAGAAGTCCTCTTCGAAAAGAAGTTGAAAAGTGAAAATAAAAAACCAAATTTAGTTGGCAGCCGTCACGGACTATAAAATGGCGAAAACGCAAAATAAAAGTGGGGTTTACAATAGGAAAAGGCGGAAACGCATTTTTATCGCTTGCGTTTTACCAATTCGGCTTTTGTTCGTTTTTCACCGAACGCGGATTTTTTGAGAATTCGGGTCATTCTTCTTTTTCCACTCACTCTTTAAAAAGCAAACACCTGAAACTTGGGGAAAACAAGGCCGACCCCTTCTTCTTCTTCTTCTTCTTCTTCTTCTTCTTCAGCTGACTCGAATGCCTGTTGTCGTCGAAATTTCGAGCGAATCGAGCGCCGAAGAGCTCCAACACGCGCAGCGCCAGGACTACTCCTCGGACACCGTCGAGGACTCGTCGACTGAGCCCGACAGCCCGAATTGTCCCTGGGGGGCGGGACAGCGCTTGAGTGACAGCTCGCCTGACTTGGACGAGTCGGGAGACCGGCAGTCACACCAGACGAGGCACCAGAAGCGTAAAGGGCGCACTGCCCCGGCACGACGGGACACGAAGCTTCGCCAACGCGTCCGGGCTCTCGACCGGTTCCGCCGACGGCGCCAGGTGCCCGCAGGGCAAGCCAAGGGGACGCCGAACGCAGTTGGGTCGCTTGTGGCGAACGCCCCTCCGCCGGCTCCAAAGTGTCAGCGGAACGCCAGTTCGACCTTGCTGTCGACCTCGCTCGAACTGGTGTCCACGCCGAGGCGGTGCTTTAAGCCTAGGCCTAACTGCTGCGTCCTTGCTCAGGACACGGACACGGACGACGAGCTTTTCCCCTCCACTGCTCTGCGCCGAAAGAAGGCCGCGCCGCCCTCAGAAGAGGATCACCCCGTTAAGCTCGGCACCTCTTCGGAAGACGACGAAGAGTTGCCTGACTCCATTGAGTCGGAGGACGCCGACCAAGAGCAAGACCTCTCCAAGCGCGCCATTCAAAAGACGATCGACGAGGTCAAAAGTTTGGTGCAACGCGCCCAACGCCACGAACTCGCTTGGGAAGACGCTGCGCAAATGATCCTTGGTGTGGTTACAAACCTCATCTTGGATGTGGCGCGCAAGGGCGCTGGCATGTTGACCGCCACTTGGCTTAACACCGCCGCGTCGACCGCGCTCTTCGCAATCACCACGAACGCGCACACCTTGTTCCTTGGTCCGGACTCGGACCTGTTTTCGGGACACTGGAAGCTTTGCATCAAGAGTCTGGAGGAAGCAGAACGCTTCTGCTTTTAGGTGTTCCAGCAGCACCTCCGCACTCCCCTCCTCACGCCTTTAACCACCAAGACCCGACTGGTATTTGAACAGTAAACCCGTCCCGAATGTAACAAAGAAACAACAGCGCGAGCAATTGTGCTCGAGCACTTGATGCGACACCCTCTCTTGGTCCCAATACCAGAACGGCGAAGGCTTGGTAGGAAGGCGCCGGCTCCTCGAGCAGGAACTCGCAAGGAGGACTCGTCGACCGACAGCCCCCGCCTTTTCCATTCGGGACGGAACAAGACTGGGGAGGCGCATATTGTAGCGCTTTGAGTTCATTGCCAGCGGTTGTCACGAGATTGACTACCGAAAAGCCCTGTGTTTTTTATTAAAAAATATCACCCCCGCGCTGGCTTTTTTCCCCTCAAACTTGGTCACCGCCAAGTTTGCGCTTGCCTGGGCGCGAAGTAGCACCCTTTTCTTCCGCTTCCCCCCGCAGCTTGCCCGCATGCTCCACCGCGTACTGCATCACCGGAACCGGCACCGCGCCGACCGACGGTACAATGTGGTTGTGCGCTTCGGGGGCAAGTTGCAGACAGCAGGACAACAAACACCGAGCGCGTTGTTCCGCGAGCTCCGTTTCCTTTTCGAAGGACACACACAAAGCCAGAGCGTGCGGGTCAAAGCTGCGGCAGTGGACTGAATCCACCTCGCTCTGGAGCAAGTCGGGTTCGTAGAACGCCGGATCGTTGCACTCCAACTTCGAAAAGGCAAACGAACGAATGCGCAAAGAAGCCTGCAGCACCATTCGCGAAAACTCGGTAAGAGAGTCCACTTCAAAGCAACGAAGGGCAGAGTTAGCGGCAACAAGTTGCCACATCGCATCCCGATCAATAGAAAGCACCAAGTGTTCACCAAAGATTCCGATGGACGTAAACTTTTCTGCGCCAAAAAGAAGACGGAGAAGTTCGCGGTTCGACCCCACTCCTTTGACACCGTCCAGAACAACTTCAGCGCACCGAAGCGCGTCCACGGCGGCCACCAAAAGATCATCGGAAAGGGGCAGACTCCCGTCCCAATCCCAGTCCTCCGCCCGCAGCACGACCTTTTGGGCCGGCAAATTCTCAAAGAACGCCCGGACCTGTTCCAAGGAACAATCCCCTAGCAAAGGGAAAAACACACCGTTCGGCTCGTAGCGAACAGTCTGAGGAAAAACAAATTCACGCACGCGCGCGTCTTTGAAAAAGTCAGGGCCAACCGCGTGTACAACAGGCCCGCACAGCACAAGCTGCTTGACTTCCAAGCGGTCGACCAAAAGACGCACAAACTCAAGACCCGTGTCGGAACCAAAGAAAGGGTCGGAAAGCCCAATGCTTTCGAGAGAGTTCCACCCTGCAATTATCTCGAGAAGTGACACCCACACCCACGTAGAGGACGGGGCGACCGCAAAGAACAAACTGCGAACCTGCCCGGGCGCCGCCCGGGCAAAAAGCTTAAGCGATTCCTCGCACAGCGGTTCCGACAACAACATATAAGCAACTGGCTCTGTCGTGTACACAGTTTCCACCAATTCAAACTCGTCCTCTTCCAAATGAACCGCGCGCCACCCGGGAATGCACCCGCGAAGCCACGCTGGCAAGTCCACTTGCACAGGGCCGCGCTGCACGCCACAAAAATCAACCGCATCCAAAACCTTCTCCATCTTCGCCAATGCGAGAAGCTCTGCGTCGGTCGCAGCCTGTCGGCGCTCCTTCAAATCCTCGCGCTTCAAGTCCAAGGAACTCGGATGTCCACCGAATCCTATCAGCTCTTGAAGCCAAACATTGCAAAACAAATCAAAAGTCATGATTTAAAAAGTGATGAAAAATAAATATGAAAAAAGTGAAAGAATTCCTCGAAATTTCGAAAATTTCGAAAAGTGAAAATAAAAAAGGGAATAGTAGTTGGCAGCCGTCACAGGGTTTTCCAATTTTCGAAATTTCGAGGAATTCTTTCATTTTATAAACTATGTCCGCCCGCGAAGCCCGCGCCGTTGCCCGCGAAGCCCGCGCCACCGCTGCGCTTGCGGCGGCCCAGGAAGTAATGGACGACCATCACAAAGCAATCCGAGAGAGAGTGAATCACTTCCACCCTTGCGTACAAATGCACCCGGGGGAAAAAGAGTACGCGAAGCCAAAGCTGTGGGTCTTCAAAGATGGAGAATATGTAGAGATCCCTTAATTAAAAAAAATATTTCCTTAAAAATACACCGTCAGCGTCGCTTAGCCTCTCTCTGCTCATCCGGCCAGCTTGTCTCGCGTTTCTCTCGAGGCACGGTCTCTCGAGACACTGTCTCCGCCGTGCGCTCTCCAGCGTCCTCCACGGCTCCTCGCAACACATCCAAGGGCACTGCCCCAATCGACGGTACAATGTGCTCGTGTGCAGTCGGCGCGAGCTGGAGACAACAGTGCAACAAACAACGAGCGCGTCGCTTGGCCTTCTTTCGAGCGTCCCTGAACACCCCACACAAATACTCCGCCTCCAAGTCCAAGCCGCTGCAGCTCAGTGAGCCCAATTCACTGTCCAAAACACACCCCTTGCGGCAGTTGAAGTCCGCAAAGTCCGCAAAACGCCCAAAGCGAAAATCGCGAATACTCGTCGAGAATTCCAGTATAATAGATTCGAAATCCCCAAAGTATCTGACCTCCAGAGACCTGAGAGCCGTGTTAGAAGCGACTATTTCAGCAAGCCCTGTCCCAACAGAAAGCTCGGGCGAAGCGCTGTCCAGAGCCACCTTCTCAAATTTCCCCCCGAAAAGAGCGCTAAGGAGTCCGGGACTCGAATCCACACAGCGAAAGCCAATCAGACTAACCTCGGTGCAAGAAAGCGCGTCCAAGGCTGCCACTAAAGGCTCCAAATGTTCCGGGTCCGGCTTGTCCCAGCCGATATCCTCAGCACCAAAAGAGACACCCGTGGCTGGCAGGCCCGCAAAAAATGCAGTGATATCCCCGAGTTCACAGCACTCAAACAGGGGCCAAGTGACGGTCTGCGAACCGTAAGCAGCAGTCGAAGGAAAAGAAAACTTGCAAGGGCCCACGCCTTGAAAAAAGTCAGGCCCAAGCACATTGACAACGGGCCCGTAGAACGTGAACCCGTCAATGTCCAAGTTAAGCACAAACAACCGCACAATAGCTGTGTTGTTCCCCTCGAAAAAAGAGCTCGTGAAGGTGACGTTTTTAAGAGACGTCCAGTCCCTCATAATCTCAACCAGCGACTCCCAACTCTCCATCGGGCCCTTGTCGCACGCCAAACATACACTCCGAACAACGGCGCTATCCGCCTTACGAAGAAATGCGAGCGAGGTGGTCGGGTGACACAAAGAAAGATACGGAATCGGGAAAAGCGGGTTGGTATAAATCGGAACAATCCCCGCGACTCCTACTCGATCCACCCAAGGAAAGTCGTTGAACAACTCGCCCCAGTCCACGAACGCGTGATTGGCGTTGCGATCACAGGGAAAGCTGACCGCGCCCAAAAAACCCTCCAACTTCGCGATCGCAGTGACCTCGGTGTCTAGCGCGCCCCTTGCTCGTTCGGTCAGCAAGCGACCCTGCTCAGCCAAAAGTGTCGGATTTCCGACTGCCCCCAATGTGTTCTCGACGCATGTGTTCGCAAAACTTTCAAGGTTGACTCGCATGTTGCTCTTTTTCAAGAACAAGCCGTGTTCCCAAAAAGGGGCAAAGTTGGAAAATGAACGACCGGAATAAAAAGACCGAATCGAATTCGAAAGTTTTCGGGATTTACTTGGCAGCCGT
>Ga0233413_10000861_pt1 | contig 13906 bp, 7 predicted proteins | sample Na_anoxic_6_MG_FD_189019 | JGI IMG/M metagenome (GOLD analysis project Ga0233413, IMG submission 189019) | Seawater microbial communities from Saanich Inlet, British Columbia, Canada - Na_anoxic_6_MG | ecosystem: Environmental > Aquatic > Marine > Inlet | place: Canada: British Columbia... | reverse complement strand
TTTGAGCCAATGCATAGTCTGTCTCGGTTTGACCGGGACCAAATTCTTTTTCGACCAATTTTTGTATCCGTTCATGAGGCCTTTTGCCATCTATTGAAATCAGTTCATCACCATCTAGAATAGGAATATGATTCTCTGACCCGGACCCTGAAACTAAAAAGTCATGATAATGCTCATAGAGATCATGGATAAAATATCGCTCTTCAGCTCCTCTAACCTGAAAAGGAAGAAGCGCTGCCTCAAGAGAATAAAAATGTGCAGAAACATGATAATCTTGCGTGGAATCAAAAATTCGCTTTACAATTCTTTGAAAGTCTTTTGTGGTGATGTTTTCTTTGTTGTGAATTTCTAATTTTGCATTATGCATTTCCTCTACAAGATCCCATCTCAGGTGATTTTTCTTCCATTGAGCAGGTGCATACATCGTATCGAAGGTCTGTTCAATCACATCCAGATCTTCCATCATTTTCTGTTTCTTAAGATTTGTGGAAGGAGCGCAATGTCCCGAGAAAGATGAACTTATTAGTAATAAAGTAATAATAATTTTTTTTGCAGGGTGCATAAATCAACCTCATTATGAGTAAGTTAGAGAATTATGTTAGGGGTGTTTGAATATAATAGCAAAGGAATTTTGGGGGGGTTGCAATTACCTCCGGAGAGGTAATTGCAATAAGATCTATTTTAGTATGTCATCTAAGGTTTCATGTATCTTTTCGACATAGTCTGCGTAATTATTCTGCATATCTCGCTCAGTAAGCTCATAAGAGATATCCGGAGTAATTCCCAAATTTTCGATCGGATCGTGATTATCTCTTTCAGCAATCGATCCTGTGTAGGTATATCCTTCGACTCCATAAAGATTCGGGAATTTATGATCGAGCACATATCCTCCGGCACCGGCTGTTTTGGAGCCGACAATTGTCGCTCTTTGATTGTCCTGCATGATTGCCGGAAAGAAATCTCCACAGGAGAAATCTAACTCATTCACCAAGATCATGATGGGTTTGGTATACCGAGCATGTGGATTCGGCTTCAAGTAATCTAATCCATAAAGATAATCGGCATCGGTAAAGATTCTTCCCGCTTTCCATTCATCTCTGATAAATCGGAAATATCCGACGAATGATTGCGCCAGATCGTAATCTACAGAGTATCCGCCGACATTGGTTCCGAGTGCACTGACAGCCTGATCGTCTGATTGAATACTCTCTAGGTTCTTAAGGTTGTCTACTGCAAACATGACATCTTCTTGTGTGATGGTCATTCGTTGTTTCGGCACAGCAAGCGGATGATCCGATAACATAGAAGCGACAGCATACATGTAAAATACACTACCGCCGGGATTACTCAGCTGATCGATCACTAAAGCATCGGTTTCACTTTCGAGCACTTGGATCATTTTTGCAAAATTTTGGGCTTCGTATTTTCCTGCACCAAATGTAGGAAGTCGCAAGAAGCCGACTCTTTTGTCATTGTGTTGAAAAATGTAAGCTTGAAAAGATGCATCGGAAAGATCTTTCATTAAAGTTCCTAAATTGGGTAGAACACTGTTTTTATGTCCTATGAACTGTTCCATTCCATCAGCTTGAAGATCCCACTCGTCACTTTCTTGTAATCGTCTGAATCCTTTCATAACATGCTGATAAAAAGGGGTCGACATGTCTTTGTAGAAAAATAGTTCTTCTCCAAGTGGTTTTTTGTAGAAAAATCTGGAAACGGTGCCTGCCATCATCTTAAAAAGTCCATTGTCTGACTGTTCCGGAATAAGCTCAGGAACATAGTACCAGGCCATTTTATGAGTGGAATCCTTTCCATCTTCTTTATGTCTTAGCGTGAGATTTACCAGCCCTCTTGGTACCAAATGACCGCTGCTTCCGATTCTGAGAGTTAGGGTGGATTGAGCTAACGCTTGATCTGTCGCTGATTCCCAGTTTCCGTACTCCTGTCTTTTTAGTTCTTGCACTACATCATCGATGGGAAGGTTATCGAAAGTCAGCACCTCATCTCCAAGATGAATGGGGTTGTACCCCATCGTGAGTGCTGTTTCTACCCAGGAAATGTAATATTTTCCGCCGGCTCTCTGAACCCGAAAGGGAAGGGCCGCAATTTCTGTTGAATAAAAGGAAACACCTACATGATAATCTTTTGTCGAATTAAAGAATTTTAGAAGTATCCTCTGATAGTCTTTTACCGTAACAGTGTCTTGCATCTGAATATTGGCTTTTGCAAGTTCAATTTCGTCATCTAAATCCCAATTCGTATAGGATCTCTTCCATTCCGCCGGAGCATACTTCACGTCAAAGGTTTGTTTGATCACATCCAGATCGCGCATCATTCGATCTCGCTCTGATTGATCTGTGCTCGCAAATACCACAAACGGGAGTGTCAATAGATATGTAATTATTAGTAGTTTTCTTATTTGAAACATATTTACCCCTTAGATTTTTATCCCATTATCTAATACTTATATTAACTGGGATTTAAGGTGGTGTTAAGATTGGATTAAAAAAATCAAAATATAACTTTAAAAAACAGGGTATACAGAATTTAACCTGTATACCCTGTTAAGCTCATCTCTTAACCGAAATTAGTTCTCAGGAACATCATTTGGTTCGTCAATTATCGTAGCGGTGGTCAACTCAAGCACATGCTGTTTCATGCTTTGATAACTAAGTTCAATTGCTCTCATTTGCGTAAGAGCTACCTGATCGATTTTCTGAACTTCTCCACTATTCCACTGTCTCCATGGAGCAATACGACGATCATATTCTCCCTTCACTGCTTCGAGATGATCGCGATCTGCTTGTTCTACAGCTTGATCGGCTGCGCGATCTAGAAGAATAACCGGTGCCTCCCTTCTTTCTCTTCGCACTTCAGCCGGCACATGGAGATTCAGTCTTCCCAGTTCTTCTTGATGATCTCGTGTCAGCTTTTGTATTTCTTTTCGAAGACGAGCATTATCCCGAACCAAACCATCCAGATCGCTCTTTAATGATTTCTTTTCTTCTCTAAGCGCTTCCAGTTCGACTCTTAGGTCTTCTCCGGCAGCATCGATTGTGTGCTGTTCCTGTCTCAGAACTTCGATCAAATCATCCTGATTTTCCGGATGAGGAAGTATCACTCGCTCATTATAGGAAACAGGAAAATCTTGTATCCGACGAGCAAATCTCTGCTGGATTCCTTCCGCTTCACGTCTTCCGGGAACTTCTCTTCTGCCATTCCGATCACGATTCCCCGGAATCTGTCTTCCGGCGACAGCGCCTTCTTCTCCTTCACGAAGTGCAGCCTGTATCTGCTCATTCAAGCCTCGAAGCACCTCACTTTCGTGACGCATCTGCTGACTTTCCAATCGCAATAGTGCATTATCGTGACGTAACTGAAGTCGATCAATTGCATACTGCTGATTGTTGTGAATTTGACGACGATTACTTCGACGGATCGACACGATTTCATTTTCTTGATCTTTCCACTGATCTAAAGGTTGCGTTCCTCCTTCAAAAATATCTGTCACTGTCTCCTTTTGCTCTTTTTTCCACTGTACAACTTGATCTTTTTGAACTCCTAAATGTTTGAATTCATGATAGAATAATGTCCGATCCTCTTCTCCAACCATTTCCTGATCTGCAATACCATCCAAAAGACCATATCCAAGAATCTCATCCATGGAATGATCATCCATCACTTCCTGAAAACGCTTCTCTTTTAGGGCATCCTGCTCCTGCTTTCTTTTCTCTACACTCTCAAATCCATCTTTCTTCCATAAAATACCGGCTGCAATTCCTGCGATAGCAAGAGGAATTAGACCAAGTGCCACAAAAGGAACAGCTAAAAGAAGTGCTGCAGCAACGGCTACACCTACACCGACGATCACACCGACCGCTAATGAGGAAATCGCTCCGACCCGTCTTTTCTTCGCCGGAGACCATTTCTCTCCATTATCAAACTCCGGATGGATTTCCTTCCCGATTTCTTGTTGAAACTGCTCATATTCGACCGAATCTGTAGCCGGAGCTTCATAATTTTCTACTCTAAACTGATATTGACGAAATAGATCAGCCGCAGGCTGTCCAATATTAGGTGCATTCATAGTTTACCTCCAAATTATTAAATTTAAATAAAACACGACTATGCTGATTAAATTTAAATATTTGATAAAGATCTGTATAAGTTCTGATAAAAAATGACGACAATTTACAGGATCAGGGAAAGTTTGACAGCCTCTAAGCTGCTCATTGCCAAAAAATGAGCAACAGCTTTAAACTTAAATTAAGGAACAGATACGCACAATAACCTAAACCGCAGGTATTCAAATGTTTGACAAATTTACTAATCGTGCAAAGCAGGTCATAAAACTAGCAAAAAAGGAAGCTCAGCGTTTAAATCACAATTATCTGGGCACCGAACATATCCTTTTAGGTCTTCTCAAGCTGGGCCAGGGCGTGGCTGTTAATGTTTTACGTAATCTGAATATTGATTTTGAAACAGTTCGCGATGAAGTGGAAAAATTGGTCGGTTTTGGTCCTGAAATACAAGTCTATGGAGATCCTGCTCTAACCGGAAAAGTAAAGAAAGTATTCGAATATGCAAATGAAGAAGCTGCTGCATTGAATCATAATTATGTCGGTACCGAACATCTTCTTTTGGGACTTCTTCGTCAGACAGAAGGTGTTGCAGCTCAGGTTCTTGAGAATCTCAATGTCAATTTAAAAGAGGTTCGTAAAGAGGTTCTGAAAGAGCTGGAAAACTTTAATCTACAGCTTCCGCCTCTCGGAAGTTCCGGAGTTCCTCCGGGACCCGGTATGGGGCAGCCGGGAGCCGGTGGTCCTGGTGGTCGTCCATTTGAGCGACCTGGAGCGCCTCCTTCTCCAACGGATAAACTTCCTGCATTACGCGCTTATGGGCATGATCTGAATGAGTGGGTCAGAGAAGGGCGATTGGATCCTGTTATTGGGCGTAAGGAAGAGGTTGAAAGACTGATTTTGATTCTTTGTCGTCGACGAAAGAATAATCCCGTGCTTATTGGAGAGGCTGGAGTAGGAAAAACAGCTATTGTTGAGGGGCTTGCACAAGCTATCGTGAGAGGAGATGTTCCTGATAATTTGCGCCAGAAAAAATTGATTTCCTTAGACCTTCCGATGATGATTGCCGGAACGAAATATCGTGGTCAGTTTGAAGAACGAATCAAAGCGGTTATGGATGAAATTCGCAAGAATGGAAACATCATTCTGTTTATTGATGAAATCCACACGATTGTTGGTGCCGGGGCAGCTGAAGGTGCGATTGATGCTTCAAACATCTTAAAACCACCTCTTTCAAGAGGAGAGTTGCAATGTATTGGTGCTACCACGCTGGATGAATATAGAAAACATATTGAAAAAGATGCTGCTCTGGAACGTCGTTTCCAGAAAATCATGGTACACCCATCCAGTGTTGATGAGACATTTGAAATTCTGAAAGGGCTGCAAGGGAAATATGAGGAACACCACAAATGTCATTACACAGTTGATTCCTTGAGTGCAGCCGCTGAGCTTTCTGATCGTTATATTCACGGTCGTTTTCTTCCGGATAAAGCAATCGATCTGATTGATGAAGCGGGAGCTAAGTTGCGTGTTGAAATGATGAATCAACCTAAAGATATTAGCCGACTCGAATCAGAGATTGAAGAAGCTCGACTTGCAAAAGAAGAAGCGATAGGAAAGCAAGAGTATGAAAAAGCGGCCAAGTTACGCGACCAGGAGAAGTCTCTCCGTGAAGGCCTGCAAAAGATACGAGAAGAGTGGGAAATTAATAAAGAAGAGAACGAAGTAATCGTTACAGAAGAAGATGTTGCGAGTGTTGTAGCGAAACAGACCGGAGTCCCACTGAGACGATTGACAGAAGGTGAGATTGAAAAAGTTTTGAATATGGAAAAATTCCTGCAGAAAGAAATTGTGGGACAAGATGATGCCCTTGTCACCGTCTGTCGTGCAATTCGCCGTAGCCGTGCAGGGATCAAAGATCCAAAACGTCCGATCGGTGCTTTTATGTTCTTAGGCCCCACAGGAGTGGGAAAAACACTGCTTGCTAAACTTCTTGCAAGTCATCTATTTGGTGGAGAAGATGCATTAATTCAGGTCGATATGTCTGAATATATGGAAAAATTTGCGGTAAGCCGTATGACGGGATCTCCTCCGGGATATGTCGGTCACGAAGAAGGTGGACAGCTCACAGAAAGAGTTAGACAAAGACCTTATTCTGTAGTGTTGTTCGATGAAGTAGAAAAAGCGCACCCCGATGTCATGGATATGCTCCTGCAGATTCTCGAAGAAGGACGTTTAACAGATTCTTTCGGACGGAAAATTGATTTCCGAAATACAGTTGTCATCATGACTTCGAACTTAGGTGCTGATCTGATTAGGAAAGGGACAGAGGTTGGTTTCGGAGCGAAAGAGGGTGCACCGGATTATTCGATGATCAAGTCGAAGATTGATGAAGCTGTTACAAAACACTTCAAGCCGGAGTTTTTAAACCGTCTTAATGATACTGTAGTCTTCCGACCATTGGATCGAGATAACTTGCTTAAGGTTATCGAAATCGAAGCGAAAAAAGTGGAAGAGAGACTGGCGAAGAAAGATATCTTCATTTCTCTCGATGAAAAAGCAAGAAGCTTTTTGGTCGACAAAGGATTCCAACCTGAGATGGGTGCTCGGCCATTACGGAGAACAATCGAGCAATATCTGGAAGATCCACTTGCAGAGAAATTGCTCAGACATCCGGAAGAGGGGCGTAAATGTCTCGTCACTGTTGAAAATGATGAGCTAAAATTTATCGACACGGAAGTGTTCCCTCATCGCGTGGAAGAGGTGGAGGTGAAGCCGGAACCGGAAGAGGCAGAACCAAGTAAAAAGTGATGATCTTTATTTATTTGCGCGAAGCGGTTTAGCTTCGCGCAACTACTTTTTTTCCCTTATTTATGATTGAAGTTGTCAGGTTAGTAGCTTTAATTTAGGATTCAAAGCATGAAGCAATACGATTTGATTTACATTTTAGGTGTAACAGCTTTTTGTCTGTTCGTTGTGTTCTTTGCGTGGCGGTTACTTTCTCGACGGCAGTCGATTCCATGTCCAACATGGTTAGGGTGGCTCGTTGAGGTGGATAATCCTTTCTCTACGATCAATCGAGCTGCAACAATTGTTGAGAATTCGGGCATTCATCAAAATATGGTGGTATTGGATGCCGGATGTGGTCCTGGACGGGTTACTCTTCCGGTTGCAAGAAAAGTTGGGCCCCTAGGTGAAGTGGTGGCGATGGATATGCAAATGGGTATGCTTAATCGGACTCAAAAAAAAGCAGAGTCTGAAAAATTGACCAATATTTCCTACCTTCACGCCGGATTAGGTGAAAAGAAACTGGAGTGTAACAAGTATGACCGTGTTTTACTCGTTACTGTTCTGGGTGAAATCCCCAATCGAGAAGATGCGTTGAAGGAGATTTTCGCTGCTCTTAAACCTGACGGCATACTTTCCATAACCGAAATTATATTTGATCCTCATTTTCAACGTAGAAGTACAGCGCTTCGGATCGCGGAATCGGTTGGATTCCGCGAGGCAAAACGTTTTGGAAATTGTATTTCCTACACTCTAAATCTTGAGAAGTCGCGTTAATTATTAACTGAAAACTTCGATCTCTTTTCTGAGTTTGTAAATTCCGATGATATTCAAGATCAACAAAATTGCTCCGGAGATAGACATGATGGTGAGGGCATAGCTTTGATCTAAAACCGAAAATATAAGAAACGCTAGAGAGGCATAAATGTAATAGATTATGGCTCCTTTACTTGGATGTAAAAATCTTGCGTACTTTAATCGTAAGCGTCAAACTAACCCGTGTTGATAATGCGCAGAAGAATCTCCTACCCCAGGGGGAGTTATATCGTAGCCCGCGGTGTAAATCCCGGAGGGATAAACCATGGGTCTCATTGTGCAGTTCAAGATTAACAATGCAGAATCCTAATATTACCAAATAATCCAAAACAAAAACTGTTACGTGATCAGTGACCCACGGTTTATCCCTACCGGGATCTACACCCGGGCTACGAATGTAACTCCCTTTCAGGGATGTGGATTCTTTTGCTTAATATTGACACGGGTTAATTTGATGCATATCCTAGTTTGGTTTTTGGGGAGATTTCAGCGTGTGTTAATCTGACTCTTCATTTGCAACCTGATATGCCTTAGCAATGCAGTCATTGACGGCGACACCATAAAAAGATGTTCCTAAAAGTGTCAGTCTTTTTGGGGTAAGGGGTTCGAGTGCTCTTATTTGGTTAAAGTGTCCCACTTGATACTGCGGGATGGAATCTGGAGCTAGTTTGATTGCAATTGAATCGGGGTGTTTTTGGATTCCGAGATGTTTTGATATGGCACGTAGGCTCATTTGAATGAAATCACTTTCGGAATAATCATGAAAATGTTGCATGTGAGCTCCACCGATCATAACTGTTAATCGGGTTTCTTCGGAATTTCTGTTTTGCTCAGGAAAGGCGGAAGAGTCCCATACTACCCCTAAAATCTCTTCTTTTTCCTGTGATGGAATTAAATAACCGAATCCCTGTTTTGGTAGGACGTTTTTTCGATATCCTAAATTAACCACAGATACAGATGTGTTTTGGAATTGTTTTAATTTTTCGGAAAGGGGATTCGGGATAATCGATGCGAGAGAATTGGCCGGAAGTGTGGAATAAACATGATCTGCCGTGATTTCCTCTCCATTCGAAAGTAAAATTCGTGCACCATCTGATTGGAATTCAAGAGACTTTACTTCTTTATTCAACTGGATTTTATTTTTTAATTCGCTTGACAGAGTCTCTGTGAGCGTCTTCATTCCATTTTGAAAGGAAAAGAGACTATGCTTTTGCATGTTTTGGATAAATGGGCTCAGGTTCGGTTTTTCTTTGTTGGTAAATGCAGCTCGTATGAGAGATCCGTGTTTTTGTTCATTTTCCCAAAATGAGGGAAAGCAAGAGCGTAATGATAGTTGTCGGATATCTCCGGCATAAATACCGGTTGCCATAGGATCAATGAGTTTATGCGCAATTTCCGTTCCGAACCTTCTCGAGAAGAAGTCGTAGATAGATTCGTCTTCATTTACAGTTCGAGGGGATCGAAGATCTTTCCAAATTCCTTTCCATAGAAAGGGTTTTAAGAGAAGCGTAAGAGGGTTGAGTCTTCGAAGTTTTGCATCTGACCAGAGATATCGTTTTTTAGCATTTCTATTTCCGACGATCACTTGATCTTGAAGATTTAGTTCTTCAATCAATTGTAGCGTTTGGGTTCCGGCTCCACTTGGCCGGCAGCTTCGAGGGCCTTGTTCAAAAAGGAAGCCATCTTGATCGATTGATTCTAACCATCCGCCGGAACGGCTCCCTTTTTCAAGGATGATGATGTTTTGATCTTTGAGAAACCATCCAAGAGAGAGTCCGCTGATTCCAGCACCGAGAATCACAATCTTTTTCAATTCAGTTTTTTCCTTCTTGTGGTTGCGCGAAGTGCTCTCCAGAGAACTTCGCGCAAAAAAAATTAAACTTGGACGCAGGAGTAGTTCTGTACACATTCTACCAAAGTTCGAACAGATTCGACACTCATATCTGGTTTAATTCCATGACCAAGATTAAAGATGTAACCCGGGTCGTCTTTCATGTCGCTCAATAATCGGTTCACTTCACGTTCAATCACATTTTTCGATCCATATAAGATATCGGGATCCAAGTTTCCTTGTAGGGCGACTCCGGTCGGAACCTCTTTTCGTACTCTTTGCAGATCTGCGTTCCAGTCGAGGCTTATTCCTGAAGGGAGAATGCTGGCTAAGTCTTTCGCAAAAACAGAAGAACCTCGGCAAAAAAGAATTGTGGGGGTTTTTTTGATCCCTCGTAAAATCTTATTGAGATACTCAAGAGAGAATTCACGGAACTGGTTTGCCCCCAAAAAATTTGCCCATGAATCAAAGATCTGTATTGCATCGACACCTGCATCGATTTGCATATTAAGATATTCGATGGAATCGTCTGCCAATCTTTGTAATAAAGAATGAAAGCCGTTCGGATCACGTAACATCCATTGTTTGGTTCTTTTGAGGTCACGACTGCTCTCTCCCTCAATCATGTAGCTTGCTACTGTGAAGGGGGCTCCACAAAATCCAATCAATGGAACTTTCAATTCGGGCTTCAGAAGCCGAATCGCTTCGGAAACATAATGAAGTTTTGTTCGGACATCCGCATTCGGCAACTGTTCAACATCCTGCTTTGTTCGAATTGGCCGTTCAATGACGGGGCCTCTGCTCTCAATAAACTGTAGACCTACGCCTAAAGCTTCCGGAATCACCAAGATGTCCGAGAATAGGATGGCTGCATCCATATTGAATTCTCGGATCGGTTGCAGGGTGATCTCGGTGGCAATCTCCGGGGTGTGGCACATTTCGAGAAAAGAGTGTTTTTCCCGAATTTTGCGGTATTGTGGCATATAGCGACCCGCCTGTCTCATGATCCAAATGGGAGGTCGTCCTGAATCATTTTTGCATTGAAGAGCTTTTAAGAATAAGTCATTTTGCATTACAGGATTCTCTCCAGAATTGATTCAACGGTAAATCCGAACTCGTTTTGGATCTCTCGGAAAGGAGCGGAGATTCCAAAAGTGTCAACGGAAATGGTAATTCCATCGATTCCAACATATTTGTGCCAGCCGAATTCGACACCGGCTTCAATGCTTACTCTTCTTCCGAGATCGCCTCCAACAATCGATGTTTTGTAATCATTGGTTTGACGTTCAAAGATTTCCTGGGAAGGCATTGAAATCACACGCACATCTTTTCCAAGTTTTTCAAGCTCTCTTGCAACATCCATCGCAAGGCTCACTTCCGAACCTGTTGCGATGAGTGTGTAATCCGGCTTTGTCTTTTCCTTTTTCAAAATATAAGCACCTCGCCCCAATCCGGATGAATAACTCACTTTTGTTTCCGTAAGTTCCGGGAGATTTTGACGTGTAAGGATCAGCGCTGTGGGTCCGTCGTAGGTTAATGCTGCAATCCAGGCCATTTTTACTTCGTTGCTATCTGCCGGTCGAATCACTTGGAGATTCGGCATTGCCCTTAATGCTGCCAGATGCTCGACAGGTTGGTGAGTGGGGCCATCTTCTCCAAGAAAAATGGAGTCGTGAGTGAATTGATAGATCACCTGTTCTTTCATCATGGAACAGAGTCGAATGGCATTTCGCATGTAATCTGAAAAAGTAAGGAATGTCCCGACGAAAGGTGTAAACATTCCTGTTTGTGATAACCCTGATGCCATCGTTGCCATCCCAAATTCTCGAACACCAAACTTAATGTTTCTTCCGGAGTAAACTCCCGGAGCCACCAATGGGAAATTGCTGATCATTGTCATGTCAGAACAGGAAAGATCTGCGGATCCACCAATCAACTGAGGTAGCTTGTCTGCAAGGAAATTGATGACAGCATGAGAGGCTTTACGGCCGGCAATCGGGTCTTTGATTTCAAGGCTTTGCAGCTGATCTTCCAAGTCCTCAGGAAGTTTTTTCTTTGCCATGTCTTCAAACTGCTTGTATTTTTCGGGGTTTGATTCCGCCCACGCCTTGAAATTTTCATTCCACTCAGATTCAAGTTTGGCGTCTTTATCCAACTTATGACTGAAGAAGTCCTGTACTGATCGAGGAATAAAAAAGGGTTCTTCCGGCAGACCGATCATCTCCTTCGAAGCCAGTATCTCTTCTTCGCCAAGTGGTGATCCATGAGCTTTATGTGTTCCGGCCCGATTTGGAGAACCTTTTCCGATGATCGTATGGGCGAGGATGAGAGCCGGTTTTTCTTGATTTTCTTTGAGAGATTGAATGATCTCGTGCATACGATCGAAATCATAACCGTCCACTTCATAGACTTCCCAACCATAAGATTTGTATCGAGTCAAAGTGTCTTCAGAGCAGGTTTCAAGTAGGGGGCCATCTAGGCAAATATTATTGGCATCGTAAATTGCAATTAAATTATTGAGTTTCAGATGTCCTGCAAGAGAAGAGGCTTCAGATGTGATCCCCTCCATGATGCATCCATCTCCCATAAGAGTGAAAACCTTGTTGTTGATAATCTCGTGCTGTGGAGTATTGAATCGAGATCCGAGCATTTTAAGTCCTAAAGCCGTTCCTACAGCATTTCCAAATCCTTGACCTAGAGGACCGGTTGTTGTTTCAACCCCTTCTGTTTCGTCTTTTTCAGGGTGGCCGGGTGTCCTTGAATGTAACTGGCGAAAGTTTTTAATCTCTTCTAGATCTAGATCAAATCCAGATAAATGTAAGCAGGAGTAAAGAAGCATTGATCCATGGCCTGCGGATAGAATAAATCGGTCACGATTGAGCCATTTGGGGTTTTTGGGGTTGTGATTCAGGGCAAAGCCATAGAGGTAAGCCCCAATTTCTGCGCAGCCCATCGGTAGGCCTGGATGTCCCGAATTAGCCTTTTGGGTGGCGTCCATGGTCAGTTGACGGATCGTATTTGCTGTTTTGCTAAGATTCTCTTTGATTTCGGGGGTAAGAGATTGCATGAGATTCATGATTTTCCTTGGTGATTACTTCTTGATGTGGGTGATTTTACTCTGCGCGAGGGTTATCAAGCAAGAAATTTGATGGGATCTTTTGTTTGATGTCTCGGTTGGTCAGTGGTAATTTCTGATTAAAAAAACGACCCATCCTCCGCAGGGTGCGATAGATGGGTCGCTCGTTTTATTTTGTAGCTACTGATTAACCGTCAACATCGTCATCAGAGCTAGTGCTGCTAGCAGCATCGTCATCAGAACTATCACTGTTAGAAGAGTGATCGCTTTCTTGAGCCAAAAATTCTTGAGCTCGGGTCGACCACATTTGCAGAGCAGCACTCACAGCCATGAATACACGCCTTTTGTCTTCTTTTAGCCTGTCGTCATGTTTCTTTTTCGTGTAGTCATACTGTTCAAGTTTATCCACGAAAATTTGCTGAAACAATGGGTGGTAGTAACTTCCTTCACGTGCCATTACTAATCCCGCAGCAACCAAGAGGGTTGATAATTGTTCTGCATTCTTGATGTCATTGATTGAAGCCTCAATGGTATCAAGTTTGGGCTGGAATTCACCATAAGCATCTTGAGGATTACCTCCTGAAGAGGAGAGTGATTCCTTGATTCTTACTTTTTTAAGTAACCTAAGAGATTTTTTTATTTCTAGAGTTGCTCTTGCGATCTGCCTTGTAGTAGTAGTTTCGTCCGATGAATCACTGGAAATCCCTTGAATTGCTTCATAAAAAAGAGAATGTGCTTGATGAGCAGTTCTATGAGCGCCATATAGTGTTGTTTCCTTAAGCTTCAAAATGTCTTCAAACATCATTTTGACCCTAGGTGTTCGCTGAGGTAGCTGCATCACTAGAGATACTAGATCATAACTACCCGGACTACCTCCATCCCTTGTCAGAGTAACACTCATTGGGGCAGGACCATGTTGTCCATTGGTAATCGGTGGGTTTTCAAAAAACCCCCTTACATTATGGTAGAGTTTAGCTGCTGTGGACGTTTTGTCCCAGTAGTCGGCTAGTTCTCTCATGGCATAAATATCTCCGAGATTGATTGCATCGTCTACTAGTTGATCAATATTCATGCTATCGGCAGTTGCGATTAGTAATTCAAGTTTTTCCATAAAGGTTGAAATAGGTGCGAGTTGATCCTCAAAACCAGTCATATCATTATTGTATTTACCTGCGGGAAGGCTCCCTAAACTGCGGATTACATGTGCCATGAAAATGGGGCCTGTTGGCGCCTTTGTGATCATATCCAGTAGTGTTCGGAGTCGAAATATTGTTTCTTTTTCAGATTGTTTTAGTTCATCTGTTAAACGACCTATTT
>Ga0233413_10000860_pt1 | contig 13924 bp, 10 predicted proteins | sample Na_anoxic_6_MG_FD_189019 | JGI IMG/M metagenome (GOLD analysis project Ga0233413, IMG submission 189019) | Seawater microbial communities from Saanich Inlet, British Columbia, Canada - Na_anoxic_6_MG | ecosystem: Environmental > Aquatic > Marine > Inlet | place: Canada: British Columbia... | reverse complement strand
GCCCCTCCGGGGCTTGAGATTTATTTTTGTACCAATTCCCAGGGTTTATCCCTCCGGGATCTACACCCAGGGCTACGAATATAACTCCCTTCCAGGGATGAAGATTCGCTTGTTCAATGTCAATATGGGTTCTTTTGACGCTTACCTTTGGAGTGCACGTATCCTCCTCATCCTGTTAAATAAATTTGACGCTTGATCTCTATGGATCAAATTCATGAATTCTGCTATGGTCTCAATTAATACAACCTAAACCCAATAGATGACCACCGTGAGTGCTACGACCTCTCGTCCCTATGACTGGATCCGTAAAATCCCTTCTTCTCTCCTGAAGTTGGACGAAATCCCCTTATTTGGATCTCCCCCGGAGTTTCATTGGGACCAATTTCAATCGGAACTTCAATCCATCTTCCAAATCGACAATCTTACGATCAAAACCTCTAACTTTGAATGGACATCCGCCGAAGAGCTCTTCAAAAAGCTTGGCGATGACCTAACTCCCCTGAAAATTCATATTCCCTCTCTCGAGGGTGCCGCCTATTGGGTAATGGCTGAAAAAGATATCACAGAGCTGATGTCCCTTCTACTCCAGCAAAAAACAAAAGCTTTCGATGCAATCGATCCTGATTTCGAACAGGGATTTTATAAATTCCTCGCAATCGAAGCCATCAGCGCTCTCAGCAAAAGTGGCTTTGATCCGGCCTTAGTCCCACAAATACAACAAAAAGCGGAACTTCCCCAATCCGACATGCTCTGCCTCGATGCAACACTCAATATTGGAAAACAAAAGATCTTTGGTCGACTCTGTATTAGCCCGGAATTGCGTAAATCCTTCAAACAACGGTATGAAAAGTCTGATAAAGATTCAACTTTTCGTCCACCCCTTTCACAGCAGGTAGAGGTTACGGTTCATCTGGAAGCGGGTCGAACGATGATCCCCTTAACAGAATGGTCGAAGGTATCCACCGGAGATGTGGTGATTTTGGATCAATGTTCGATAGAGCCCGGAAGTGATAAGGGAAGGGTCATGTTGACCATTCAAGGACATCCATTCTTTCGAGGAAAAGTGAAAGATGGCAATATCAAAATTTTAGAGAACCCTTTGTATTATGAAACGGAGAAAGGTATGGATACGATACCCCCAGAAGAAGAGGAAGAATATACACCCACGGAAGAGGATGAGCTAGGCATTCCTGACGAAGAGACTACTGAACTGGAAGATGAGTTTGAAGAGGAAGAGCCGACGGAAATGGAAGAAGAAATCGCTGAAGAGCCTCCGGCGGAAAAGGAAGAAGAAAAGCCTATAGAGGCTCGTCTTCAGACAGACGAAGAAAAGAAGGGACCTCCAAAGCCGGAAGACATTTCACTCCCTGTGGTGATTGAGGTCGGGAGGCTTCAAATGACAGTACAAATGTTAATGGAACTACAACCCGGCAATATTCTGGACCTCAATGTTCATCCCGAAGAAGGAATTGATCTCGTGGTGAATGGGAATCGAATTGGAAAGGGTGAATTGATCCAGGTTGGTGAACTTCTCGGTGTAAGGGTTCTGGAAATGGGGTAATCCCCCGAAGAGTCCAAAGTAAAGCCAATGAATGAAGAAGAATTTCATAAAAGAACGACTGAACCGGGGGTGCCTCCTGATCAGAAGGAAAAGCCAATCCCGGCGGTTCCTGAACAGATCGGTCCTTACAAAATCGAGGCTTTCCTGGACAAAGGAGGCATGAGCCTTCTTTACTTGGGCGTGCATCCTGAAATCAAGGAAACGACAGTTGTCAAAGTACTTTCTCCCAAATACTTGTCTCGACCGGAAGTAGTAGAGCGATTTCTGAATGAAGCGGAAATCATTGCGATGGCGAATCACCCTAATATCGTAAAGCTCTATGGACAAGGTGAATGGGAAGAGGGACTCTATATTGCGATGGAGTTTATCGAAGGGATCTCCTTACGGCAGTACATGCTTCAAAATTCTATATCCTTAAAGCACGCTCTTGAAATCATCATCGAGATCTCCTATGCCCTTTGTCATTTACATACTCATGGTGTCATTCATCGGGACTTGAAACCGGAAAACATTTTGGTTACCGAGTCCGGGAATATCAAAGTGATCGATTTTGGAATCGCTCAGCTCTTAACAGAACAAGCAGCTCCTGGAGAACCTCCTCGGCAAATATTGATCGGAACACCGATCTATATTAGCCCTGAGCAGAGGGAAAATCCGGAATCAGTGGGATATCCCTCAGACATTTATTCGTTGGGAATCGTATCGTATGAATTGATCCTGGGAAAGTTGAGTCACGGAAGGATCCACCTCTCCCTCATACCAAAGGGAATGCAAAAAATTCTAACAAAGGCTCTCCAACCCGACCCTGAAAATCGCTACCAAGATATCGTTGATTTCATTGCGGATCTCTCCGATTACATGAATTCCGAGGAAATCGAAGAAGATAAAAAGTTAGAAGATCAACTGAGTGAGCTTTCAGAAGATCTCAGAAATGCTCAAAAATCACTTATTCCAAAGACTCTCCCCTCTTGGCCGGAAGTAGAATTTGGAGTCGAAAGCCATACCGGAACTAGCATCGCGGGTCTCTATTATGACTTCTATGAGACTGCTGATCAACATTATGGAATCATTCTGTGTGAATCTTCAGCAAAAGGAGCTGAAGGGGTAGTCAGCACATCTATTCTCCGCGGAATGGCTCGTTCAATCTTTCAACTCACCTCCAAACCCGGTGAACTTGTCACAATGCTCAATGAACTTCTATATCAGGATCAACTTGACCCCATTTTCGCCCTTAGCGTTTTGATCCTTAACCCCTCCAATAACCAACTCACTTATATTTCAACCGGTACCGGAAAACTTTGGAAAATCAGAAATCATAAAGTCACCCCTATAGAGTCCGATAATATTGGACTTGGGATTGATCCTGATATTTCTTTTCACGAAGTAGAGAGTACATGGGAGGAAGGGGATGTGTTGGTATTGAATACATTTTCTACGATAACTGATGATTTCACAGAGGAGCATTTTGCTTCGGCTTTGGAAGAGAATGCGGAGCATCCACCGCAAAGGTTGGTCGAGAATGTAATGCGGAAGAGTCATACGTTATCTCGCAGGCCGTTGCAGGAGAGACCAATCACCTTGCTTGCTTTCAAGCGCAGAACACCCTAATCGAAGAGCGCGCTTGAATTTAACCGCGAAGGACGCGAAGAAAGCGAAGAGCATACCAACGAAGAGCGGGATAAGCGAAGAGCATGCAAAACTTAACCGCGAAGGACGCGAAGGGAGCGAAGAGCGTACCAACGAAGAGCGGGATAAGCGAAGAGCATGCAATGTTTAATTGAGAAGGTTTCGAAGAAATGTGTATACCACAAAGCCTCCTTAAATCTGAAATTCTTGTGCGTTCTTCGCGGTTAAATTCTAGCGCGTTCTTCGTTTAGGGTGTTCTTCGCTTCCTTCGCGTCCTTCGCGGTTAAATCCTTACACGCTCTTCGATATCAGTATACTTCGCTTTCTTCGTATTCTTCGTTTTCAGGTTGATTTTATTCATTTTTTTGTAATAAATGGATTCTTTCGATAGTTCTCTTAAGACGTCGTACATTGAACAAAACTTTAATTATGTGGCCACATGAAAAAGTTCCTAGCACTCCTATCTCTCTCAAGTATCCTCGGTTCTGTACTATTTGCAGCACCTGGATCATATCCCTTTACTAATCAATCTGATAGATTCTATTCGATTGATGAAGAAGAACCTGTACCGAAGACAATCGCTCAGGCTGACAGGCCCGAGCCCAAGCAGATCACCGGAGAAGAGCTGGGTGAAATGAGGGAAGAGGCTCTTGATGAAGATCGGATTTTGGTTCGTTTTGTTGAAATTGACGTGATCGAGCTCCTTAAATTCATTAGCAAGATAGCAAAAAAGAATTTTGTTTTTGATGCTGACGAACTAAATTTCAAAGTTACGGTTGTTTCAGATGAACCCACTACGGTAGATAATATCATGACAGCTCTTTTGCAAGAGCTGCGGATTCATGGGTTAACGATGCTTGAAAAGGATAATAATATTATTATCCACCAAAACAGTGATGTAAATGCGATTTCACGAGTAGCAACAGATGATCCTGCCATGCGAGAAAAAGAGACTGAAATGGTTACGCAGGTGTTTCGCTTAAATACCCTGGAACCTGAAAAGGCTGCTATGCTGATAAGGCCATTAACATCGACTTCTGCTTTAGTAGAGCCTTCAGAAACGACGCAGCACTTGATCATTACGGATCTTGAGAGTAATGTTCGTGAGATTTCCAAATTAATCAAAAGTATTGATTCTCCTAATAGCGGAATGGTGATTGGTCAGTATGTAGTAGTGAATGCTGTCATTGATTCTATGATTCCGATTGTCCAGCAGATCATGCAGCCGATTGCCGGAGAACAGCAGCTTAATTTTGTCGCACATAAAGCAGCGAACAGCATCTTTATTGTTTCGACTCCTTTCTTGGTCGAGAGAGCTATTTCGATTATGCAAAATTTAGATCAGCTGGAAGGAACTACTCGGATCATGGATCTCAATGAGATGAAGTTTGAGCCGGGCAAGGTATTTGTAACACCTAAAACGCCGGGTGGCCCGGATGAGCAGCGAGGAAGATGGGAATTAGATCCTTCCGGTCGTTGGGTCTTTAAGCCGGCGCGTCCTCCGAGTGATCTAGAGCTACAGAAGGGTCGTTGGAAAGTGGATCCGGAAGAGTACTGGTATTTTGAGCCATCAGAAGTTGAGGGTCCGCCACAGACGGATTTTCCTCGTGGTGATTGGATCAAGACCCCTCAGGGAGATTTACAATTTCAGCTAGGGCCCGGTGAATCTATTTCAGCTAAAAAGATTGAGCGAGAGCAAAAAATTTCTGCAGATCTGCCCGTAGGTCACATTGAACGAACACAATTCTATCTGCACAAGTTACGTTTTCGACAAGGAGGTCAGATTGTAGATGCTCTACAAAGTATCGGAGACAGTCTAGATCTTACCGGTCGTGGTAACGAAGATCTAATTTCAACAATCAATTCGGTTCAATGGATTGAGGCGTCAAATTCTCTTGTTTTCACCGGGATTTCCGATGCAATTGCAAAAGTGAAGGAGTTGATTGAAGAGATTGACACTCCGTTGCGTCAGGTGTTTATCGAAATGTTGATTATTGAGACGGATGTAGATGACTCATTATCCTATAGTGTCAATTGGTTGTCACGTTTTGGTGGGGGTGATACTTCCGGAGCACAGGCATTTCTATCAGGAGCATCTGGACTACCCACAGCAGCAGATACAACACCTGGCCTTCCCGATGCTAACACCCTTGCCCGAACTGAAGGGTATAACCTTGGAATTATTGGACAAAATCTGTCTAAAAACGGAACGATTTTTAATACTCTTGGGGCTCTTGTCAAGGCATTACATACAGATACGACTACAGAGATTATTCTCAATCCAAAAATTCTTACGGAAGACAACTCTCCTGCTGAGATTTTCGTCGGAATTAACACTCAGTTCAAAACAGAATCGATCTCCAATGATGAAGGAAGCGTTCTTACCAACAACTTTGAGTTTCGTGATGTAGGAACGACTTTAAAAGTGACTCCTCTTCTAGGAAATGATGACATTGTGACTTTGGATATTGAACAGGAAGTGAGTAATGTTGCACAAACAGATCAGCCTGCTGAAGAAGATCTCAGTCAGTTTTCCTCAGGACCTACTACAAGAATCAATCGTACAACTACACGAGTACACATCCCGAATAAATACTTTTTGGTCTTGAGCGGAATGATTCAAAAAGAGAAAATTCGTACACGAAGCCAGGTGCCATGCCTTGGGGGTTTACCGATAGTCGGAGCTCTTTTCCGGGACAAACAAAATACGGACCAAAAGCGAAATCTTATGATCTTTATTCGTCCGGAAATCATTGATACGGAAGATCAAATACAGAATCTAACTCGACGCCAACAGAACATATACGATCAAAAAAATCGAACTCGTTCTCTCTGGAAATACGAGGTAGATGAGGCGTTGGATCTCTTGAATATTAAAGAGGATGATTGTGGTACGGAATGCAAATAAACAGAGTTGTAACCAAATTCGTTTGGTATCGCTCTGTTTTCTGATTCTTGGATTGTTTTTTTCCGGGTGTAATCCCAAAAGTTATGATTTGGAACCATGTGTAATCTACACTCCGGGAATTGGTTGCATTAGCAGACTCCCCTCCCCTTTTACCGATCTGAGCGAACATGAGATCAGTACTGATTGGGGAAAAGAGGTTCTGATTGCAAATCAGTTTGCAAAAGAAATGGATCTCTATCGTGCGATCACCGGATACAAAAGAGCTCTCTTTATTCTCCCGGAAGATCAAGTAGAGCGTAGAAGAGAGATTCACTTTCACATTCTCCAGTGCTATTATTTGGGCAATAAGTATTATGACGTCATTGAATACTTCCAAGAAAGTGATTTGACGCAAATTTCAAGCCAATTCCCCGCTCTTCGAGAGTTACTTCTCATCCTGAATGATTCGTATGAAAAGCTAGGATATGAAGATAGAGCTGAGCATTTTCTGAATATTTTGGAAAAAGGAGACGAAGTAACTGCGAGTAATCTACGGTTGAGCCATGCGATTACACAAGGTGATCTCTGTGGGATTCAGGAACATGCTCGCGGGCATCCTGAGCAGGAAGAATTTCAAGAATTTCTCACCTGTTACTGCAAAAAATCAAAATCCATCTCCACAGCCCAAACTTTGAATGCGATCCTTCCCGGTGCCGGATACTATTATATCGGTCAAAAGAGAAGTGCATTAACCTCTTTCCTTCTGAATGCCTCTTTTATTTACTCAGCAATCTGGTTTTTTGATCAGGGTAATATCGGTGCTGGTGTGATTACAACAAGTTTGGAAATGGGTTGGTATCTTGGAGGAATCAATGGTGCAGGCCTTGGGGCGAAACATTATAATGAAACACTTTATAATTGTGGAAGTCAGGAGTTGATGATTCGAAATCATCTATTCCCGGTTCTGATGTGGGAGACTGCATTCTAATGTATCGTATTCTTTTTTGCTTTGTAATATTGAACGTTTCTCTTTTTGCCGATCCTTGGGGAAAAGATGCAGATTTAGTGAGAAGGGAAAGTAAGGATATTGAATTTTCTCCCTGTAGCACGCCTATTTTGGGGAAGTTAGCCGAGTCGGCGATTTGGTTTCACCAGAATGTCATTTCAGGTGTTGATGGACCAAGAAGTAATTATCGTCCAAGCAGTTCTCAGTACATGCTGGATGCGATCAGAAAATATGGTTTTTTTCGCGGAGTACCATTGGGTTGTGATCGACTGATGCGGGAAAATCCGGATCCTTGGGTGTATCAAAGAACCGTTGATGAATATGGGAATCACAGAAAGATCGACCCTGTCAGGTAACCTGCACGAAGGGCTTTGGAGGTAAACGTCAAGTTAACCCGTGTTGACATTGAACAAAGCAATTCCCAGTCCCGATTAGGGACGACATAACGTAGCCCATGGTGCCAGTCCCGGAAGGGACCAACCGTGGGAACAATGCAAAAAAATAAGTAGCCCCGGATGGGGCGACATATTTATTTTGTCCATGCAAAGTTTTATCCTGCAAAAGGTGCATATGTCGTCCCTAATCGGGACTGGGAATCGCTTCGTTCAATGTCAATACGAGCTAATTTGACGCTTACGTCCAAAGCGCTACGCGCTGGGCTCGTAAGGAATGGGATCGCAAAGTGTCGTAGTTGTCCGTTCGGAATCCTTCCGAAATAGAACGATATGAATTGGAACTTCCGTTAATTTACCAACAGGTTCTAGATTGATCGTATACTTGGTTTGCTCTCTTGTCTCACTCTCTTCTGCTTCTAGACTTAGAATGATGTCCAGTTGAAGTTCTCCATATTCAGGATCTACAAGACCATCAGAGTACACTTTAAGCTCACCCTTTGATAACCCTCGATGATCAACCAAAATCTCCAATGAAGCTTCAGTAATTTTTGCTTCCAGTACTGTGAACTTTTCTGAAATTTCAACAGCCCTCAGTGGAGCAACTAGTGGTAACGCTTGAATCGTAAGTGCTGACATATTCACCTCCTTAAATTTTGGTCATATTCGCAATTCAAAGATACTTTTACCAGTTTTTTTTACAATCCGAGAAGCTTTGTTGCGATAAAGAAATAAATGACCAGGCCGGAGATATCAACAAGTGTCGTAATTGCAGGGCTTGCAACGACTGCGGGATCTAAGTTGAACCTTGTGACAAAGAGCGGAAGAAAAGCACCCATAAGAGTCGACGTGACAACCTGCAATCCCAAAGCGATTGCAATGACTCCTGCTATACTTCCAATCGTCATTCCGAAAGGAAGCTCCATTCCATAAGATAGGAAGTAGACTTTTCCAAGAGCTAATATTCCCAAAAGAATCGCTAAACAAATCGAGATCTTTAGCTCTTTGAAGAGGACTTGAAAAAGATCTTTAGGAGTAATCTCATTTAACGTCAAAGCCCGAACTATAACCGTTGCTGACTGAGATCCGGCATTTCCTCCGGTATCCGCAATCATAGGAAGATAAAGTGCAAGAATGATGGCTTGGCTCAAGGTTGCTTCATAATAATGGAGAATCCATCCGGAAACTAATCCAAGAAACGCAAGAACAACCAGCCAAGATGCGCGATTTTTCGTATGAACCCAAAAAGGAGTTTTTAAATATCCTTCCCCTTTATGGCTACCGGTAATCGCCATGAATTTCTCAAAGTCTTCCGTTTGTTCCTGCTGGATAACATCCAAAGCATCATCATGTGTCACGATTCCAACAAGAACATGTTTGTGATCTACAACCGGAAGAGCAAGAATATCGTATTTTGCAATTTTTCGAGCGATATCTTCTTGGTCGTCACCGGTGTATCCAAAGATCAGATCCGTACGCATGATCTCACGAATTCGAGCTCCCGATTTCGCAAGAATTAAATTCTTCAAGGTACACATTCCCACCAATCGTTTTTGTTTATTCACTACGTAAACATAATAGATCGTTTCCCGCCCTTCTGCTTGTTCTCGAATTTCCTTGATCGCTTCGTCCACGGTCAAATCAACACCGATCACCGTGAAGTCCGAGGTCATGATGGATCCGGCCGTACCTTCTGGATAGGCGGCTAATTTCCTGATATCTTCTCGCTCATCCAAAGCCAAGGCAGGCATGACTTGTTTCTGGGTCTCTTCCGGGAGCTGTGCCATAAGATCCGCACGTTCATCGTGGGACATCGCGGATAGGATCCAGACAAAATCACTTAACTTAAGTTCTTTAATGAGAGTTTGTTGAATGTCATCATCTAATTCAACAAAGATATCAGCGGCACTATTTGATTCACTATTAGAGAGAAAGGTCCAAATTTCCGGTGCTGTGAGTGAGGCTAGGGATTCTGCGATACTAAGGGGGTGATATCCGGATCCAATTTCCTGGATCTTGGATTTGTTGCCTTGCAGGACCAGAGTCCGCAGTTGTTCTGGTGTGATTTTATCGCTTCTCATCATTCCAGCTATAGCGGAATGATCGTTTGGATTGCAACAGGATTGCAACAGGATATATAGGATAGGAGAGAGCGGAACAGGATATACAGGATAGGACAGGATATACAGGATAGGGCGGGCTAGAAACGGGTAGGTAAGTATTGGACAGAGATTGCAAGATAGAACAGGACTGCAACAGGATATCCTGTTGCAATCCTTGTGTGATTAAGACTTATTTTCGTCGTCTATAATTTCGACTTCAGCCTCTTCGATCTCCTCTTCCCCTTGCGAAGATTCAGGATTTGTCCCGTCAGGGCCAGGACCGGACTGTGGGCCTCCGGCTGCAGCACCTTGTGCCTGCGCCATCGCCTCACCGATTTTCTGCATATGACTTTCTAAATCATCTTTAGCAGCTCGGATCGTTCCAAGATCATCTCCTTCAAGAGCCTTTTTCACAACATCGACCTTACTTTGAATATCATCTACGATATCTTTCGGTAGTTTGTCTTTGTACTCTTCTAGGGCTTTTTCAGCTCGGAAAGCAAGAGCATCCGCTTCGTTCTTAATCGAAACTTCTTCCTCACGCTTCTGATCTTCTTCCGCATGCATTTCGGCATCTTTTACCATTCTCTGGATTTCCACTTCATCTAGTCCGGATGATGCTTCAATTCGGATTTTCTGCTCTTTTCCGGAAGCCATATCCTTAGCGGACACGTGAAGTATACCATCAGCGTCAATGTCAAAGGAAACTTCAATCTGCGGTGTACCACGAGGGGATGGAGGAATATCAGTCAGATCAAATCGCCCGATTTCCTTGTTGTCATTTGCCATCTTACGTTCCCCTTGAAGAACACGGATCGTCACAGCGGGCTGATTATCTGCCGCTGTAGAGAAGACCTGTTTCTTCTGTGTTGGAATTGTTGTGTTTCTCTCCACTAGAGGAGTCAAAACACCACCTAGTGTTTCAATTCCAAGTGTCAAAGGGATCACATCAAGAAGAAGAACGTCTTTAACGACTCCGGTTAGAACTCCACCCTGGATTGCAGCTCCAACAGCAACAACCTCGTCCGGGTTCACCCCTTTATGACCCTCTCTTCCAAAGATCGACTCAACCATCTCTTGTACTGCAGGCATACGGCTCATTCCACCCACGAGAATCACCTCTCCAATATCTTCTTTGGAAACTCCTGAATCCCTTAGAGCCTTCAAGCAAGGTTCTTTTGTTCTGTTGATCAAATCAGAAACCAGACTTTCTAGTTTGGATCTTGTTAGAGTTAACGCTAAGTGTTTTGGCCCGGTATCATCCATTGTAATGAATGGTTGATTAATTTCAGTGGACTGTGTACCTGACAATTCGATTTTCGCTTTTTCGGCTGCATCACGAAGACGCTGCAATGCCATTTTGTCATTATGAAGATCAATTCCATTCTCTTTTTTGAATTCTTCTAGCATCCAGTTAAGAATCGCGTTATCAAAATCATCTCCTCCAAGGTGCATATCTCCATTGGTTGCAAGCACTTCAAAAACGCCATCACCAATTTCAAGAATCGAGATATCAAATGTACCTCCACCTAAGTCAAAAACCGCAACTTTCTTATCAGTATGTTCTTTATCCAGACCATACGCCAATGCAGCTGCTGTTGGTTCAGGGATAATTCGACTTACATTCAACCCGGCAATTCGACCGGCATCTTTTGTTGACTGCCGCTGCGAATCATTGAAGTAAGCAGGAACAGTGATCACTGCATCAGTGATTTCTTCCCCCAGATACGCTTCAGCCGTTTCTTTCATTTTAACTAAAATCTGAGCAGAAATTTCCTCCGGTGTCAGAGTCTTATCTGCAACCTCAAAGACAGCATCGCCATTACTGTTTGCTTTTACTTTGAAGGGAACTGTTTTAATTTCGGATTCCACTTCATTAAATTTTCTTCCGATAAAACGTTTTGCAGAGGTGATCGTATTTTCAGGATTTGTCACCGCTTGACGTTTTGCAGGAACTCCGATTAAACGCTCGTTCCCCTTAAATGCCACCACAGAGGGTGTTGTTCGGGTGCCTTCTGCTGAGGCGATAACTACCGGTGATCCACCTTCCATGACAGCAATGCATGAATTTGTGGTACCCAAGTCAATCCCGATTATCTTATTACTTTTCTTTTTTTCAGCCATTTTTTTCTCCTTTCTAAAATTATTCTTTATTTTCTAATTCTTCTTCCGCGACCTCGGCTTCAGGCGCTTTTGCAACTTTTACTCGTGCCGGCCTGAGTGTTTTTTCTCCGATTACATATCCGCGGCTACTTTCTTCAACAACTGTTCCGGGTGGATGCTCTTCAGTAACGATCATTTCTACTGCTTCATGAAGATGTGGATCGAATTCTTTTCCGATCGCATCCATCGGTTTCACTCCGTTATTGGAGAGAACATCTTTGAATTGTGTCATAATCATCCCGAATCCGGTTGCCCAATGTTTAATTTCATCATTTGCCTGCTCAGTAAATCCTAATGCATTTTCCATGTGATCGATGGGATTTAGGAAATCAAGAAGCACATTCTGAATCGCATATTGAATAATGTCCTGTCGCTCTTTCGTTAAACGCTTCCTGGCATTTTCCGAGTCTGCCAGCAACTGTAAATACTTATGCTTAAATTCAGACGCTTCCTCTTTCAGTTTGTTTAACTCTTCTTTGGTAATCACTATTTCTTTCATCTCCTCATTTTCGTCTGTAATCGGTTTCTCGCTCTTTTCTTCTGTCATCGACATGACTCTCCTTTTCGTTTATCTTCCAACAACATCAGTCGGGACTGCCCTAATATTTGATGTTCTTCTTTCTGCAAATAAAGTTGATCATCTTGCGGTTGCCGGAAGTTTATTTTAAATTTATATATATTATTCGTTAGTGCTTCACTTAAGCTGTCTGAGAAAGCTTGCATCATTCCGAACAACTCACGATATGTCATTCGTGTGGGTCCAATTAATCCAACAGCTCCAACAGGTTGTTTATTAATATAATAAGGAATCGCTATCACCGAGCAATTAGGCTTGATCACCGCGTAAGTGGATAAATCTTTCCCTATCCATACCTTCAATTCATTCAAAGAACTGCACTCTCTTAAAATCAATCGCATGCTGTGCGCATTTTCAAAAAGAGCCAAACTGTTTGCCAGTACTGTCGTATCATGAAATTCCGGATAGGATAACAGTTTGGAAAAACCGGTTCGATAAACCTCTTCATCAATGAATGTGGAGTATCCTACAATGTACCGCACCATAAGCTCATTATAAAAGTGCTGCGCCACTTCTCTCTCTTCCTCAGTCAAATTTTCGGGCTCGTCATGACCGGTTAAACGCCAATGAAAATACGCTTCCATCCTCTTAATCGAAAAAGCACTCAATCGCTTATCAATATGAAACAACTCAGTCTTGATCACTCCAAAGTCTGTAATCACCACGCATAAAAAACGTGTGTAATCCACCGGAACAAGTTTAATACTGGAAATGAAATCGTGATCAAATCGTGGTGCCGAAAGAAATACCGCATGCTGTGTCAATGAACTCAATGTCTCTGCACTTTTTTGCAAAAACCCGGCGATCTCTTCCGTTTCAGTTTTTCGAATCGAATCAAACTCTTCACACTCAGGCTCAATTAAATGACTCTTCGCATACTCATTCGCGTAAAAACGAAACGCTTCATTTGTGGGAACACGACCACCTGAAACGTGCGGCTGCATCACGAACCCTTTCTTTTCAAGATCCGCAAAATAATTCCGAATGGTTGCTGAACTCAAATCCGAAAATCCGGTCTCTTGCAGGGTTTTGGACCCCACAGGCTTTCCGGTCTCCAAATAGAGCTCGACAAGACCCACCAGAACTCTACGCTCCCGCTCGTCTTTACTTGTTTTTTTTGAGATGACAGGCTCTAAGCTCTTCATCTTGAACATTCTCCCTTTTTCACTCCTTAGTATAACCGATCAGGCTTCAAGGGTCAAGGAAAATTTAGCACTCTTGTTGTCGGAGTGCTAGCTCTCAAATCGAAATAAAGCGGGGTAGAGGGCGTAAATTCACCGCAGAGGCACAGAGAGTGGGTTTTTTCCGAAATTCGCGCGAAGCGCTTTGGAGGTAAGCGTCAAGTTAACCCGTGTTGACATTGAACAACGACCTTGTCCCCGGAAGAAACAATTATAGAACATATTTTCCTCCACCCTGGTAAGGGGAAAGAAAGTTCGGTTATATATGTTCGTATGCGTCAACACGGGTTCGTTTGACGCTTACCCTCTTTGTGCCTCTGTGGTGAGATTCCCTCTAAACTTCTTTCTTTTCGAGGATAACGGGGAAAATATCAACAATCGAAGGTGACCAATCGAGCCCTTTTTTATAGACAGGTTCGCTGCCATGTG
>Ga0233413_10000859_pt1 | contig 13941 bp, 15 predicted proteins | sample Na_anoxic_6_MG_FD_189019 | JGI IMG/M metagenome (GOLD analysis project Ga0233413, IMG submission 189019) | Seawater microbial communities from Saanich Inlet, British Columbia, Canada - Na_anoxic_6_MG | ecosystem: Environmental > Aquatic > Marine > Inlet | place: Canada: British Columbia... | reverse complement strand
TCTTTGGTTAAATAGAATATCCTCTTTGGTTAAATAGAATATCCTCTTTGGTTAAATAGAATATCCTCTTTGGTTAAATAGAATATCCTCTTTGGTTAACCTATCCGACCGAATGGTCCATGGTTTTTAAGATTTCGGCCACCTCGGGGTATATTTTTTGGACCAGCGGATGGGTTTTAAAGGTATGCTTTTGTGCATCGTTCAAAGACAGTTTATCCATGGTATTGTTATTTACAAATGGTTGATTCACCTGATACGCACGATACATATTGTGATTGGTATGTTCTGGTTCCACCTCGGGGATGGGGCCAGAGGTGCATTGGGCAATATTGGTGAATTCTTGGTTTTCAAAAATGCGGTCGGTATATGTTAGGCCAATGTTGTCAAAAATGGCCCGCATCGCCGCGTAGTTGTCGTCAAACATGTCTTCGTAGCGAATCAGGTACGTGTTGGGAATGGGATTTTCTCTGTATTGGACGAAATTCTTCAGCACGGCAAAGTAGCTCCACATGTTGTGGTCGGCGGGAATGTTGTTGGAGAAGCGTTTGTTGAGCGAGCTAAAGACCCACAGGGGATTGCGGACCACGAATATTTTAATGTAGTCCTTGTATTCGTCGCCAAAAAACTGGCCCCAGGTAAAAGGGTACTTTACCACGATAAAGGGTTTGGTGGTCGCCTTGAAGGCGGTGCGCGACTCGCACAGCATCTCGTCCACATCCTCGATGTGCCCCATGATGTTTCGAAAAATGGTAGTTCCCGTGTGCGGAAAGCCAAAGAGCAGGATTTTTTGCGTGGGCATTTATTTTTATTTATGGTATTTTTATTTTCATATTATTTTATTATCCTGACAAAACAAAAAAAATGATATATATATAAATGGCCACGCCAAAAAAAAAGCGAACCAGGTGTCCAGATAGAACTCGTAAAAATAAAATGACGGGGCATTGCGACAAAATATACGACCCCGACTTGATTAAATCAAACTGGGACGACGTTGCCACGCGAGTGCAGCAATCGTACAACGGGAAAACATATACCTTTATCGTAATCCCTCCAAATACCCATGTATATTATGGATTCAGCTATGGAGACAACCCCGACCAGATTCCGATCCAAATTCCCGCCGACGAACGGGAAGCGTATCAAAAAGAAATACAACACGACAATAAATTAGACTACAAAAAGCTCAGCGTGAACAATAAATGGTATGGAAATGTGGCCGTCGCGTCTTACTATGCATGCCGACCAGACCGCCGCTTTTACAGTGTTGTAAACGAATACATGACGACGAAACCCATTGTGCTGTTGGACATGTCGGTTTGGCAAAACATTAAAAATGTGGTGGACGACGTGACGAAAAGAATGAAAAAAAAAGAGGCAAATGAAATAAAAGAGGTGTTTAAAATAACCCACGGATACGACGAAACCAATCCATCGTTGAAACGTTTTAGTATTGGATACGACGAAGAAATGGCCCAGATTATAAATAAATGGCAAAAAAGGAAAGCAAGCCCGCATGTAGATGGGTTTGGGCACATCCACATGGACGGACTGCACTCTGAATTTTACAGCATGAAACGCTCCTTGTTTAAAAAAACCAATGTATATATGCTAACCGATATGTACACATCCGAAATGGTCAATGTTAAAATAAAAAAAGACGTCATTGATTTGAAGAAACAATCGTTTTTAACAAATGGAAAAAGATTTCACGTAAGCTCCTTGTTGTATCAAAAACGAAATCCAAGGCGATAATTAAAACGAATCTAACGCAGCATGCGTTTGGCCTTGTTGGCGACGCGGCTGTATTTCGCCGTCTTTTTTCTCGACCCGCGCCGCTTAGAAATGCTCGTGTATTCTCTGGCACGCACATAGGCCGCGTGCACGCCCGCTTTATCGCGTTTGCACGTGTTTTTGCGGCAAATGGGAAACGACTTGTTGGGGCCTAAAAAGCATTTTTTGCCACAGCGTTTTAGCATGACGGTGCGCTGGCGCGTGTCGGGGGAATACTTGGACCAGACATATTTACGCATGCTATTTTTGCGCTTGTACTGAGGGCGGTGACGCGCGGCCTTGTAACTGCGACGAGAACGTTTACGGCTAATTTTTCCTCCAAATGACGGCATGGTACTCTTGTTATATTACTATACATGCATATTTAAAAAAATGAAATATTATTTTGGTATTGCCTTTTATTCAAAACAATATTAGATAGAATATGACTGAACTAGCTGATGCAAGAAAGGCAATCGTGGAAGAGTGTCGGCGCATTGAAGAGCGCTGCGTGCAGTTGAAAAAAGAGTGCGAAAAAGTATTTACAACAATACGATTTAAACACGAGCAAAATTGCTCCTTGTTTATTGATACGTGCAACATTGCGTGCGTCGAAAGCACGTGCGACCTTGCGTGCCTAGACAATCCAACATATTTTGACAAGGGATGTTTTGAGCTTGACTATCCTACGTTTGAATGTTGGGTTAATTTAGAAGACGACGAACAATTCGAAGAGACGTATGATTTGCCAGAGTGCGAATGCTGCGACGACACGGATGCGTGTCTGACGTGGTGCAGCTGCAACAAGAAATGGACGTGTACTGCCTGTATTTATAAAGTGCACAACATTGGCATCGACAAGTACAAGAAGTATTGCGACTGCACCGATGAACTAGAAGCGTATTTTGACGAACATATTTACGGATACGACAAGGTAGAAGATTGCAAACCCATGACGGATTATTTTGCCATGCTCCATAAAGACAATGCGTTTTTCAAGGAAGCAATTGCCATCGGGACAAAACACAATTACGACCATAATTGCTATGGCAAAAATCATCACAACAATAGATTTGATGATTACAGCACACTAACAAACAAGAAATAAAATAAAACATCATTAATTATTAGGTTACAATTATTTCGCTCCAACAAATCAACCATTTTTGCTAATTAAATCCAAAATGTTTTTCAGGTCGTGTTTGTTGATTGGTTTCACGATGAATCCGTTCATGCCCGCGTCAAAGCACCGCTTCTTGATATTTTCCGATAGATTCGCAGTCACAGCGATAATCACGGTACTTTTTTCCCGCGTCGTCTCTAAATGCTCCTTATATTTCACCGTGGCGTCCAGCCCATTCATCATGGGCATTTTCAGGTCCATAAACACAATATCAAACGCGGTGGAAACCATTTGCGTATACGCATCCACTCCGTCTGAGGCAATCGTAATGTCGTCGTGGCCAAGCGACTGGAGCAACTCGCGAATGACGATTTGGTTCGACACGTTGTCCTCTGCCACCAAAATTTTAATCTTGTCGTTATTATTATTACCATTTCCGAGAAATTTACTGGGGCTTTTTGTGGCCGACGAATTAATCAGGCTGATTTTTTGCGATTCATATGTTTTCGTTTTAAGTTCCGTTTCAGGTTCCGCCGAGGACCTAGACCCAGACGAAACGGGCAAAAACAGTTCATTGTGCATGCGTAACGCATTGTACTGGTTGCTGGTGTAAATGACATTCAATAAATACCCAACTTTGCCCTTGTCCACTGGCCGCATAATGTTGTAGTCACACATGGAAGATACCGTATTTTCTGAATCAAAGTCCAGAATGATTATTTTCACTGCATTGTTTTTCACTTTTTGTATTTTCAAAATGGTGTCATAAGTAAGGTCGCGATTGTTAATCAGCATGAATTCAAACGCAAACACGTTGGAGCTTAAATATGCAATGGTTTCATCCGACGAAACCGTCAAGATGGTGCGCAGCCCAAAGTCGTTCATAATGTTAATCAGCGACAGGCGCTCCGACATGTCCGTGTTGAATATCAGCACGTTTTTATTCATGAAAAACTCGTTGAGCTCCGTGTCGTTGATGGTTTCACTAAAAAGAGCAAAGGGCAGCTGGATGTCAAACGTGGTGCCAACGTTCGGTTCGCTTTTCACGTATGCTGCCATTGTATAAATCCACCAGGTTTTTGGTGATGGACAGGCCTAGACCCACCCCGCAGTTGTTGTTCAAATAATCGTTTTCAATCTGCTTAAACGCGTTGAATATTTTCGCAATGTTGGCCTTCGGGATGCCAATGCCCGTGTCGGTAATGGTGAAAGAAATGCGGCATGTTTTCGCCGCGTCATCTCGCTCAATCACATTCACGCACAGCTTAATCTCGCCCTTTTTGGTGAATTTAATCGCATTCGAAATCACGTTGATGAGAATCTGCTTCATACGAATGGAATCGCCCACCACCATATTGTTGCCCGTTTCAATGTTGGTGCACATGTCTAATTGAATGTTCTTTTCTTTCGCCTTGGGGCTCATGATTAAATACACGTTGGTCAGGCATTTGTTGAGCGAAAACGGCTCCATCTTCAGGTGGATGCACTTGTTGTAAATCTTGGAAAAATCCAGAATGTCGTTCACAATGTCCATCAGCTGGATGCTGCACGTTTGCAGCGTATCCACGTATTCAAATTGTTTTGGTACCAATTCCGTGTCGCCGAGCATGTCCACCATGGCAATAATGGCGTTCAAAGGCGTGCGAACTTCGTGGCTCATGTTGGCGATGAAATTAATCTTGTTGGCGTCGATTTCTTCCACTATGTTTAGGTGCACCATGACATTTTGTAAAAAAGGAACCATGGCACGCATGCCTGCAATATTTTCCAAGGATAACTCCGAGTCCGTATGAACTCCGACGATTGCCAAAACACTTTCCTCTGAATCCACTAGCGAAAATACGCAATGCGTAGGAGCAATTAATCGGTGTGTTTGCGCGGGGTCGTTCAAAAAAAATTGAAACACTTCTTCCATCTTGTAGTTCAACAGTTGAATATGATTTAATTGAATAATGGTATTATCTTTTGATTTTTCATTTTCCTTTTTTTCTATGGTTGAAGCATGTGCGTGCGCAATGCACTCTGTGCCATTTGCCTTTTCGTCCGTTTTTAGCACATGGATAAACGACGACGTACATTGGTAAAACTGATTGAGTTTGTTCAGAATATACGTTAATATTGTTTTCTTGTTAGGTTTGCCTTTTAGCATGTATTCAAAACAATGATTGATGACAGACAACAATTCACCCTTTTTATCTTCCATTTTAATTATATTGGTAAAACGAAAAAAGCGGCGTTGGTTAATATGTGCCTATATTTTGTTTTTATTTGCTCATTCTCTTTGGTTGAGTGCGTATTTTTCGCGAAAATAAAATATTGAAATAAAATGGTGAATAACCATTGTTAAAACAGGATAGCTCAGGGGCAGAGTATCGGGCTCATAACCCGAGGGTCGGTGGATCGAAACCATCTCTTGTTATAATATTGTGTTGAAGGACACACTATTATTAATATATTACAGTATAGTAAATGGCGAAATTAAAAATCGGGCAAGCATGCCAGGACCATACCCAATGCGGCAACAAAAACTGCGTGGCGAATACGTGCACCAGAAAAAAACGTAACCTAACGAAGCGTGCGTTGAAAATAGGACAAGCGTGCCAAGACCATGCCCAATGCGGCAACAAAAACTGCGTGGCCAATACATGCACACGAAGGCGGCGAAAAAAACGTATCCTATCGAAATCAAAGAGTAAATCGCCCAGTAAATCAAAGAGCAAAAGCAAATCGAAGAGCAAAAGCAAATCGAAGAGCAAAAGCAAATCAAAGAGCAAAAGCAAATCAAAGAGCAAAAGCAAAGAAAAGGACAAGACGGCCATTATCATTCCCTTTCGCGACGACCCCAACAAAATTCGGTCCAAACAGTTGGCGCAATTCACCGACTACATGAACGACTATTTAAAGGGCCAGCGTTTCCATATTTTTGTCATTGAACAGTCGGACGACACGCGGAAATTCAACCGCGGGAAACTGCTAAACATTGGATTCGAAATCGCGGCTGCACAGGGATATACCCAATTTATTTTCCACGACGTGGATTTACTTCCATCCGAGGCTTTGCTGCCGTATTACCACGATTATAAGGATGGTGAAAGTAAGGTGGTGCACATTGCCAGGGTCTGGAATCGGTACAACAACAACCCCAAGTATTTCGGTGGTGTGGTTTCTTTTTCCAAGGCGGCCTTTGAGCGCATCAACGGGTTTCCCAATAATTTCTGGGGCTGGGGCGGCGAAGACGACGAGCTGTATCTGCGGACCAAGCAGGCTGGACTCAAAATCGACTTTCCTACACATGGAAGCTACACCGACCTAGAAAATAAAAACCTGACGGAAAAACTAACGTATTTGCGCGACAACCAGGCGCTGAAATGCCTGAATAAAACAGAGTTACTAAAACAGCACCGAATGCCCGTGCAAAAAAACGGATTGACCACCCTGCACTACAAGGAAATCGACGAAAAAACCAATGCCAAAACACACACGACCATCGTTCGCGTGGACGTGATGAAAAACAACCACTGGACCGACAACGTGTGCGCGATTGACAACACGCGGTACGGCGTGGTGTATAAATAAGCGAATTAATTGTATCCTATGGAGGAGTAAAATATTGCACATAAATAAATATGGCCAGCGGATATACTTTAAATTCTTTTTTGACGTCGTGCCAGGCCAATCCTTCCGAGTGTTCCAACGTGGTGACGACCATTTTATGCAATGCCAACAAGCAACAAAAGCGGATTCAATCGAATTCCAGTTCTAGCAGTGATTCCGACACGAATTCTCATAATTGCGTGCAGGAAAACAACAGCGGTTGGGTAGCTGGCGACAACTCCAAATACCATTGCCAAACTACAAACTGCACGGTTGTTCTTAATGATCACGGAGGATATGTGCTGGGCTATCCATACTCGGATTCGTACTACATGTATTCCGAGGATCCAAGCTGCTGCTACTATGGTACGCTGTGGTCCATGACATTTTCGAATTGCGTATTTCATTTCAATGGAAATACCAAGGGAGAATCAAAAACTGATTTACTGAAAAAATACATGGGCTGGTATTGGTCGCTGCCCTCTCCCTCTGGATTAACCGTCAGCCATAGCACGTCTGGGTCCATCCCAGTTACGACCCATTTGTATCCTCCCTACGTCATACAAAATACTAAAATCACGGTAAATACGGGAAGTAATTCAAACGGATGCTTTAAAACGCCGCAACAGGTTGCCATTTGCAGCAGCACTGCGAATTATCCCACGACACCAGCCAATGGTTCATCCGTGCCATGTGTGAAATGCAGCTCATGTTCGTATTAATTATTTGTTTTGTTAGGTTTTGTTGGGTGAAAGAAAAAAACATGTTTTTTCATTTTTGATTTATTTATTCGTTTTGTTAGGTTGTGAAATAAAAAACAAATATCCAATTGTGGTTATTTACACGCAGCATATGCTTACTTACGTTGCTTTTGCCTTTGCTTTTACATTGGTAACCTCAACATAAACCTCTGCGTCGTCGTCGGCCAAATCAGACAAAGACTTGGAAATAAGTTCCGATACCGACATTGGCACATAAAGCTTGTCGTTGTCGGCCAAGTCGGACAACGACTTGGAGATAATTTTTGCCACAGACATTGACCCAACGGAAGAAACGTGAGATGATGTGATAGAATTTGACGACATTATATTTGCTTGTTTCAAGATGACCTAACAAAATCGTAAATATAATTTCATTTTTATTTTTGCCATGTATTTTCAATTTATTTATTTGTTTTGTTAGGTTGTAAAAGAAAAACAAGAAAACAAAAGAGGAAAAATAAATAAATAAGATAAGATAGAAGGCGGCAACCAAAGATATGCCAACACTGAGCAATTACATGTCTTTTTTATATGTGAATCTGGGCTTCATTCTGCTTATAGTGGCTATGGTTTATCTGAAGCAGGTTGATGACATAAAACAGAATTGGCCCAAATATCGTTGTAACCCAGCGTATATGCCTCTGTCAGACGACATTGGCAAAGATTTCGCCTATTGCGTGCAAAACACCCAGATGAACATGATGGGATACATGCTGCAGCCCATCACGAGTCTTATTTCATCTTTGACCGCCGTGGGCGGCGAATTCAGCGAAAACCTCAACGGCATTCGCACCATGATGAGCGGCATTCGCGATTTCGTGTCGTCCATCGTGGAAAAGATATTTGGCGTGTTTCTCAACCTAGTGATTGAGTTCCAGCGCATGATGCTCAGCATGAAGGACATGATGGGAAAAACCATCGCCATCGTAGTGACGCTTTTGTACGTGCTCGACGGCAGCCTGAAAACCATGAACAGCGCGTGGAAAGGCCCGCCTGGTCAAATGGTGCAGGCAATCGGCTCGTGCTTTCACCCCGACACGCAGCTTCGTTTACTCGACGGTCGCGTGGTGGCCATGAAAGACGTACCCCTGGGCGCACGGCTTGAAGGCATTGACGGGTCGCGCGTGTTTTCCGTGATGCGCATCGACAACAAGTTCGTGCCAAAACCCGTCCCATGCTACCGTATTCGACGACTGGGCGTTAACGGCTCGGACATTTTGGTGACGGGCGATCATTATATCTGGGACAATATTGAACAAAAAAACGTAAAAGTGAAAGATTACAAAAATTGCAGCACCGAATGTGCCGTGGACGAAAGCGTGCAGTGCGATTATTTTTCGTGCTTAATCACGAGCCGAGGCACCATCCCCATTGGCCAGTGTGTATTTTTGGACTGGGAAGACACGTTCATGAGCGACCGATAACTTGGTATAAATCTAACAAAATACAAAAATAAATAATAAATTTCACCATTATTTATTCTTTTATTGAATGGGCACGTCTTGAATCTCGGCTGCATTAGCAGGGCAGTCGCCGCCAACGGGCGACATGCTAAAGCACTGGCTGGCATTGTCTCGGTAAATCAAGTCTTTGTAATTATCCAGGGACGGATACATGCGAACCGTTTTGGTCTCGGGGCCAAATAAAAAAATGCACACAACCCCCACAATAAAACTGATTAAAAAAACAGGAACGGAAATATATTGGGAAAACGCCATGCTTTTGCTCGCTCGTTTGTATATGCCGCTATTTTATTTATTCCTGCAAAGATTCAACGGAATAATTCCGTTGAGATTTACGGCGGCCAAGTTGAAGTTTATCGGAATGTTACGGCGGCCAAGTTGAAGTTTATCGGAATGTTACGGCGGCCAAGTTGAAGTTGCTCAAAAATTCGGCGGGTCGGTAAAAACCATGGGGGCGGATTTCACGCCTTTGTTTCCTAGTTCTGCCTGGAACTGCTCCAAGATAAAGGCCGCAATCCACACGCTGGCATACACCAGCAAGGTATCTCGCAAAATGTCTTTAAACGGCTTGACATTGGACGCTTCATCGTCTTCGTCTTCATTCGCTTTAGTAAAAAACTTGACCTCGAAAAACTTACAGATAAAGTAAATGACGGAAATGATGGCGGCCAAAGTAAAAGTGGAACAGTTCATACGCTTTGTTTAATATTACTAACAACGGAATATTAAACATGCGTTTTTTTAACGAATAACGGAGATTTAATTATTTTGTTAGTTTGACTTTATACATAGCTTTCAATAGTGTCCACATTAATACATTTCGCGTCCTTGGGTAAGGTGTGGTTTTTTCCGCACGCAAACGCTTTGAACTCGGGGCGCTGCAACTGAACCTCGGGGGTGTGTTTATTCACCCGCCTGGCAATCATCTTGTACAGCTTGAAATCGGGGTACCGCTCGTCGCCGTTGTCTTTGTACAGGATATTCTTGCCGTCGTCGCTCGTGCACCACTCGGCAATCAGCTTAGCGACTGGATTGGTGGTTTTGGTCACCAGTTCGCTCACGGAACATTCTTCTCCCGAAAAATCCATGTCTAACAAATCGTCGAAAATCGTGCACGCCAGACGACACAGGTCAAAACTATAATTGGGGTCGATTCTCCGCTTGGCGGCGTCGTAGTAGGGCTCGGTGTTGTACTGCGAATGGGCGTCGCCGTGTTTCTTAAAACTGTCGCTGCAGAAACGAGTTCCCTTGAAATCGAAAATGGCCCGACCGAAATCAATGATTTTGTATATTTTGCCAAAGGTCGGGACGCGGTACAGTTGGTCGGAAAAACGGTAATAAAGAAATTTCTGCTTGGATCGCACATACATAATGTTGTTGGTGTGCAAGTCGTTGTGTGTGAAATGAAACGCCTTTTGGTACACGAGCAGCGTCATGATGACCTGCATGAGAATGGCAAACCACTCCTTGTTGTCGATTTTTTTACTGTCCAGGTAGTCGCCCAGCGTCTCGACGCACTCTTCCAGACAAATCAGCTGCACGGGAAACTGCGGAATCGTGGCGTAAATCTGCTCGTCTTCTTCCGAATCGTCACTACTGCCAGTACATTCGCTACCGTAACTGCTTTTACTGCATTGACTGCTGGTATCGTCGTTTTCCACCTTTTCGTTGTCGCTTTGGCTGGAACGAGACGAAATGCTGGACCCAGACGAACCCGAATACGTGGAGTCGCTACTGTTACTTCTGTGTTTTGTCTGGGTATAAATCGGTTCCATGGTTGCTTCCTCTTTTTCTTTTTCTTTTTCTTTTTTCTCCTTTTCATCCACAAGTTCATCCACAAGTCCCGTCTCTTTGCTCTTAAGCACGTCTATCGACTCACTCTCCTCCAGTACATCTATAGAAAGCAGTTCGGCGTGGTTTAACTTTTCCAGGTTGTCAAAATTCAGGCGAGGCTTGACGGGCTCCGTTTCAATCAGGTGCGAATAGTCTTCCACCTGAAACAGAGTTTTCTGATTGGCTACAAAAAACTTGGAATCCACCAAGTATTCCAGGTCGTCGGCAATGTCAAACATGAAATCCTTTTTTACGCTCAAAAACGACCCGTAATACCGAATGCCGTTGAGAAACCCATGGCTCTCCACCAGCTGATTGGACAAGAAGGAAAAGAACCCGTCCACATACGAGGCATTGTTGACGTCAAATATCTTTTCCTCCTCTTTGGATATGACGCAGTCTGTAGTGATGATACACTTGGCTTTAGGGAGAGAACTGGTCAATAATTTTGTATTGGTATTTGCGTATTTTCCAGTAATGTAATGGCACGGGTCCAAAAGGGGAGCAACCTTGACGAAAATATTTTGCTTGAACGAATACGGTTTTTTATCTTTGTTTTTATTGTTGCTTGATGCAGGGTTGTTGCAGTCTTGCAGCATCGAGTCAAAGATGTAATGCTGGTTGGTGGACGCTTCGGCCTTTAAAATATCGGTAATGTGGTATTTATGGTTTAGGTGAATGCTGTTGCAATTCTGGGGAGAAAGGGTGAAAAACAGCTCGTACAAAGGGTTGTAGTTTTGCGAAGCCGTGAATTGGAACTTGTCTAATTTCTCAAACAATTTGGTGCAATTCGGCGGCTTGATGTAATTAATCGGCTTCATTATTATTTTCTCAAGGGTTATTATTTCTAATATTTTACCCACATGCTAATTTCAAAATAAAAATAAAAATAAAAAGGTCCGAGCTAACAAACAAAAATAAATAAATGAAATCGGATTAATCGGATTTGTTAGGTCAAAACTAAAATTAATCAAAATCCAGCAAATTAATCCTATTTTTTTCCTTTTCTTTTTCCAAAGTATCCGCGTTCATGCACTTGGTCAGGTAACCAATGGTAACGAGTTGCTCGCTCATCTCTGCGTCCATGCGTGAAATAATCAGCCGCTGGTTACGTATCGTTTGCTTCATCTCGATATTTTCCTTGTACAAATTCGGCTGGGATACGTTTATTTCGCAGAGCCATTTTTGGTGGGTTTTTGTTTTTATATGGCTAGCAAAAACCGCGTGAGACTTGTATACCTTGTCTCGTCTTGCGCCGCATACGCAGCGTATTCCGTCGAATAATGTTGTAAAGGCTGGGATTTTATCTATATACTGGCCGAGGTCATTGACGCTGGGGCAATACACGTCGGGTTCGGTTGCCAAATCCATGAATTTGTTATAACTACATGAATTGACTGAATGCATATATTTCATTTTTACTTGTTTTTCGTAAAATGATATATATCTGAACCATATTCGCAGTAAAAAAGAAAATGGTTGCGTACAAATATACCAAATCTACCTTTATTGGAAGCGATAACGAATTGTTGCATGTCACGGAACTGGATTGTTCTTATTGTGGGATTACCTCGTTTGAAGGACTCAATGCACCCAAACTTACCACGCTTGATTGTTCTCATAACAACCTGACTTCCTTTGAAGGATTAAATGCACCCAATCTTACCGCGCTGTATTGTGATTATAACAAGCTGACTTTCTTTCAGCATTTGAATTGTCCTCTTTTAACCACGCTTGGTTGTTCTCATAACAACCTGACTTCCTTTCAGCATTTGAATTGTCCCGCGTTAACCACACTATATTGTTATCATAACAACCTGACTTCCTTTCAGCATTTGAATTGTCCTCTTTTAACCACGCTTGGTTGTTCTCATAACAACCTGACTTCCTTTCAGCATTTGAATTGTCCTCTTTTAACCGAGCTGTATTGTGATTATACCAGCCTGACTTCCTTTCAGCATTTGAATTGTCCTATGTTAACTACGCTTGATTGTTCTTTTAACAACCTGACTTCCTTTCAGCATTTGAATTGTCCTATGTTAACTACGCTTGATTGTTCTTTTAACAACCTGACTTCCTTTCAGCATTTGAATTGTCCTATGTTAACTGAGCTGACTTGTTCTGGTAACGAATGGGAGTTTATTCCTCCACACATTAATCGACTTTTGAATACAACCAGAAACACTCAAAATGTGTACGGCGATGGTCAAAATGTGCACAACCACCATATCCAAGAAAGCATTCGCAGTTCCATCCAAGCAGTCCTGTCGAAAAAACCTTGCATCGCCGCGGAAAACCTCTACGAAACCATTTTGGCAGACACGGTGCTAACCACGTTAACCAAGGAAATATTGGTGGATTACTGCAAGGAAACCACTGTGCATTCCACGCTGCAAATCACCTTTGAAGAATTGCTGGTGCATGTATTTAGTCGCATTGAGTGCAATGCGAACAAAGAGGAAATAAAAAATGTATTGAATGCGGAAATGTCCGATTCGGTATGCAAGTGCTTCACGGGACGCATGTCCCGCCTCATCAACTGTCTAAACGGTTTCGACGACCTGGTAAGCATTCGCATCTCGGATACGGAACAGATTGGCCAAGTCATTGGCATGATAAAAGAGCAGCTGGATATTGAGAATAAATATACGGTGGAAAGGCACAGGGAGCTGGCCCAAAAAGAATTGAAAGCGAGAGACTACTCGGAAGAAGTTATTACAGAGTGGATAGCATTTATTGAATAAACTGAAATAATCGCACGAATTGTGTCTGGTTTTGTTTGTTTGAAATTTTCATCCGTGTTTTTTCGTAACCCATGAAACGCAATCCATATTGTTTACAATTCATAACAATTTAATTGAGACGTGTTCCGTCATAAAAAAAGAGGGTCGCCGCGAGCACGCGCCCCGAAGGGGTGCGAGACAAGCCCCATGAAAAGAACCCCGCGAGTTCAATCTGCGATGCATTTAATTTATAAAACATAAAATCACAGGTTCAAAAAATCCCTGGAAATCCGTTGACCTAACAAAAGAATTAAATCAATTCAATAATTTCCTTTTTAGATCCATTTCCTTTTTAATTTTCATCGGAAAGTCTCGGTTGTTGTAAGCCATGCATGCTATTTTATCACAAGATGCTTTCTTGAACATTTCATCTCGTTCGTCGTCCAGGTCGTCTATAATAAATTTAGGATAGATAGTTCTCAAGGTGTTACTTACGGCTTTTTTCTGACACAATCTGTCCCATGCATCGAATAAGTCTCCTTTAGCCTTGTAGTACATGTCTTTGAATACAACATCCTTGTTTGCTACGTTCCATTTTTTAGTGTTGTAAATCATCATGTAAGCGTCTCGCATGTTGCTTATGTAGAAATTATGGTTTTCTTGCATTTGGC
>Ga0233413_10000858_pt1 | contig 13946 bp, 9 predicted proteins | sample Na_anoxic_6_MG_FD_189019 | JGI IMG/M metagenome (GOLD analysis project Ga0233413, IMG submission 189019) | Seawater microbial communities from Saanich Inlet, British Columbia, Canada - Na_anoxic_6_MG | ecosystem: Environmental > Aquatic > Marine > Inlet | place: Canada: British Columbia... | reverse complement strand
CGTATGCATTTTATTAGAGAATATCAATTTTTCTATCTCAAGTTCCTTTTCATCGGGAAGCTTGAGGCCTTCGTGAGAGAATATTTTGATACCATTATCCTGAAAGGGGTTGTGAGAGGCAGATATAACAATACCAGCATCGGCTCTCATGCTATTGGTTGTAAAGGCAATGCCTGGTGTGGGTAAGGGCCCTACCAAAAGGGCATTTACCCCCATAGAACAGATCCCTGATACAAGCGCATTTTCAAGCATGTATCCAGAGATACGGGTATCTTTCCCTATAATGATCCTTGGGGTGTGACCTTTTCGTTTGAACAGGTGAGCAGTGGCCCTACCAATATTTAAGGCCATCTCTGCAGTCATGGGGTATTCATTGGCCACACCTCTTACCCCATCAGTGCCGAATAGTTCTCCCATTGTTTCCCTCCTTTAAAATAATGTTTTTGTTAGGGTGCCATTGGATTCCTTTAGCATAGATTTGTATGCCAAAGCAGGCGTTTATCTGTCTGACTGGTAAAGGTGAATTTATATGTAAGCTTCATTTTATTGTCAAGTATCTCAACGCTGAATTTATGGCCTGTGCCATTAAGCATTGTTTTGCAATCGTGACTGAAAATAATAACGGTATATCACGACACATATAGGTTCAATTGATATGTTGCTCGAATTTTCTTGTTACTCCCTGTTCTATGATATTATTTCCTGTATCAATAATGCCAGCTTTTTTGAGTCATGCCGCACAATACTGCCAGCAATATCGAGCATATTGGATGCATAAATTGTTCGATTTCCCCAACACTCATCAGTCTCATCAATTTCAACAAACTCCGCTTTTTGTTCCATATATTGCTCTACGAGCCCTTTATCAGGTTTTTCTGCATTATATATTATTCCGTCAACTTGCCGCTCAATAGATTCCTCAAGCTTTTCAACGAAATCAAGTCCAGTGAAATTATGGGTTTCACCGAACTTAGTCATGATATTGATAATATACAGGATTTTTGCACTCGTCTCCTGGAGCGCTTCTTTAACGCCAGGAACAATAAGGTTTGGAATAATGCTTGTAAACAGGTCGCCTGGCCCGATAATGACATAGTCTGCGCTGTTGATCGCCTTAATTACAGGGGGGTAAACTGAAATCGAATCACTGTGATGAGGAACAAGAAAGACATTCCGGATTTTTTCACGTTGTGTACCTCGGGGTATGTCAATTGCTGTTTCTCCGTAAATATGGCTTCCATCTGTTAGCTCAGCAACGAGCGTTGCCTTATCGACGGTAACGGGTAAAATCGTTCCCTTATCTTCTAGAATTTCAGCAAGCGCCTGTACACCTGTAGGAAAGCTGCCTGTATACTGTGAAAGCATTGTAAGGAGCATGTTGCCTGCATTGTGCCCCTGAAGACGCCTGTCTTTGGTGAACCGTTTCAGAAAAATTATTCGCGCGATATCGTGATGTGGCGAAAGTGCAAGAATGCATTTCAACACATCACCAGGAGGCAGGATTCCGAGTTCATCTCGTAACCTGCCAGTGCTCCCACCGCTGTCAACCATTGAAACCACTGCGGTAATCTTAATTCCAACCAGATCTCTCAAGCCAGAGAGGAGTGCAAATTGACCACTTCCGCCGCCAATTGTCACAAGTGTTTGCTCCTTATTTTTCATGTTTACATCCTTTTTTATATCTTAAAAGCGTAACCAAGCGTTGCAAGTTTATTATTTTTTTTACCTGAATTTGTTCAGAATCGCAACCCTTTTGAAAAGAGCTTGCTTTGTTAAAATACAGTTTTTGGTTTACCAGGAATTCTTTGGCTTGTTTTTCCCTTGACTTTTCTTAACAGTTTTCTAAAACTCTGATTGGTAGCTAACGTTACACTAACAAAAAATTTTACCAAAGAGCCTCTTACAAAACATTGTGGGTGCGACAAAACCAGGGACACATCAAAATACATCTCCCATCCAAAGGTAGTTAGATGCTTTTTTTGTGCGGATAGAATCATGAACATTCTTTACGGAGCATATACTCTCCTTACCAGCAGCCTGTTTCTGTCTTGTCTTCCGCCGTTTTGGGTGTATACACGCCTGAGCGGACGACATAGCGAAAACCTGAAAGAACGCTTAGGGTATATACCCCCAAAACTTCTGCAAACCCTTTCAGGGTCACCCCGTGTCTGGATTCACGCCGTTTCCCTTGGGGAGGTTAAGGTGGCGGTCCCCATTATTAAGGCTCTCAGGCAGATCCTACCCGACTGTTCGGTCATGGTTTCAACAACCACAAAACATGGCCGTGAACTCGCAACAGAGACCTTCGGAGAAGACATTCCTGTTGTTTATGCTCCCATCGATTTTATTGGCTCGGTACGCAAAGCACTTGTCCGTGTGCATCCAGATGTTCTGGTTTTTCTGGAAACTGAAATCTGGCCTGCGTGGCTTACCGAAGCACATCGGATGGGAATCAAAACCGCCCTGATTAATGGGAGAATCTCTGTGAGATCGATCAAGGCTTATCTCAAGTTTCGGCCCTTTTTTTGTGAGGTTTTAAGAAATGTGGATGCCTTTAGTATGATTTCAAAAGAAGACAGTACCCGTATCAGGGCAATGGGAGGTGATCCAAGCAAAATCGAAATAAATGGCAACGCCAAATATGATCTCCTTGTGAGCCTTGCAGACCCTGCTATGGCGACACAAATGCAGAAAATCTTGAATCTTGAACCCTCATCCCGAGTCTTTGTTGCAGGAAGCACACGTGGGGGCGAGGAAGAAATGGTGTTGGATGCCTATGAAAGGATTGTGAAAGAATTTCCTGATACAGTTCTGATCATTGCACCCAGACATATAGAGCGAACAGCCGAGATTAGATCTCTGCTTGAAAGACGGGGCTTTCGGTATCAGCTCCGGAGCGAAATCGATGGTGGTGCAGCAAAGCGCACAGAGCCGGTCGTTATCATTAACACCTTCGGAGAACTCTTCAAGCTTTATAGTGTTGGAACTATCGTGTTTTGTGGAGCAAGCCTTGTTCCATTGGGCGGACAGAATCCCCTGGAGGCAGCGGTGTGGGGGAAAGTCGTCTTTTATGGACGTTCCATGAATAATTTCCTGGATGCAAAGACACTGTTAGAGGAAGTCGGTGCAGGTATAGCTGTTTCGAGCCCTGAAATGTTGGCTAAAAAGGCTCTCTGGTTTCTCAGGCATCCTGATTCCTTGAAGGCTTTAGGTCCTCGAGCACGGGAAGCCGTTATACGGAATCAAAACGCTGCGGATAAACATGCCAAGGTGATAACGGGATTGATTTAACGGGTTTTGACTCAAGCCAGTCTTCATGACTGTTTCTTCGTGCAGATAGGCACAGTTTGAGATTTCTTGATATTCGAGGCTAAATTCTGATTTCTGGATGTTTATTCCTGAGAATTGGATAAATATTCTGGATCAATAGTATTTGGGGCTATTTATTATCCTCAGCGTCCCACAAGCAGAAATTTTTAAGGATGGTCAAGCCTGGAGGCCCACTCTTTTCTGGATGAAACTGCACTGCAAGCAAGTTTCTTTTACTTATTACACTGGCAAAGGAAATCCCATAATTAGTTGTGCCAATGATTGTCTCTGTGTCTCTGGGGGCTGGAAAATAGCTGTGAACAAAATAGAACTCACTTTCTGGGCCAACACCTTTAAAGAGTGGGTGGAGCCTTTTAATTTTTATTTGATTCCAACCCATATGGGGCACCTTGAGTTTTTTGCCATCATCTGAGAGGAGCGGCGTAGGAAAACGTTTTACCGTACCTTGGAGCAATCCGAGACAGGTTGTCTGGTTCTCCTCACTCTCTTCCAGAATTATCTGGGTGCCCAGGCAAATTCCTAAAAATGGTTTTCCAGATTTAAAGATAGTATATAGTGTTCGATCAAGCCCTGTTCTTTTCAAATCCTGCATTGCTTGACCTGCAGAGCCGACACCTGGGAAAATAGCCCTATCAGCATCTAATATCTCTTTTACCCTGTGGGTAATTCGACATTCAAATCCAAGATGGTTTATGGCCCGTGCAACACTTGTAAGGTTTCCGGCCTTATAATCAATAATGGCAATCATAATTCATAGTATATCATTTCATAAAACGCATATTTATTTTAAAATGACTAATGTCAAAATCCAAGGTTCAAATCAAATCCAAATTACCAAATGCCAAAAACACTTTTCGATATAAAGTGTTTTGAGCTTTTGTCTTTGACATTCATTTGGCATTTGAGCTTTGAAATTTGAAATTTACTATACGTAAATATTTTAATGAAATGGTGAGCTTTTGAAAAAATGTATATGAAAGACTATAGCCTTACTCCCATTCTATTGTGCTGGGTGGTTTTGAGCTGATATCATAGGTTACTCTATTAATACCCCTGACCTCATTGATAATCCGGTTTGAAATCCTGCCCAGCAGTGCATGGGGAAGCCTGGCCCAATCTGCAGTCATAGCATCAAGGCTCGTTACAGCCCTTATAACAACACTATGTTCATAGGTCCGTTTATCCCCCATAATGCCAACACTTTTTATAGGCAAAAGTATGGCAAAAGATTGCCACAGTTTTTTATAATAATTGTTTTTTTTAATTTCTGTTATCAAAATATCATCTGCCTGTCGTACAATAGACAGACGCCGTGGCGTTACCTCTCCAATAATTCGTACTGCCAGCCCAGGGCCTGGGAAGGGATGGCGAAGCAGTATATCATCAGGCAGTCCAAGTTCTTTACCTAAAAGCCTGACCTCATCCTTAAAAAGATGCTTTAGAGGCTCAATCAGCTTAAGGCGCATCTTTTTAGGGAGCCCTCCGACATTATGATGGGATTTGATAACTGCTGATGGCCCTCCAAAAGCAGACCTGGATTCAATGAGGTCCGGATAGAGGGTCCCCTGCGCTAAAAAGTCAACATTCTTGATCTTTAAGGCCTCATCTTCAAATACCCTAATGAAGGTTTTCCCTATGATCCGCCTTTTCCTTTCAGGGTCCACAACACCTCTGAGTGGTTCCAGAAACCTTCTTCTGGCATTGATGAATCTAAGACTGCTCCTAAAATGGCGTTTGAATAAACTTTGAACCCTTTCTCCTTCATCTTTTCTTAAAAGGCCGTTGTCTACAAAGATGCAGATCAATTGTTTACCAATAGCCCTATTGAGAAGAACAGCCGCAACTGAGGAATCTACCCCACCGCTTAACCCTAAAATGACTTTTTTTTCTCCAACTTCGCCTTTTATCTCATCTATCGTTTTTTTGATAAAGGATTTCATCGTCCATGTCTTTTTACAGCCACACACCCTAAAGAGAAAGTTTTTTAACATCTTCTTTCCCTCAGGTGTATGGATGACCTCCGGGTGGAATTGCAGGCCATAAAGTTTCTTTTGACTATTTTCAACAGCAGCTATTTTGGTATTTTCTGTGGAGGCCGTTACCTTAAATCCCTCTGGCAAACGAGAAATAGAATCCCCATGGCTCATCCAGCAGGGTGTTATTGTATTAGTTCCATAAAAAACACCTTTTTGGTCACATATATTTAGCTCAGCAAGGCCATATTCTCTTCTTCGGGCACTATCGACCTTACCACCCAAGCTACCTATCATATACTGCATGCCGTAGCATATACCAAGTATGGGAATGTTTAGATTGAAGATCTGTGGATCTACTTTAGGACTGTTTTTTTCATATATACTTGCCGGTCCTCCTGAGAGTATTATACCTTCAGGTGCCAAGGAGCTAATTTTAGACAATTCAATGTCTGGAGGCTCTATCTGGCAGTAAACATGCTGCTCTCTCACCCTCCTGGCAATGAGCTGGTTGTACTGAGAGCCAAAGTCGATTATTAATATCATCTACTCATCCACTTTTTCAAAATATCTTGAATGTATAGGAAATTCCTTTTTAAGTCCTTGTAGGGGCGGCATTTATGACGTCCCGCAAAGCGGGATTCGATAAATCGAACCCCTACAGGTCCGCACCGAAGGTGCGATATGTTGTTTAATTATTCGGCTGCTCTAAACACATTTTTGTTACCTGCAGCAATGCCTTGCGAATTGCTCTAACTTTTCTTCAAAAGGAGCCTCAAACCCACCCTGGTAAATACTTTGAGTAGCAATCTCTGTAGAAATGATAGCAGCCCTGTATTTTAAAGGTAAGTATTTTACCCTATCTCTAAATTTTTTTCTCTTCTGAATAAAATCAGGAAGGTGCAATAGAAGAATTCTGGAGTAATATGGTTTTTCTATCTTATCAGGGTGTTCAATAAGATAGTCATAAATCTTATCTGTTAACTCATTAATGTTATAACTTATTTCGTTGCTGATTTCTGTATATAGTACAGTTCCACGAGATTCTTTATGCCGATGAAAAATTGTTTCTACCTCATCTACTGCCCGTTTCTCGAGGATTGTAAGCACATCCCTCACATACTCGTCCTTATAGTGCAGAAATTCGCTATCTTTCATTAGGAGCCCCCCAAGAATCTCGTACGAGGAGCAAATCACGCCACATTTATTTGCCGAGGAATCCTTCAGTATCGGAATGCCCTTTTTCTGTATCTTTTCCCTGGCGCTTGGGGAAATAAATGAATTAGCCCCTTCTATTATTACCCGAGCAGTTAGATTCTGGTTACTGTCAAAGAGTTTTTCCCAGTTGCCATCGTGGATGGTTTCGGGACGTCCTCCACACGGTATAAAGACATCGGTAAAGTGAGAAAATATGAGATTTTCAAACTGTGCATGAAACTCATCTGATGATACCCACTCTTCCCTCATGCCGTCATGGTCTCTTGTAACCCTTTTAAAGAGGTCGACCAAACCTTCTCTCTTCTGCTCCCGAGAGTAGAGGATAAAACCGCCTTTGTTGAGATGGTCTGGTGTAAATTTATCTATATCGTGTTTATGAATCAGTCTGCCAAGTTCTTCCTTCTCGATACCACTCGGATCATAGATAACCCCAGAAGCATCAGTGATGGTAGTGATTTGAACCGATGGACATTGGGCCAGTAGCAGTTTTATCTCGTTTCCTGCAACATCCCCATCAGGCCCACCCGTGAGCTTCACGCTGAAGGGATCTGAGCGGGCATCAATCCCGAACTCTTTCAGTGCCCGCTCTACAAATTTCAGTACACCAAGGGAGGTGACACCGTATTTCTTGTGATTGATTCCGATTTTCTTGCTGGAGATAATGCCGCCCCCAAGAATGTATCCCCGTTTTTTGGCGCGTTCTGCCATGTATTCAATCATGGAATCGTGCATGTTTTCGTCGGGTCCCAGCTCGATAGGCTCGTCTTCCCCATAGTAGTCGACTACCTTGTGATCTACAGGTTTCCCGCCGCGAGTAACAAATACGTCGAGGAAGGCATTTATAATTCCCCTCTGAAGGTTGTAAAGGCGATTGACGACCCTGTCGTGCTCTCTCAAATCAAAGGCCCGCATGACAATCGCCAGTTTCGATCCTCCTTGATAGATATCCTTATTTTTCAGATGCTGGGTGTAGGCAAGAACCATTGCTTCTTTGAAAATGGTATTCATGGTTGAAATAAAGTCGTCTTTGTTTTTTGAGATGACTGTCCGAAATCCTCCTCGAGCAATGTCTGAAAATCCGAAATGATAACCGGATCCAAAGCGGTGGTAGAAGAATGTTATTCGGAAGGGAAGATCAGAAGGCAAATTGGTCCTGATTTCTTGAGGTAAATGATCCATATAACGGGGATCCAGCCTGAAGGAAAGGGCTTTTTTATATGTAACAAAAAAGTTTGTCTTAAGCGTATATCGAATAAAAAGAAGCGCAACACTGAACATTATCCTCCTGGTTTCATCCAAGATGACATGGCCTGTGTTGTATTCGTCAAGTATGGACTGTAATCTCTGGTATTCCTTCTCAAGGATTTCTTTATCCACACGTTTTTCAGGGTCGGGATTGAATTTTCTATCAAACAGTTGCAGTATTTCCCTGGTGAACTGGAGATGGCTAAAAAAGGCATCTTGTGTTTCGTCCCAATCGAATCGATAGGGAGAGCTATGCGCCATGTTGGTGTGAACGAATGTAGTGATTGCGCTTAAAAGGCTGCCTTCTGGGCCTGTTAAGACTTTACCGGTAACCAATTCATAGTATGTCCTGTCATGTATATTAATGACCTTCGTATTATAAAGTTCGGATTTTAATGAGGAGAAGATTGGCATGTCTTTATGGATAGGTTTCCCATCACGAGTAGTAATGTATGCCGATAAAATGGTTACATGCTGCTCGGCGTCTTTTATTTCTACAATATAGTTTCTTTGGGTGGCTATGTTAAGCCGGTAAAATATTTCAATGATCTTTCCCAGATATCCCTTAAAAAGCGGATTGATAACTGAAAAAACAAGCCTTGTCTCTTCTTGGCCTTTTTCGTTTTGTGTGGGCTCAACATCCAGAAAGATACCGCCCTGGAGTATTGCGGAATGGAAAAGCCACATTGCCCTGGCAACTCTGAGCGCGGGGGAGAGCGCAACATAGTCTCGATTGTTCTCTAAGAAGCTCTGGAGAATCGTGTCAAATTCTTGAAAGTTAAAGTCAGGGTAATGATCTTTAAGGTTTTTACGGATAAGCCCCTTACCTCGAAACATTGGTGTTGAGTCCGATTTTTCTTTATCAGTTCGAAAATGGAATTTCTGCAGCTCAAGCTCGCCATCCTGGCCCGGCAGAAAAGTGTTGGAATGGATCATTTCTGAATAGATAATCTCTTTGTCCTTTATAGAATCGAGGGTCTTGAATAAGGTGCCTGGTTTATTTATGGTAGCTATAATAAGCTTTTCATCAGTATCTCTTAAAACAACCTGATGGTTTTCCCCCAGGGTTTGCAGGTTCATGCTTAGATGCAATAGGGCATCTTTTTCAGGCCCAAAGGTGATGAAAAAATACGGATGCATATGCTCGAGAAGCCAGTTTAAATTTTTTAATGCAAGTTTTTTATGTTTTCCTATGGCCCTGGAAACTTGATTGATGGTTTTTTGTGGCTCAATATACATTCTGTACCTTCCTTTCGTCTTTTATATTTTATCCTTTGTTAATGTCCGCCAAAAGGCAATAAATATAATTTTAACGTTAACACTTTTTAATCTACAAATAAATTTGCTAAAGTACACCATTTTTCTTCTATTAAGTCAACTTCAATATTGCCAGTTTTGGCATTTTTTACTTAAAATTATATATAAATTAGATTTTTGTCCATTTTTCAAGACCAGAAGTGCAATGTGGCTTAGTCATCGAGCTGCACATTCTGTTTGCAAGCCCACTTTAAGGAACTGTTTGTTCAGGGCTAATCTCCGGCGTTTTCCTGGCCTGGAGACTTAGAAAATTCGTAAAAAAATAATTTGCACATTATCCTGATGCCGTGATAAATCCAGATGAATAGACATTAAACTTTGTTAAGCCGGACATCAAGATTAATTCCAATTGCGCTTGAAACTTCATTGCATTTGTTTGCAGGGAGTGCCCGGAGTTGACCGGAGTTGACAAGACCGGAGTTGATCATGTTTTCCCTGATCATGTTTTCCCTTGACACACAGAATCTTTTTTTCATATATCTAGGTAAAAAGGTAGTTTTTATACATATTAGTAGCTTTGAGTTGATCTTATTAGATGAGCCTACATGGTAAAAATTGGCAGATATAAAAATCTAAGGTGCATAGTAGCTATTAACCTCAATTCGAATCCTCTAAAAACATTGTCATTTTGTTTAAAAGAGCATGAGGACGTTTTATTTGTCTGCTGAGATCTGAGTGCCCGTAATTTTGCAAAGACCGTTTATTAGCTGCAAAAACCAGAAAGATTCATGAACAGAACCATTACAATTACAAGTGGAAAAGCAGGGATAGGCAAAACAAATATATGCCTTAATTTGGCCCTCCTTCTTTCTAAGCTGGGCTATCGCATTTGCGTCTTTGATGCTGATATGGGATTGCCCAATATTAATACCTTTTTGGGGCTACAGCCAGTATATAATCTAAAGGATGCGATCCTTGATGGATTGAATCTTAAAGACCTTATCATAAAAGATTATGAAGGTATCGATATATTCCCAGGTAGTTCAGGGGTGGAGGATATGACTAATATTGAAGTTGATCGGATGCGGCTGATCAGATCATTTTCCGAAACAGCACATCACGATTTTCTCCTTAACTATGATTTTTTGTTAGTTGATACGCCTGCAGGTATTTCAAAAACCGTGATTTCGTTTTGCTTGGCATCCTCAGAGATTATTGTTGTCATTACCCCGGAACACACTTCATTAACTAAAGCCTACACACTGTTAAAAACACTTTTTTTAAATGGATTCAAAGGCGGCATATGGGTTGTGGTTAACCAATGTACAACCTCACACATTGCCAAACTGGTCTACAAAAGATTCAAGTCTATTGTTGCAAAGAACCTCAGGATAGATGTTCTGCCTCTTGGTCTGATCTATCAGGATAGTAAAATGATTCAGGCTGTTAAACAACAGAAGATATTCGTTTCACTCTACCCTAAAGCAAATGCCTCTAAATGCCTACAGAAAATAGCTGAACGCTTAGTAGCAAAGAGCACGGATCATTTGCAAGGTTTTGACGTTGTAAAGTTTTGGAGGGGATGCATAGAACTCATTAGCAGTCCTCTGAGCATTAAGGAGCATGTCAGTGCAAGGGTAGAAATTCCTAAGAGAAAACAAGGACCTCAGGCTATTACAGAGGAATCTCCGCAGAAAGATACGTTAGGTAGCCCTCTTGATTCTCTTTCATTATCTGAGACATTTTCAAAAGCAACTGATGCGAAAGGCACAATCACTGCCCAGCAAAATGGTGAAGAAATGGCTGACACGCACCCAACCGAGTCCGGTAAATCAGGAGGTTGGTACAGACATAAAAATGCTGCAAAGCACTGGTACCGCGCTCCCCTGATTGAGCCTGGTAGTTCGAAAGAGGCAACAGACCTTGAGGAAAATTCCCTCCCGGTAATTGAAAAACTGATTAAGAACATTTCATCCATTTCCGAAGAACTACAACTTATCCGTAAGGCCTTAGAAGGGAATGGAAAGATTATGCTCCGTGTGGGAATTTCTGGAGAACCTGACAGTAAGAAATTGGAAAAAAAATAATCCTTCCTGATCAAACAAAGGATTTTCTTTTTAGACCCAGATCAAAATAAATAACGCTTAACTAAACCGTTCTAAGCTTATTTACCATTGGCTGTTTATTTATATTATGCAGACTCATTCTCCGTCTACCCCTATTCAGCTCCAGACATCAACTATGAGAGCGCTCTCAGGTTCAATCTGCATTCCAGATAAAATCCAATGCTCAAAATCCCCTCTCTTTGAAACGAGGAATGGAAACGTGCTTCCAGTTTTTATTAAGAGAATTTTATTCACAAATCTCAGGTTATCTTTAGTTTGACTATATACTGTGAGGTTGCCTAACCAGACCCTCTGGCACGATTATGAATATTTTTATCAATCCCTTTATTTTTTCTAAAGCATCTCTTTAATGTAGAAGAAAAGTATGGCTCCGGAGAAAGCCAGTTTTAATCCAATGCCCATGATGTTTCCAACAAACACACCCCAACCCGCTCGCAAGGCCATTTTTCCCTTTTTTCCACCTGCCAGTTCTCCAGCCAGCGCTCCTATAATTGCACCGATGAGCATTCCCCAGGGCGGGAAGAACTAATATGTAGAATAGCTTACACATTATATTGGAAGGTTCTCTGAGGGGTGGTTTGGGGTATGGATAGCAATAAATTGAACTGTTAAAGGAATTGAGTATTTACATGCTATTATCCACATTTTTTAGATCCAAAGTATAATTTAAAGAAGTGAGAAATCGTTATTTTATGTATTTTTACACGAGCATGGACTCCATGGTATCTAAGGTCCATGAAGTCATGTCTTACCCTAAACAATGAAAATGGTTTCATAAAAGTTTTTATTAATATCTCCAAAATGTTCTTGGCAATAGCGTACCGCTTCAGGCAGATAGTTCATGATGTCTCCTGCTATTATTCCATCTTCTCCTATATCTCTCATTGCAAGGTCTCCGGCCAGACCATGAATAAATACACCCATTCTGGTACTCTCTTCAATTGAGAATCCTATGCCAAACATGGCTGCAATGGTGCCGACCAGGACATCTCCACTACCAGCAGTAGCCATACCAGGATTTCCACTCATATTAATAAAGATACGCTCATTAGGATAGCCGATTAGCGTATGGGCGCCCTTTAATATTAAAGTAGCATTCAATTCCTTGGATGTTTTAAATAATATCGATACCTTATTTTTATTTATTTCCCCTATATCTGTTTTAGTAATCCTTGACATCTCACCAAAATGGGGGGTCAGAATTGTCACCTCTTTCCTTTTTTTTATTATATCTATATCCTTGGAAATGGCGGTAATACCATCACCATCTATTATAAGAGGTTTTTTGATCTCTGGTGTAAGCTCCCTTACTAATTCCTGAGTTTCATCATGTAACGATAATCCCGGTCCCATAACAACCATATCAACCTTATCTGAAAATTCCAAAAGCTGATCCTTTGCCTTGATAGAGAGGCTTCCTTTATCTGTTTCCTTCTGTGGCGCAAAAACGATTTCGCTTCCTTTATTGGCCAAAAAATTGGTTATTGACTCAGGGGAGGCCAGATATGCAAGCCCGCCGCCGGCCTTAAGAAAAGAAAGGGCTGAAAAATAGGGGGCACCAAGGTACTGTGAGGAACCTGCAATAAAGAGTACCTTTCCATAACTACCCTTGTGGGTGTCCTCTTCCCTTTTTGGAATTGGTAAGGGGTCATTTGTTTCTACCTCTATTTTATCAGTATTATATAGGGAAGGAGGGAAAGAGATATGGGTAACATAAAGCTTGCCACATAGATCAAAACCAGGGAAAAATAAATTTCCCAACTTCGGCAGGCCAAATGTTATAGTATAGTCTGCCCTAACAGCACACTCCATGATTTGGCCGTTATCACCATTTACTCCAGAGGGGATATCAACGCTGAATACCGTTTTTTTGCTCTCGTTGACAAGCTCAATCACCTCTTTGTATATCCCACCTATATCCCTTGTAAGGCCAGTTCCAAACATTGCATCCACAATCGCATCGCAGTAAAGGAAAGGGGATGTTAGCTGTTCCACAGAGGCAAGCATTTCAATCTGGATGGGAAGTGCGGATAGGATCTCAAAATTGACTTTTGCGCATCCGGTTAACTTTTCACTGTCTCCCAGAAGAAATAGCGTGACAAGCCCACCATTTGAGAGAAGCTTTCTTGCAACAACGAATCCATCACCACCATTATTGCCAATACCACAAAAGATAATGAATCGTTTCCCCTTTATGCCAAATTCATTATGAATCACAAAATATACAGCCTGACCCGCATTTTCCATAAGAATTGCATCAGGGATCTTAAATTTTTCAATAGCGCCTTTATCAAGATTTCTTATCTCTTCTACAGAGGATACCTTCATCTTTAACCCCTTTCAGCTCTGTGTTTTGGTAAAAGCTACCACTTAAGAATTTTCAAATCAATTCATTTATTAAGGGAAAGGTGCACTAAATGATATGCAAAAGCTTTAAGGACATCATAAGTATTGCGACCATTAATATTATTCGAATAACTCTCTCCCCTTTTTTCACAGAAAACTTTGCGGACCACCATGCCCCAAGTGCATTTCCGGCTGCCAGGGTAAGACCAAACTTCAAGTCCACATTTTGTGTGAGAAAAAAGATAAGCAGGGCTGGAATAGTATAGATAAATACGATAAATATCTTGTGCATATTGACATGGACAAGGTCGAGTCTCATCAGATGGTAAAGCGATGCCATGAGCAGGAATCCAACGCCAGCCTGGATAAATCCTCCATAAAATCCGACCACAACCATTGCCGGATAGATGAACCAGTCCTTTTGATACTTTTTGCTGTCTTCGATCTTCTT